>Ga0315274_10004112_pt1 | contig 21461 bp, 20 predicted proteins | sample YL17G02_20_MG_FD_203700 | JGI IMG/M metagenome (GOLD analysis project Ga0315274, IMG submission 203700) | Sediment microbial communities from Yellowstone Lake, YNP, Wyoming, USA - YL17G02_20 | ecosystem: Environmental > Aquatic > Freshwater > Lake > Sediment | place: USA: Wyoming | collected...
GGCGTGACCGCAGTGCGGCAGCATTCCCGGGGACAGGAGTATCGCCGAAACACACGGGTCTATCTTCCCGACGACCTCCGGCAGGTTTATCATCCCCGGCAGCGGCCCGTCGAACTCCCCGTGGTCAACTGCGATTACCACGGCGTTCTCGCCGTTCGAGAAAAGCCTGTTTAGTCGGATTTCTTTGCCAGTCAATGCCTTGTTCCTTTCCAATTCTTCTCCTCGAATATGCCCCTAAACGCAATACAGCGAAAGCAGCGCCTCGTAGGAGCGCAAGTACGTCCTGTAAAGCCGCTCCTCCAACTCGACGTCGCCCGCAATCGGGACGAATGTGCGCGTGGAGTAGGCAACCAAACCCAGCCGGCTGCCGGATGCCGCCAATACGCCGACCATCGCTAGAATTGACAAGACCTTCACTCCCATTCTTTTCACGTTTCTTGCAGAAGCCTGGCTTGACGCTGCCGGAATGCCAGCCGCTGGCTGCTAGCCGTGCGTGTGGATTCACCCACACGCGGATGCACGAGTAAGATTCACGGGTACGAGTAGTAGTAAGAGACAAGCTCCGGGCTCCCCCATTCTCCCACACCCCCATTCTCCCTCTCCTCCGCTCTCCCCTGCAAGTAGGCGCTTGCTATCACTCACAGCCTCCCGCAGGGCTCAGCGGGAAACCTGTGTCGTATCCAGAAGCCCGGCGCTGTTCGAATAGAGTATCTTCTCCAGCGCATCGAAGCCGAGGCCCGCACGCTCCACGGCGCGGATCAGAGCCCTCAACTCCTCGTACACGTAGTACGTGTAATTCGCCTCCTCTTCGGGGCTTTTCCGGTTGGTATTCCAAGAATACGGACCGTCCGTGTAGTTGATGTATTCTTCGCCGATGTGTTCGCGCACTCCCCGCATCATCGTGACAGGGAGATCGCTTCCAAACAGCAGCCGATCCGGCCCAACCACTTCAAGTGCGTATTGGAAGACGTCTGCGTTCAGATTCGCGGCGGTGTCGAAGTAGATCCGCCTCGCATCAACCAGGTGTGGAAGCCCCCGCTCGGCCGCCGGGAGACAGTAGGCTCTCCCTATGTGGGCCAGTATCAGCTTGACGGAGGGGTATGATTCGTGGATTTCAAGAACCTCTCTTATGTTGTGAGCATCACCGAGTCGCCCATGCCGCGGAAGATGGAGCATCAGGATTCCACCGAACTTATCGAGAACTGCGAGGTGAGCGCGCGGTAGAAAATCGTAGATGCTGACTTCGTTCGTCCCATGCGGAGCAAGATCCGGGTAGGGTTTTATCCCCAGGAATCCCTGCGACCTCACGGTAGATGCCGCCGAAAGCGAGCGCTGAGACCTTCTGCTTTGGGAAAAGACACCGGTAGTTGTCACTCAACTGCTCCCAGGATTGGTGGTCGGCAACCTCCAACGCCCAGACGGCCGCGCGGCGCTCCGGGCTGACCGGGCCTATATGCTCCGGCAGACCGATGTGCGCGTGGCGGTCAATGATCTCCGGCGGGAGCCGCGGGCAAAGCTCTTCCTTGTATATCCTCTCATCTACGGGCCGAACCGCTATCCCTATCTCTCCACAGTGCTTAGCATATTCTGGGTAGAAGATCGCCCGCCGGTACGTCGAGGATGCGCAGGCTTCCCACGGCGGTGCGGAGGTGCACTCGCCCGGCTGGTTCCGCCTGCACGCACCCGATTACCGCCGCCCTGGAGCCGCGGGGGTGGCGCCGCACGGCCTCCAGAGCCGCCTCCGCCTCCATCTGCGGAACGATCGCCAGCATCTTGCCCTCATTGGCAACGTGAAGCGGGTCTATCCCCAAAAGCTCGCAGGCGACGCGGACATCCTCGTTCACGGGTATGCCCGACTCCTCGATTTCTATACAGACGCCGGACCGGGCGGCAAGCTCGTTCAAGGTGGCCGCCAGACCCCCGCGGGTCGGGTCGCGCAGACAATGGACATTTGGCGCAGCTTCAAGAAGGCCGGCAACCAGATTGTGAAGGGATGCACAGTCGCTCTGGATTTCCGAAGAAAAGCTGATGCCCTCGCGGCAGGCCATGACAGCCATCCCGTGATCGGCGATGGTCCCGCTCAGGATTACCACATCGCCCGAAGCCGCCCTCTCCGGCGATGGAGCTTCCTGCCCCTCCGGGAGCAAGCCTATGCCTGAGGTGGTTATGAACATCCGGTCGGCTGAGCCGCGCGCGACTACTTTGGTATCGCCCGCGACGATGGAAACACCCGCATCCGCGGCTGCGTCCCTCATCGAGGTTGCGACGCGCTCCAGCGTCTCGAAATCCAGGCCTTCCTCGAGGATGAAAGCCGCGCTCAGGGCAAGCGGCCTGGACCCGGCGGCCGCAAGGTCGTTGATGGCGCCGCAGACGGCCAGCTTCCCGATGTCCCCACCGGGGAAAAAGAGCGGATCCACGACGAACGAGTCGGTTGTGAAGGCCAGCTTTCGGCTTCCGCTCTCAAGAATCGCCGAATCGCCGAGGAGATTGAGGGCTGGATTCCCGAAGTATCGCAGAAACAAGCCGCCGATCAGGTCGGCGCTCTTCTTTCCGCCTGCGCCGTGGGCCAAGAGGATGATGTTTTCGTCCATGGTCATTCCTGAGTAAGTATATCACGGCGCATGGCGCCGTACAAGGATATGCGGAGACAGGGAGACAGGGAGGATGGGCGATTCAGAGGTTCCGAATTGCAAATTGCAGATTAAAGCTGCCGTCCGCCGCGGCGGACAGCAGCCAGCATCTAGCATAATGGAGAGTACTTGAACTCTGCGGCGCAGGCGCCCTCGCTTGAAACCATGCACGGGCCGAGGGGATGCTCGGGCGTGCAGGCTGTTCCGAAGGCGCGGCAGTCGGTCGGCGATTTCAGCCCTTTGAGTATCAGGCCGCACTCGCACGCACCGCTTTCCGAAGGAGCAGCCGAATCCTGGGGGAGGAACTGCGATGCGTCGAATGCTGCGAATTCGGGCCTCAAGCGCAGCCCGCTGCCGGGGATCGTTCCCAGCCCGCGCCATTCCGCATCCGCCGGCTCGAACACGCTCCGGACGCAGCGCATCGCGGCGGGATTCCCCTGCTTCGAGACCGCCCTGGAGTACTGAACCTCGACCTCAGAGCGGCCGCCGACCGCCTGCCTCACCAGCATGAGAAGCGATTGCAGGATGTCCAGAGGCTCGAAGCCCGCTATGACGCATGGGATGCCGCAGTCGCGGGCGATGGGATTGTATGCGGCGCTTCCGATAACGGCGCTCACATGCCCTGGGCAGATGAACCCGTTTATGGCGATTTCGGGGTCGCCGGCCAGTGCGGCCATCGCCGGCGGGATGAGCTTGTGGGCGCACAGCACATAGAAATTGGCGAGGTCGGCCTTCTGCGCCTCCAGGATCGCAAGGGCCACTGCGGGCGCGGTAGTCTCGAAGCCGACGCCGAAAAACACCGCACGCTTATCCGGGTTCGCCCTGGCGATGGCAACTGCATCCAGGGGGGAGTATACCACCCGCACGTCGGCTCCTCGCGCACGCTCGGCTTCGAGATTCGAGCGAGTGCCCGGCACGCGGATCATGTCGCCGAATGTCGCAAGAACAGCCTCCGAAGACTTGCCCAGGCCGATGAACTGGTCTATCTGCGCCTGTGGGGTGACGCACACGGGACAGCCGGGTCCGGATATGAGCCTCAGGTTCTCCGGCAGGAGGCTCTTGATTCCATAGCGGGTGATCGCCATCGTATGGGTGCCGCAGACCTCCATGAAGCAAAGCGGGCGCGTCGCTTCCCGGCGTATCTGCTCCGCGAGATCGCGCGCCAAGCCGCTGTCACGGAACTCGTCAACGTACCTCATCCGCTATCATCCTTATCAAGCGGAGCGTCTCCTCCGCGTCCTCCGGGCGCACCCGCTCGATCGCTATGCCGGCATGCACCAGCACGAAATCGCCGACCTCAATGCCGTCAAGGAAGTCTATCCTGGCCTCCCTGGAGACGCCCTCCTGCTCCACGCGGGCTGTGTTTCCCCTGATTTCGACTACTCTCATCGGTATGGCTAGGCACATGAAAGCGCGCACCTCCGAGCCGCTACGACCGCCTGGCCGAGCGAGATTCCGCCGTCGTTGCAGGGCACTATGCTGTGCCGGAATACCTCGAACCCACGGCTCCTCAGACGTTCGAGCGCCATTCCGAGCAGCAGCGCGTTCTGGAAGACGCCGCCGCTCAGCGCGACCTGATTCAAGCCCGTCTGATCTCTTATCTCGCGGCAGACTCTCACAATCATGTCGGCAACCGTGGAATGGAACTTGCCCGAAATCAACTCCGCAGGAGTCTCCTGCACGATCTCCGCCACAATCTCGGATATCATCGGCCGGACGTCAATTTCGAGCGCGCCGGACGGGCCTTCGGAGATGTCGAAGCCGTAGGTCTGCTCCGTCGGCCCGGAGGCCCCGGCCTCCAGCTCGACGGCGGCCTGCCCTTCGTATGTGACCTCCGCGCATATGCCGAGCAACGCGGAAACCGCGTCGAAAAGCCGTCCCATGCTCGATGTAAGGGGAGCGTTCAGCCCCCGCTCGACCTGCGCTCGGACCGCCTGCTCTTCGGCAGCCGAAAGCCCGGGCGCCGCCACAACGTCCGACGGGCCGAACGCATGCAGCAGGTAAGCCAGCGCCATTCTGCCAGGCCTGCGGATTGCTGCCTCTCCGCCCGGCATCGGCACATAGGCAAGGTGAGCAGCCCGCCGAAAGTCATTGTAGTCCGCGACCAGGAATTCCCCGCCCCAGATGCGCCCGTCCGTGCCGAAGCCGGCGCCGTCGAAGGCAACCCCGATCGCCGGCCCCGACAGGCGGTTCTCAGCCATGCAGCTTGCGATATGGGCATGGTGATGCTGCACGCCGATCCTCCGGTCCGCCGTGGCGGACAGCGACATCGCATACCGCGTGGAGTGATAATCCGGGTGGAGGTCGTGCGCTATCACTTCCGGCCGCACGGCAAAGAAGCCGCAGAAATGCTCCACGATCCGTCGGTAATGGTCCAGAGTCGGCGCGTTATCGAGATCGCCGAGGTGCTGGCTCAGCAGGGCAAACCTGCCCTTGGTGAGGCAGAAAGCGCTCTTCAGATCGCCGCCGCACGCCAGCGCCTGGGGCATTTCCATGTCAATCTCTATCGGCCTGGGGACGTATCCTCGCGCCCGCCTGATAACCATCGGGACGTCGTCGAAAACCCGCGCAACCGAGTCGTCGCACGGCATGTGGACCGGCCTGTCGTGCGCCAGGATGTGATCGGCGATACGGCCCAGACGCCCGACGGCCTCTTCATTCAGGTGCACAATCGGCTCTTCGGCCAAATTGCCGCTCGTCATCACAAGCGACGGCGGGCTCTCCGCCAGGAGCAGTTGATGAAGCGGGGTGTAAGGGAGCATCACGCCGAGCGAGTCGGTTCCCGGCGCCGCCAGCGGCGAGATGCCGCTGCCTCGCCGGGCGGGCATCAGCACTATCGGCCGCTCGGGAGACAGAAGCAGCGCCTCCGACGTGCGATCAACCTCGCATATCCGGCGGATTTCGTCCAGGTCGGCGCACATCAACGCGAACGGCTTTCCCGCGCGCCCTTTGCGCGTTCTCAGCGTGCGCAGGGCCTTCGTATTTCGGGCGTCGCAAGCCAGGTGAAATCCGCCCAGGCCCTTGACGGCCAGGATTTTGCCGTCCCGCAGCAGCGCAGCCGCCTTCGAAACGGCCTCCGAGTCATTCCGGTACTCCCGTCCGTCCAGGCTCAGGTGAGGGCCGCAGGCCGGACATGCGTTCGGCTGGGCGTGAAACCGCCGATCGGCGGGGTCCTCGTACTCCGCCGCGCACTCAGGGCACATGCGGAATCCCTGCATGGTGGTATTTGGCCGGTCGTAGGGGACTCGGCGGATGATCGTAAACCGCGGCCCGCAGTTTGTGCAGTTGGTGAAAGGATAGAGATGGCGGCGGTTACTCGGAGTGAGGACGTCGGCCATGCACTCGGCACACGCGGCGACGTCCGGCGGCACGATCGGCTGGACCTCCGCGCCCTCGATGCTGCTCCGTATCAGAAAGTCCCTGCCGCCGGTGGGGGAAACGGCCTCCACCCGCACGTCGGAGATTGAGGCGAGCGCCGGCGATTCTGAGCGCAGCGCGTCCAGCAAGCGGCGGAGATTCTCCTCGTCACCCTCGGCCTCGATCAGCACTCCGCCGGGCGTGTTGCAGACCCATCCGGCGAGGTCATGCCTCCGGGCCAGTTGATACACGAACGGCCGGAAGCCTACTCCCTGCACCGTGCCGGAGATTGCGATCCGCCACCGAACTCTCTCGCGTTCCTGGCTCCTAGTTCCAGCCATTCGATCCACCGATCAAAACCCTCGCCCGTAAGGCAGGACAGCTCCATCAATGCCGCATCGGGATTCAGCTCCGCCATATGCCGCCTGAAGTCGGGCAGGTTGAAGTTCAAACGGTCCAGCAAATCCAGCTTATTCAGCACAACAGCGGAGACCAGGCTGAATATCGCGGGATACTTGAGAACTTTGTCATCGCCCTCGGGCAGGCTGCACACGACTGCCTTGCATGCCTCACCGAGGTCGAACTGCGCCGGGCAGATCAGATTGCCGACGTTTTCGATCAGCAGGATGTCGAGCTCGGACACATCCAGGCTGCCGAGCGCCTTCCTGACCATAGCCGCGTCGAGGTGGCAGGCGCCGCCCGTATTAATCTGGACAACGGGCACGCCGAAGCGAGCGATCCTATCCGCGTCCAGCGAGGTCGCTACGTCGCCCTCGATCACTCCTATTTTCAATTTACGGAGGTGTTCGAGGGTTCGTTCCACCAGACTGGTCTTGCCCGCGCCCGGCGAGCCCATCAGGTTGACGACGAGCAGCCCAGCCTTCTCGAACTGAGCGCGCAGTTCCTCCGAGATGAGGTCATTTGCGGCCAGGACTTTCTGAATCACCGGTATCTGCATGCTGCACCTCTATAGATTCTACATAAATTTCCCTGCCGCTGACAACCGTTCCCCTGGCGCCGGAGCAGCGCGGGCAGCAGAATCGGCCTTCGACGGGCGTGTATTCGAGGCCGCAGCCCTCGCACGCGTACTTGACCGGCGCCACCTCGACGGCCACCTCTGCATCTTCGGCCGGAGTCCCTCGCGCGAGGACGCGGAAATAGAACCGAATGCAGTCAGGCTCGAAGGTAGACCATTCGCCGACCTTCACCGATACCCTGGCGATCCTTGCTGCGCCGACCCTACGGGCCTCGCTCAGGGCGATGGAGAGGATATTCTGCGTGGCGGTGATCTCATGCATTGGTGGTGAGTGAGAGCGGGGAATGGAGGCTCGATACCCCGGCACTCCATTACCCCGTGTCTTTCCCGATTAGCGCACATGCTTTGCCAGCAGGTCCGTCCCTGCGTTGCTTATCGTCTGCACGACGGAGGATGCCGCCTTGAGGGGCTGATATACGGATTTCGGATACACGCCGATTGCCAGACAAAGCGCCGCCAGGATCACCATAGTTGCCGTGACCGTCAGCGGAGCCTCCCTCACCGTCGGCGCGTGAGCCGAATCCGAGGGCTGGCCCCAGAAGATTGCCTTCGCCGCCTTCGCAAGCACGACCAGCGTTATCAGGCTGGTCCCTATTCCTATTATAACCGCCCACCAGTCACCTGCTCGGGCGCCGGCAACGAACAACGCCAGTTTGCTCTGGAAGCCGTTGAACGGAGGAATGCCGGACACTGCCAGCGCGCCTGCAAAGAAGCAGAAGCTCGTGACAGGCATCCTCCTGGACAGCCCGCCCAGTTGGGAGATCCTCCGAACGCCTGTGGCGTATATCACCGCTCCTGCGGCAAAGAAGAGAAGGGCCTTACCGAGGGCGTGATTGAGCAGGTGGAACAGGCCCGCGTATATGCCCAACTGCGTGCCGATCCCGAACCCCATCAGCACGTAGCCTATCTGACTTACGGACGAGTAGGCGAGCATGCGCTTCAAATCGTCCTGGGCGAGGGCCATCAAGTCACCGATGACCATGGTGAACACGCCCAGAGCGAGCGCGAACATAGCGACCGGGGGAAAGCCCGGATAGAACATGCTGACGGTCCGCACCAGCGCGTACATCGCCACCTTAATCATCACGCCTGAAAGCAGGGCGGAGATGGGCGTAGGCGCTTCCGCGTGCGCATCCGGCAGCCAGGGATGGAACGGCGCGACGCCCGCCTTGGTTCCGAAACCCACTATCAGGAAGGCCGATGCGAGAATAACGGTGGTTCTCGGGAACATTCCGGCTGCCGATCTCAGTTCCGACAGCAGCAGGCCCTTCGAGCCGCCGAGTATGTTGGCGCCGGTTGCATAAACCAGAACGCAGCCGAAGAGCGAGAACGTTATGCCGACCGTGAGCAGCATCAGGTACTTATATCCCGCTTCCAGTGCCCGCTTATCCCAGTAGAACGCGACCAGGAGGCCGCTGGCGATTGTGCTCGCCTCTACGGCGACGTAGAGCATGATGACGTTGTTCGATAGGCAGGCCCATAGCATCGTGGAGATGAAAAGCATGAGGCAGCCGTAGTACGCCGTCAGCCGCCCGCTGGTAGTTGTGTGCGGCAGCCCGCCTTCCTGAACCTGGTGGCGCATGTATCTGAGGGAGTAGATCGTCGCCAGCAGGCCGATCGCGGAGACCAGAGCGACGAGCAGCGCGCTCAGGGCGTCGGCACGAAACTGATCGCGGAACGAGGTAAGCACGCCGCCGTCCAGGATCGTTCGTCCGATGCTGAGGGAACACGCCAGCGCGCCAACGGACCCCAGGACGGCAAGCGCCTCACGAAATCCCCCTACAAAGCGCCCCACTATGAATATAAGTGTCCCCGCCGCAGCCGGGACGATCACCACCAGCGCGGGCAAAACGGATGCTGCTTCAAAAGGCATATGTAACACCTCTACCAGTCTGGTTTATTACTCTTACTCGTACTCTACCGAAGGTTTTCGAGTAAGAGTAAGAGTATGAGTAGGAATCACTTACCAGTGCAATTCGGAAAGCTTGAATGTGTCGGTTGAGCCGAACTTCTCCCTTATCCCGCCTATAATGTAGAGCAGGAGATAGACTGTCACGACCACTTCCGTGGCGATTCCGGCCAGCGCGGTCTCTCTGATCGTCGGCGCAAGGCTGACGAGACTGAGGTGAACGCCGTTTTCGAGCAGACAGAGACCGATCACCGTCTTTATCGCATCGCGCCGGGTCAGTATTGCGTATAGCCCGAGCACGAAGACCGTGAACGCCACCGCCAGGTTGATTTCGGCAATCGAGGCCAGCTCACCGCCTACGTTGACGAACAGCGCCGCGTGGGCATGGGTGAGCTTATACATCGTTGCGAGCAGGGCGATGAGCAGGACAGCGGATATGCCGAAGCCGATCAGCGGTTTTGCCTCCTGCTCCGCGCCCGCTGTCGCCCGCCACAGGAACCACGGCACGAGAACCGCCTTGGTGACCAGGGCGGTGGCAGCCCAGTAGAGCAGCGCCTCGTTTTGGGTCGCGTATGCGAGCAGCAACCCGCATATCAGCAGCGCCTGCGCCAGGTAGGCGACGGTGGCATGCCGCAGGTTCCTAGCCTCCACCGCAGCGAAGCTGGTAAGAATCATCAAAAGGCTTAAAGTGTGAACCAACTCAGGATGGATTCCGGTCATCGTTACACCCCTATTGCTGCGAAGGCGAGGGCAGCGAACGCCACCAAAAGCACCCTCGCCATGTAGTTCATGGATTGGTCTATCCTCAGCCTGGGGTTTATACTGTCAATCACCCCTATGACTAACAGAATCACAAGCACCTTCGCCAGGCCAAAAAGGGTCGCAAGTGCGTGCGGCTTCACCATAGGCCAGGGAATGAATATGGATACCAGGACGAATGAGAAGATAAACTGTCGTACATAGAAGGCCATCTTGTACAGAGCCAGCCGTGGGCCGCTGTACTCCATGAACGGCCCCCCTACGATTTCACTTTCGGCCTCTACAATGTCGAACGGCAGCCGGCCTGCGTTGGCCTGCAGAGCCAGGAAGAAGGCAATCCCTGCAATCGCCATAGACACGGTCGGGCCGTGAATTGATTGCCAGTCCATCATCCCGCCCATCGAGAGGGTTTGCGCTTTGAATCCGGCGGCGAGTAAAGCCACGATCACTACCGGCTCTACGCTGAGGAGCATCATCATCTCCCGGCTCGCGCCTGCATAGGAGTACGGATTGCCGGATGCGAAGGCTCCCAACATTATCGCCACAGCGCTCAACGATATCACGTATACCCATACGATCGTATCGCCCGCCAAACCGAAAGGCGGTTTGCCTCCTAACGGAGTAAGAATCGCGGCTACAAGCATGGCTCCGAGAGCCACGATGGGCGCCATGCGGAATATGACTCCCCCGCCGGGTTGTAAGTCTTCCTTGCCCAGCAGCTTCAGCAGGTCTATGTACGGCTGGACGATAGGCGGCCCCTTCCTTGAGTGGATAACCGCTTTGAGCTTCCGCATGACGCCCTCAAATAGGGGCGCCAGCAGCAGGGCCAGAATCAGGTTGAGCAGAACTCCTCCGAGAACAGACATGTTTTTACCTCCAGCCCCGTGATGGGTTTGCGAAATCGCCTGGTTGGGCGATCGGGTCCGGTGCCCACATCTATACATGCCCCCTAAGCAACAAGAAAAGTATGGCAAAAGCTAGGATCATGCCGACGAGCTGCCAAACCATGTATACCTGGGGTATCCCGCTGTGGGTTCGGCTCAGCAGTTCGGTCATGCGAGCGCCGGCGTTGACCAATGGGTTGTAGAGCCAACTATCCACATCGAAGGCTCTCTGCAATAGTCGCAGTGCGTTAATCCTGGGTACCCGCACGCTCGGGTAGACCTTGGCAAACGCATTCTTGAATGGCAGGCAGAATCCGTGCGCCCTGGCCCTCACCTCTTCGGGCTGGTACTCTTCGCCGCAGTACCATCCTTTCGTCCGGCGGGAGGGCGCAAGCCCCGCGCGGGAGATGGCGTACGCAACGGCGACACAAACAGCCAGCGCGGCAACCGCGTAAGCAGGATTCCACAGCCCTGTCACGCCTTTCCCAAGGTTCAATGCGATGCCGGACATGTCTGAACCAAACAGGCCCGCAAATCCAGGCACGAACGAGGCGCCGAGGATTTCCCGGGCGACGCCGTAAAGCAGCAGCAGCGGCAATATCGGCACTACCCCGAGCAGAACACAGACGGCGGACAGGCCGATCTGGGGAATCCTCATAGATATAGGCACATCGCTGGTTACCTTTTCCACACCCGCGGCTTGCTTTCCGAGGAAAATAGATCCCAGCAGTTTCATGAATGACGCCAGTGTTACCAAGGAGATGAACATCGCCACAAAGCCAAGGAGCAGGAATAATGGGAAGCGAATCCCGCCCTGGAAAGCAGACTGATAGATCAGCCATTTGCTGGCGAACCCGCTCAGTGGAGGAATGCCCGCAATGGAAAGCGAGGCGATTATGGCGGCCGCCGTCGTTACGCGCATGACGGAGCCAAGCCCGCCCATCTTGTTGAGGTCTCGCGTCCGCGTGTAGTACTCCGCCGCTCCCACGTTTAGGAAGAGCAGCGACTTATAGCAGGCGTGGTTGATAACGTGGTAGAGGCCGGCCATAAGCGCCACGGTCGCCAAAGCGGGACTACTTCGCAGGAAGAATAGGCCTGTGCCGATGCCCAGCAGCATGTAGCCGATCTGGCCTATGATGTGGAACGACAGCACGCGTTTCGCATCATCCTCGCGCAGCGCCGTAAGCGTTCCGACGAAAATGGACGTAGTGCCAAGCACTGCTATAATGGCTCCCCACACAGTCGTTAGCTGAGGCGCCTGGAAGAATTCGAAAAAGACCCTGACAATACCGTATATGCCTAATTTCGTCATACTGCCGGCGAAAGCGGCGGACGCAGGGCTGGGCGCAGCCGGGTACGCTTGCGGCAGCCAGGCTCCGAGTGGAAACATTCCAGCCTTCGTGGCGAATCCGATCAGGAACAGCGCCATCAGAAGATGAACCAGGGCGGGGCTGCTCTGCGCCATCTGGCCGATTACCCGCGCGATATCTCCGAAAGCGAACGAGCCCGACCTGGTGTACGCGACGATGCCCGCGGCCAGAATGCACGCAGACGCTACATGGGTAAAGATGAAGTACTGCCAGGCCGCGCGCACTTTTGTTTCGTCGTCGCGCTCGAACCAGACAAGCACCCAGGACGTCAGCGTCATCATCTCCCAAAAGATGAAGAAGAAGAACAGGTCGGAGGTCGTAACGACACCCACGATTGTGGCCATCAGAAGCAGGGCGAATGGGTAATACCTCGCCGGAGATTGGCCCGGATAAAGCTTCTTCATGTACTCTACCGCGTAGAGCATGGCCGCCAGCCCTACGAAGGGCACCACCAGGAGGAAGACCGCGCTGAGCCTATCAATATGGAATGTGAGTGATGCGCCCAGCGGGTCGAATGCGAGGAAAGCGCGTGTATCCGCTGCTCCGGAGGCGAGCACACGGGCGGCCAGTACCCAAAGCGCTGCGCTTGCAGCGGCCATGAACGTCACTGCGGTGTAGCCCGTCTTGCGCCAGTCCTTGCGATACACGCTCGATGCCACAGCTCCAACCAAAAGGAGCCCAAAGGCCAGGAAAAGCAACCGTTCCGGAACTAAATAGGCCATAAACTCCAACCTCCAGAGCTAGCGCAGCATAACCCTTTGAACGAGCGGGATTCCAGCAATCGGCGCCGCAAAGCAAGCTATGATTAGTGCGATCAGAACCCAATTCATGGTTCGCGGGGGATCGAGCGCGCGTGCGGCCTCCAAAGGCTGCGCCTTCGCGGACGCGCCTTTTGCCTTGCCGAAGAACACTTTCTGGCCCACCCACAGGAACCAGCCGAACGTGACAAGGCTCTCCACGAGCACGAGTATCAGGGCGATGGGGCCGAATGCGCCCGGAACCTGCAAAGCCCCCGCCAGAACGTATATCTTGCTCCAGAAGCAGGCCAGCGGGGGCACGCCGGTCAGCGCGAACGCGCCCACGAAGAACGCGACAGCGGCAATGGGCATGGTCTGAGCCAAGCCGGACAGCTTGGAGATGCTTCGGGTCCCGGTGGCATACGCCACCGCACCGACCGTCAGGAACAGCGTGGTCTTGGCGCAGGCATGCATCATTATGTGAAGAACCGCTCCCCGGAACGCCAGGGACGAGCCCAGCGCTCCCAGCCCGATGCCCAGGAATATGTAGCTGAGCTGAGCTATGGTCGAGTAGGCCAGCAGGCGCTTCAGATCGTCCTGGAAGAAGTAGAGATAGAGAGCGGCGAACATCGTCAGCAGCGCGGCGATGGAAAGCAGCAGGCCCATTCCCACCGGCAGCGCCCAGCCCGCCGATAGAAGCCTGGCCATCAGGAATACTCCCGCCTTGACCATCGCTGCGGCGTGGAGATAGGCGCTGATCGGCGTTGGCGCGGCCATGGCATCGGGCAGCCATGTATGGAAGGGAAGCTGAGCGCTCTTGGCCCACGCGGCGATCATGAAGAATGCGAACGCCAGCGAGCGCGCTCCAGGCGTCATCAGGCCGAGCGCGGAAAACCTCGCCGATCCAGTGACGCTGAACACCCAGATGAGGCCGCCCAGGAAAAACAGCCCGCCGAAGGATGTCACCACCAGCGCCTTTATGCCGGCTTTCAGGCTCTCCTGATTGTCATAGAAGGAGATCAAGGCCCAGGAGCAGAGCGTGGTCATCTCCCAGAAGATGAGCAGTTGCAGCAGCGTGGGCGAGATGGCAATCCCCACCATGGAGCCGACAAACGCCAGCAGCCAGAAGTAATACCGCGCCTGGCCGGCCTTTACGGGGTGATCGCGGTTCCCCGCGGACAGGTATCCCGCAGAGTAAATGGCTATGGCGACGCCGATCACGGTTGCGACCAGCAGCATGACGAGCGCCAAGGGATCAAGCTGATAGCCGAAGAGGCCCTTGGACGCCGCCTCACCCAGCCAGGGCATGCCGCCGAACAGGTATGTGCCGACAGGCAAGTTCGCCGATAGTGCAATTGCAGCGGCAGCCGTGAGGAGCGTCGCTGCGGCAGCGACCGGCTTGGAAGCCCGGTCCCTAACAGCCAGGCAAGCGACTGCGCCCAGGAACGGGATTGCCGCTACAGCAGCTACCAACAGTTCCATTTACGGTCCTTCCTTCCTCTAACCACGGGCCGCTACCGGCTCGCCCTGCCAATTCTCCAAGTATTCATCGAGGTCGAAGCCGGGCGGAAGGTGCTGCTCGTGCCGCGCCGCCACCTTCTTGGACACGAGGCCGAGCGTCAGCGCCGCACCGTAGATTATCGCTTCCGGCCTCGGCGGGCATCCGGGAATGTACATGTTAACCGGCACGACCTTATCCGCGCCGCCGAGTATGTTGTAGGTGTCGAACCATATATTGCCGCCGACCGCGCATGCCCCGACCGCTATTACCACCTTCGGGTCGGGCACCGCTTCGTAGAGCCGCCTCAGCGCGGGCGCCACCTGCCTGCTGACCGAGCCGGATATGATGAGCGCATCCGCATGGCGCGCGCTCCCGACGAGCTTCATCCCGAACCGCTCCACGTCGTAGTACGGCGTGAGGATGTCAATAACCTCGATGTCGCAGCCGTTGCATGCCCCGCAGTTCGTGTGGAACAGCCAGAGCGATTTCGGAAGCATCTTCTTGCAGAACTCGGGTATCATGGGTTTTCCTCACCCTCCCTCACCAGCGAGCCGGGACGCACGAACTCGATAGGCGGCTTGATCGGGAATATGCCGTGCTTGTTCTCCTCGCCGGGGCCTCTGCCGCGCCAGCGTTTGCTGGTAAACTTATCTATGGCGTTGTCAATTTCAAAGCACCTGCCGCACCGCTGGCAGCTCGACATCCAGAGCGCCATGTCGGACTTCAGGTCGGATTTGTCGGGGGTTGACGTCTCGAACTGATCGGTCGGCCATATCGCGTCTTCGGGGCAGACCTCATGGCACCTTGCGCACTGAATGCACCGATCGAGATGGAAGGTGATCCTCGAGACCTCGCCGATGTCCTCTATGACGATGCACCTGGGCGGGCATACGTTCGCGCATCCGCCGCATCCGATGCACTTGCGGGCGTCGAACTCGATCTTGCCGCGGAATTTGGGCGGCACTTGCGCCGGCTTGAACGGATACGGTAGAGTCACCCGGCCCGCGCCTAAGCATATCACCGCTTCCTTGAACTTGGCCTTGAACATCTGCGCCTACTCCTTCCGGCCTCTGCGCCTGGACATCTCCTCCAGCTCTGCTCTGGTGTAAATGCGAACCTCTTTCGTGTTTACATCGAGCGTCTCGACGCGCTCCGTGCACGAGAAGCACGGGTCGTAGCTTCCAAGGCTGATGGGAACATCGGCGAGCTGAACGCCCTCGATCATGCAGCCGACCGCCTGGAGGTTCTGGTATGTGGGCGCCCTGACCCGCCAGCGATACGGCCGATTCTCGTCGTCCGTCAGCACATAGTGATGCGACTCGCCCCTCGCGGCCTCGACCGAGCACAGGCCGATCTTCCCGTAGGGCAAATCCTGGACGATCTCGGCCATGACCGGCCCTGCCGGCATGTCATCCAGCGCCTTGCGAACCAGGCGGATAGACTCGAAGGTTTCGAGAACCCTCACAATCGTCCTCGCCCAGCAGTCGCACCCGTCCTGATACTGGATTTGGACGCCGAGCTTCTCATATGCGGCGTAGGGATGATCCACCCGCACATCTATCGGCATGTTGGATCCCCTGGCGGTCGGACCCACTGCGCCAAAGGCGCACGCGTTTTCCTCAGTAAGTATGCCGACGCCCTTCAGCCGGACCATCAGGGTGGTATCTATCACAACTGCATCGGCCACGGCCTTGAACTCCGCCTCAACCTTATCCGTAACCCGCCTGATGTCCTCGGCTGCGGATTCATCTATGTCGAATCGCACCCCGCCGATCAGGTTGGACGAGTAGTGCTTGCGGTTGCCGGTGACGCGCTCCATCAGCCACATGACCGGCTCCCGAATCCGCCACACCTGCATCAGGATGGTGTCAAAGCCGATTATGTGCCCGGCCAGCCCCACCCACAGAAGATGGCTGTGTATGCGCTCGAGCTCCAGCAGCAGAGAGCGGATGTACTTGGCGCGCATCGGCGTTTCGATCCCGCAGGCGTCCTCGACGGCCTGGCAGTATGCGCACGAGTGCACCTGCCCGCAAATCCCGCATATCTGCTGCGCCACGAATGGAATCTGATTATAGTTGAGCTCGCTGTCCGCGAGCTTCTCGATGGCCCGATGGTTGTAGAAGCCCCGGTAATCCGAGCCGACAACGCGCTCGCCGTCCATGAACAGCCTGAATTGGGCCGGCTCTTCGAGGACGGGATAGAATGGGCCGAGCGGGATGACGACCGTTCCCTCCGGCGCGTCCTTCGGCGGCGGCGCGTTCTGTGGCTCGAAGGGGAACTGCTCGTTGTATGCAAACTCCCGGCGAAGGGGATGAACCTCGTTGGGAAAATCATCGGACAGCACCAGCCGGCGAGGATCGGGATGGCCGACGGGCACTATGCCGAGGAGGTCGTATGCTTCGCGCTCCGCCCAGTTGGCTGCGGGCACCTCCGGCGTTATCGAGCCGACCTTGAGGTCGTCCGAGGGAACGTGGGACTGCAGCACGAGGAACTTCTTATCCCCATCGAAGGCCAGGATGTAGGATACGCGGTAGTCGCCGGTCTTGGGCCGCATATCGGTAGCGACGGTGATGACGAACCTCGCCCCCAACTGGTTGATGGCGTGCTTGGCCACCGCAGGCAGTGTGTCGCGCGGAATAGTGGCGACGAACTGATCCTTGACGTGCTCCTCGAAATTCTCCAGGATGTCAGGGAAATGAGTCCACAGGTCCAAGAGAAACTCCTGCTGCTTCACTTTTGTTCTCCCCGTATCTCGTACTCTTCCTCGTGAATCCTATCCGTACTCGTAAGTCTGATGCACGAGTACGACTATATCTCATGTCCGGCCGATTGTTGTCCGCAAAACGCCCGCCAGGTTTTCCACCGAGCGCTTCACTTCGCCGGACATCGGCGCACCATGTCGCACATCCCTCGGCTGGATCGCCAGCAGGAAGCACCTGCACTGCAACTCGCGCTCCAGATACTCCATCGTCAGCTTGAGCGGCGCCCTGTGGGTATCGAATCCGCTCGTCCGCAGGTCACTCGGCGACAGGAGAGCCGCGTCCCCGGGCGCGCCGCCGAAATCAACCGCGTCCACGAATAGCACGGCATCGGGCGCCAGCCCCCGGAGCCTCCAGGTATCGAGCTCCGGCGACGCGCCGCTGTCAATCACACATTCGACACCCGCCTCTGCGAGCAGTTGAATCACGAGCGGCCCCGCGCCGTCGTCGCCGCGCCTGACATCCCCGACGCCGACGACCGCCACGCTTCCTACGAGTTTTGAGGCTAATTCTTCGTGCAACAAAGTCCTACAGTTTCAGCTCGGGCAGGGCGTGCATCTGCTGGTAGGTGAACACCGGGCCTTCCGTGCAAAGATACACATGGTTGACGCAGCAGTGCCCGCACTTCCCTACGCCGCATTTCATATAGCGCTCGAGACTCGTCACCACGCGGTCCTCCGAAAACCCCATCTTCAGGAGGCCGATGGTCACGAACTTGATCATAATCGGCGGGCCGCACGTGAGCGCGACCGCGTTCCCGGCGTCAACCTCGATCTTGTCGAACAGGGTCGTCACGACGCCGACGTTGTCCTTCCAGGTATCATCCCCGATGTCCACCGTCTGAAGCAGATGCATGTCGTCCCGCTTCGCCCACTCCTCCAGATCGTACTTGAAGTCGCGGTCCGCAGGCGTCCTCGCGCCGTAGAGCAGCCAGAACTTGCCGTAATCCTTTCGGTTCGCCAGTATCTCGAAAATCGCAGGCCGGAGCGGGGCGAGTCCGCAGCCTCCACTGATCACCAGGAGGTCCATGCCCTTTACCGCTTCCAGAGGCCAGCAGTTTCCGAGCGGCCCCCGGATGCCGACCTGATCCCCTTTCTCGAGCTGGTGCATCGCCTGCGTGACTTTGCCGCGCGCGACAATCGTAAGCTCGAAAAATGACTTCTCCAGCGGGTTCGAGGCGAATCCTATGGGCGCCTCGCCGGCGCCGAATACGGTCACCTCGACGAACTGGCCGGGCTCCCAGCTAAACGACTTCGCGTATTCCTTATCCTCGAAGCGCAGCCTGAAGGTCTTGGTATCAGGGGTCTCATCAATGATGTCCTCCACGGCCGCGATCATCGGCAGATAGAGATTCTCGCTCGGCTGGTCGGTGACTCCCCACATTCTTCTGGGTTTGGCTGCTGTGAGAACCATTGCTTACACCTCGGCCACTGTGTCTTGGGGCTGGAGATACTTGTGCATTTCCCTTCTTATGCGTTTGACGACGTCGGGCACGCCGAGCTTCGTCAGACATGCGCTGACGCAGCGCCCGCAGCCGACGCATCCGTGCCTGCCGTCGCGCATTATGTATTGATAGCTCGCCTTGTGGTAGAACCGGCGCTGCACGCGGCTGCCGAATGTCGGCCTGGGATTGTGTCCGCTCGCCTCACGTGTGAATCCGGCGTACTGGCAGGAGTCCCATGACCTGCATCTTGTGAATGAGCCGTCCGCCTCAGCGCGATCGTCAACCGTATAGCACGTGCAAACCGGGCACAGGTTGGTGCAGGCGGCGCATCTGAAGCAGGTTGACCCAAGCTCCTCCCATATCTCGTCCGGGACTTCATCAGCCGATATGAAATTGATCGCCTTTGCGATGTAGGCCGTCGTCTCGAAGAGCGAATCCGCCAGGAGCTCGATCCGGCGCCGCTCGGCGATGTCGTCCGGCCCGGCCTTCGCGAGCATATAGGCTCCGGGCTTGGTAGCCCTTTCCCCCTTCTCCGAGCCGATCTCGTAGAGAAACCTGTCGCCTAGGTCGGTTAGCTGCACGTCAAAGCCCGCATCCAGATACGGGCCTGCGTCGCAGCAGATGCAGAAGCACTCCCTTTTCGGCGGCTTGTTGCAGACCAGGCTGAACAGGACGGTGTTATCCGAACGCGCCTTGTAGTAGGGATCCACAATCGGAGAGCCGAAGAACTTCTCCTGGAATCTGATCGCCGACACGTCGCACGAGCGGATGCCGACAATCGCCTGGGGCGGCGCATCCTTTACGGCTTCGAGACGAATCCGCCGCGGCGGACTGCATTCGTAGCGGAGCATGTCCTCAAAGTGCGGCAGCAGGAAGCGCTTCGGCGGGTAAATATCGTGCCCATAGTCCCAGGCGATCTCCTTGGGGGAGTCAACCACTCCAAACATCACGTCGCCGCCGAAGAGATACCTCGGAGCGACGAGCCGCATTTCATTGGCCAGGCTCGCGAAGAACATCAGCGCATCCGGCTTCTTCAGAACCCAGGTTTCGCTAGCCTTCATTTCACCGCCTCAACCTTCACCGCACATGCCTTGTAGGCCGGCACCCCGGAGACCGGGTCGCACTCGTAGGAGGCCAGCGCATTGGGCGAGTCGCCGCCGAAGAAGTGGGGCACGTGTACGCAGCCCGGCGGCACGGAATCGTTCAGAACCAGCGCGCGCACCAGGCTGCCCGATTTCGAGGATATCATGATCGGCCTGCCGGACCTCAAGCCCAGCTTCTCGGCGTCAGCCTCGTTGAGCTCGGCATAGGCCTCCGGATACTCGCGTGCCAGCACCGCGCTTCGCGCGGACATCGTGCCCGTCTGCTGATGGTAGTTGACCCTTCCGGCGATAAGCCGGAAGGGATAAGCATCGTCTTTTTCAGCAAGGCTGCTGGAAATCGGAGCGAGCTTGACCCCGGCGCCGTCCAGCGTCCGCCGCAGCGGATGCCCCCAGGATTCGTCCAGCTTGTCGTACGAGATGCCCCTGTACAGCGGGACGCTCGTCGCTATCTCGGCCATCACCTTCCTGGGGTCGCGAGGCATCTCCGCGCCGAGGGCGGAGGCCAGGTCGGCGATTATATCGAGGTCCGGTCTCGAATCGCCCAGCGGCTCGAAGGCTCTGCGCACGCGCTGCACCCGACTCTCGATGTTGGTGAATGTGCCGTCCTTCTCCAGGAACGAGCAGGCCGGGAACACGACATCCGCCAGGCGTGCCGTCTCGGTCAAATAGAGGTCCGATACGGCGAGGAAATCCACCTTGTCCAACGCCGCGATGGACTCCTCCGTGTTCGGAGCCGAGAGCGCCAGGTTCTCTCCGAATACCAGAAGCCCTTTGATCCCGCCCGACCGGCAGGCGCGCACCATGTCCACCGCCGACATGCCGGGTTTTGCAGGCAGCCGGCAATCCCATATTACCTCCCAAACCTTCCTGGCCGCAGGATTCGTGAGCAGCGCGTAGCCGGGAAGGAAATCGTAAACCAGGCCGAGATCGCAGGCCCCCTGAGCGTTGTTCTGGCCTCTCAGCGGCATCACCGAGCCGCCCAGGAGTATCGCAACATCCGCAAGCGCCTTGACGATTTGAGTGGAGTGAAGCTGCTGGAGCACGCCCAGCCCGAACATGACCACGAGCGGCGGATTCTTTGCGAGTATCTCAGCCGCCTCGGCAATCGCATCCGCATCTATCCCGCAGGCGCTCTTAAGGTCGCCCGCCGCCTCGTCGAGCGAAGCGCGAAGCTCCTCGAAGCCGGGCAGTTCAGGCACGGTGTCCACATAGAGCCTTCGGTCAATGATCGTCTTGACCAGCGCGCGAGCCCAAACCAGATCCGTTCCCGGCTCCGGGTGCAGGAACAGGCTCACATGGGGCGCAAGTCTCGAAGTCCGTGGATCGGCAGCGACGACCCGGCAGCCGTTGTCTGCCGCGTCCTCGATTCGCGAGCCGATGTGCGCCAATTGCTCCATCACGTTCGCGCCCGCGATCAGGAGCGACCCCGCCTGCGCCACGGCGTTCATATCCGACTGCGAGGCGGCTATCCCCGTCGTATCGAGAAGCGCGTGGATAATCGAAGCATCGTAGAATCGGCAGGCCCCGTCAATGTTGGGAGTGCCTATGACGCCCCTGGCAAGCCTGGCGAGCGAATAGCACTCCTCGTTGGTGGTCTTCGCGGACCCGATGATCCCCACGCTCTGCGGGCCGAGGTCCGAGATGAGTTTCTTGAGAGAAGACGCGGCGAACGAGGTCGCCTCACCCCAGGAAGCCGGTTCGAGGCGATCCCCTTTTCGGATCAAGGGCGTCGTCAGCCTGTCCGTGCCGAGCACGGCGGGCGTCGCGTTCCATCCCTTTATGCACAGCCGCCCGGTGCTGACCGGATGATTGGCGCTCGGGCAAAGGCTGGCAACGCGGTCCGCCGCGGCGGACTCGATATAGAGCCCGCACCCACAACTGCAGAAGCCGCATGTGGTGAGAACCGGATTCATGAAGCGTCCTCCTCGGCGCCAGACAAAGCGTGAGAAACGCGGAGCGAGCAGGTTTCGCA
>Ga0315274_10004114_pt1 | contig 21458 bp, 11 predicted proteins | sample YL17G02_20_MG_FD_203700 | JGI IMG/M metagenome (GOLD analysis project Ga0315274, IMG submission 203700) | Sediment microbial communities from Yellowstone Lake, YNP, Wyoming, USA - YL17G02_20 | ecosystem: Environmental > Aquatic > Freshwater > Lake > Sediment | place: USA: Wyoming | collected...
AGACGGAATCATCGGCTTGGAAAACGTAACTGACTGGCTCAGAACAATTTATGAAATTCGCTTCTTCGAGGACAAGGTGTACGATCTCTTGGGGCAAAACATCATCAAAGGCGCATCACATTTATACGCCGGCGAGGAGGCGGTCGCAGTCGGCGCCATTGCCGCTATCGAGCGCGGCGATGTAATCGGCTCGACCCACCGGGGTCACGGCCACTGCGGTGCTATCGGCAACAAATACGCCGACACGGAACAGGACCGCCAGAACCACTGGAACCGTATGATGGCTGAGCTGATGGGCAAAGAAACCGGCTATTGTAAGGGCAGAGGCGGCTCAATGCACATCGCTGAAGTAGATAGGCAGAACAACCTGGGCTCGACCGGCATTGTCGGCGGCAATCAACCGGCTGCCGTCGGAGCCGCTTTAGCGGAAAAATTCAAAAAGAGCGGCAAAGTGACGCTTTCATTCTTCGGCGACGGCTCCACAAACTGCGGCAGCTTTCACGAGTCGATGAATATGGCCGCCACCTTGAAGGTGCCTCTGGTAGCAATAATCGAAAATAACCTTTATGGAATGAGCGTGCCGTTCTCCGGCAGCGAAGTCGAAGGCACGCACAGGGCAAGCAGCATCGAAGACATTGCCCAGCGGGCCGCTGCCTACGACGTGCCCGCGATGATAGTCGATGGGCAAGATGTCGTTGCGGTTTATCTTGCCGTCCGCCGGGCGGTAGAAACAGCCCGGAAAGAAAACCAAATGACGATGATCGAGGCCAAAACTTACCGCTGGTATGGCCACAGCCGAAGCGACCCGCGTGCCTACCGCACAAAGGCAGAAGAAAAAGCCTGGCACGAGCGCGACCCGATTATCGTCCTTAGCGAAAAACTGCTCAGCGAAAAACTCTGCACGCAAGAACAGCTGGACCGGATAAAAGACAAAGCCTTCAATACAATTGAGACGGCAACCAAGTTCGGCATGGATAGCCCCTGGCCCAATCCTGCCGATGTGGCAAGAGATGTATATGTCGATGAAACGTACCCGCCTGAGCTTATAGAGTCCGAAAAAAACACCGCTGCCAATGTTATGAAGGCGACCGCCGCCTTCGAGGCTGCTGCGGCAAAGGCCGGCGCCAAAACTAAGAAAGAGGCCATCGAGCAGGCAAAAGCGGTAATCAAATCGCAGTTCGGCATGGACATAATGAATATAGCACAGGCCGTCTCGGCTGCCCAGGCCGAAGAGATGAGAAGAGACGAGCGGGTCTTCGTGATGGGCGAAGATGTCGGCCTTTACGGGGGAGCATACCAAGCTACACGGGGACTCCTGGCGGAATTCGGCAAAGAAAGGGTCATTGACACGGCAATTTCGGAGGCCGCTATCGCCGGCGCCGCTGTGGGCGCGGCTCTTCGTGGTATGCGGCCGGTTGCTGAAATTATGTACGTGGATTTTATTACGATAGCGCTCGACCAGCTTGTTCACGTTGGCGCTTACAACCGGTATATGTTCGGCGGAAAGGCGAAGGTGCCGATGGTGCTGCGAACCGAAGGCGGGGTCGGCAGATGTATCGCTGCCCATCATTCTGAATCGCTGGAGGCCTGGCTGATGCATCCGCCGGGCTTATACGTCGTGATGCCATCGACGCCTTACGATGCCAAGGGTCTGCTCAAGGCAGCTATCCGCAGTGACAATCCGGTCGTCTTTATCGAGCACAAGGCAACCTACGGTCAGGCTGGTCCTGTCCCGCCGGGCGATTACATCATTCCGCTGGGGGTGGCAGATATAAAAAAGCCGGGCCAGGATGCCACTATAGTCAGCTACAGCAGAATGGCAATGTACTCGCTGGATGCGGCAAAAATCCTGGCAAACGAATACGACATAGACGCCGAGGTGATCGACCTGAGAACGCTCAAGCCGCTGGACATAGAGACGATAGCCGAATCGGTTCGCAAGACCGGGCGATTGATCACCGTAAGCGAGGGTTTCGGCACTTGCGGCGCAGGCCGAGAGATAACCTGCCGCTTTATGGAATTCCGGTTTAGTGACGGCTCACACGGCTTCGATTACCTTGATGCGGCGCCAATCAATCTGGCAGCGCTCGATGCGCCGCCGCCGATGAGTGAGCCGCTGGAAAACGCAAGTATTCCAAGCGTCGAACAAATTGTCGCGGCGGTCAGAAAGGTTGTCGGTAGACCCCGTGTGCAACGCGGAGAAGGAAAACCCCCAAATAAATTTGGGGGCTAAATATTTAGCCCCGCAATTTATTGCGGGGTTGTATTTTGCGGTTTTACCGCGGGTTTAGAGGCAATGTGATGTACACGGTGCGAAAGAGGATTTTAGCATGGCAAGAGAAATAAGATTACCACAGCTTGGCGAAACGATGAAAGAAGGAACCATCGTTGATTGCAAGGTCAACGTTGGTGATGTGGTCAAGAGAGGCGACATAATCTTTGAGATAGAGACCGACAAGGCAACGCTAGAGATGGAATCACCCGCCGACGGCTTCGTCAAGCACATCCTGGCGGAGGTGAATCAAACGCTGCCTGTTGGTGAGCCGGTGCTGATTCTGGGCGAAAAGGATGAACAAGTACCGCAAAACTTCATTGATTCACTCAAAGGCGTCGCGTCCGCTACTGTTGCCGCTGCAGAAGCCGCACCCGCAGTTTCGGCTGCCAAACCCGCTGGCACGGAAACGGGCCCGACCAAGCCGGCAGGCAAAGCAATGGCATCACCACGGGCAAAAAAATTAGCCGAGCAGCTCGGCGTAGACCTGGCAAAAGTCATCGGCACAGGCCCCGCAAGTAAGATCACTGAGCAAGACGTCAAAGATGCCGCCGGCGCAAAGCCGGTCAAGACCGCTGAACCGGCTGCCTCTGCCGCCGAGGTCAAGCTCGGACAAACTATACCTCTAAATAGACTCCAGCGAATAACCGCAGAAAAAATGCTCAAATCCAAGCGCGAAATCCCCTGCTTCTATCTGACTGTAAGAGCTGATGTCACTGACTTAGTCGGCCTGCGAACCAAACTGAACGAGACTGGTGACGTAAAAATTTCCTACAACGACTTCATCATAAAGGCGGTGGCAATAGGGCTTGAAAAATACCCCGTGATGACGGGGCAATTAACCGGTGATGTTATCCAGTTGGCTGAGTCAATTAACGTCGGACTGGCAATTACCGTGCCGGACGGTCTGGTTGCTCCGATTATCAAGAACGTCAACAAAAAGGATGTCAGGCAAATTGCCCGTGACAGTCAAGCCTTAATCGAAAGGGCCCGCAACAACAAACTATCGCCGGCGGATTTAGAGGGCGGCTGCATCACCGTCAGCAACCTCGGCGCACTCGGAATAGAGTCGTTCATTCCAATAGTTGTGCCCGGCCAGTGCAGCATTTTGGGCGTAGGCAAAATAACCGATACCTGTGTGCCGGATGACGGCAATATCCTCGTGCGAAAACTGATGAGTATGACCCTGTCGGTCGACCACAAAGTCACCAACGGCGCCTACGCAGCACAATTTTTGGATTTTGTGAGAAAGCAGTTGGAGGATACCTCCGCATTTAGGTGAACAATTAACCTATTTGGGCAAAATAGACAACGCTTCGGCAAAAAACGCACATTTGTTGATGAGATCAGCTTCATCAAAGCGGCAAAGTTTGTATTGCGCAAATCTTCTTTGTGTGTCATAATGTTATAGTTGGTCAGGATTCACAGATATTCTACTGGATTAGTGAGAAGGTATTAAGACGGTAAATTTAGAGATTTTGCCGAGTGCAGAGAATTTTCCGAGAAAGTTTCGGACGAAGCGCATTTCGGTGAAAATTTGACCATGAAAAATACAAAGAACGAGAAGGAATTTGCCTGTATCGCCGGGGCGTATGGTCCTGTAGAGAGCATCCCACTTCTGAGAGACCTGATTGGCTCGCAACTCCTGGACATGATTGTGATTGCTTACTCTAAACTTGGTCCCGGCTCAGGAATTCTTCAGAACGATGGAACGGTCTTTCCTGTACACGGTCGCGTTAGCCTGTTCAAACAGTATTGTCAAGCAATTCGTTCGACCGAGAAAGGCCGGATGCGATGCATTGCCTGTGATTCCCAAGCTGTAATAAAATTTACTGGAGGAAATCATAGTCATCCTAGTCCTGCTTTCGAGGAAATAATTAGGAACTCGCCAATAGAACCAATAGACCGATTTGGGCTGCCAGAAGAAGGGGTTTATTGCTACCGATGCCATGCAGGGTTATTGGAATTCGTTCGAGCGATATCTTTGGATTTAGGATATGACTTACGCATGCCGGTTGGGGCAATGTGGGTCGGTCAAAATAAGCTGCAAGGTTACACTCTTTCTGATAACGAAGTTCGCAGACTCGCGAAGGACATGGACTATCAGAACCCAGATAAACTTGTCGCGCTTTATGAAAACGTAGAATGTATAAGCAAACACACACTTGCCGAGTATGCCAAAAGTCTCGCAGAAACTGCACGCCCGATTGAAGATTCTGCTTCAGCGTCGTTCCACTTAAAAAAACAAGCGCAATTTGATAGGCTAAGTAATGAAGTTCTGAATAGTTTAAGAAAGTCCTTAAGCCGAATTAAGGGAGCTTCCACAAAAACCATCCAAAAACAGATATACGACGGTATGAAGCCTGTGCTGGAAGAAATAACTGTCAATATAGGGAACTGCTATTCAGCTATATGTGAGATACCTGCGGATGCCGATGAAACTGGGGATTCTAGAATTCAAGTTCAGCTTGTGTCACAAGCCGGACTTTGCAAGAGGCAACCTAGAGAAATCAACATTAGGCAAACTGAGCTAGATATGCTGGCCACTGAACTCAAACATGCTGGCGACTTTAAGACATTTTCGCTACATAATCTGAATTCGGGGTTTCTCGTAAAACTCAAAAATGCAATTGAAATTTATGAGATGAGCAATGCAATAGTAACGCGTATGCCAACTTTGCTGAATAAGATTTTCTGGGTTACCCTTTTGGGAGAGAATTGTCATGTACTAACACCCAGCGGAAATCTCCTGCCTGATTTTGTTAGAATGCTCGAGAACGTGTTACAGGGGACGACTCAAATAATAAATGATGCCTATCTTCGCGCTGAACAGCAAGATTCGTTATGGGCTCTGGAAAAGCAGGCCGAGGAACTTGCGCAGAAGGATATCCAAACGAGGCTATTGGTGGAAAACCTAGCTCACCAGGTGTCCCGGCCTGTTATGGAACTAAAACAATCTGCCTATATCTTATCTCAGGGCTTTTCAAAAGATGCTTATGCCAGTTTTTGCGCATGCTTGGCGGAGTTGGAACGCGGATGTCGTAATTTTGACTTGTACGAGAGACTGACCACGGACTTTGGCAAGAGAGGTGTTGACTTCCAAACAAGGAGTTCGTTCGATGTTACAGAGATTGTGAATCAGGCATGTGAGCGAGTTAAACCATTTTCGGAAGTCCAACGCGTAGAAGTGCTGGTTAATGTAAATAGAGAGAAGGGCCACACTATCCCAAAAGTCCTCGGGAATCCTCAGGCAATTCTCGAAGCTCTGGTTAACGTATTTCACAATGCCCTTAAGTACTCTATAGGGGGGTATCCGGTTGAAGTGGAAATATCCCATAGAGAAAGTTCAACCGTTGATGTCCGCGTGACCAACGTGGGTATTGATCTCCGGAGAGACGAGTGGGAGAACATTTTTGGTGAAAGATACCGAGCAGATACAGCGAAGCAGGTTGCTATTGAAGGATCGGGTCTCGGCCTGTATGTTGCCCGGAAATTAGTAACTCTCTATGATGGCTCAATCGGAGTTCAGTCCTGCGTGCCGGGAAAACCGGCGGAGGATAGCAGACCCCGTTGGAAAACAACATTTATGATATCTTTGAGATGTCAGGAGTGTAATTATGGCGGAAAATAAAAACAAAAAAATCCTAATAATCGAAGATGCGAAAGGGACGGCTAAAGGATACGAAGAGCTCTTATGCAAGGCGGGTTATGATGATATAACTATTTGTCATACAGGAACAGAAGTACAATCATTGATTGATAGAGGCCAAGAGTTTGACCTATCAATCGTAGATATTGTTCTGCCGTCAGAAGACCCCAACAGATACGCTCTGGCCGAATGTTTAGATACAGGCGTGAGACTTATCAGGCAAATGGCTGAAAAGGATATATGCCATAGGTTTTATGTCATTACTGTACGAAGCAGTTTAAAATCTAGTATTGAAAGATTATGCAAAGAGAGAAAGGCCGTTCTTAAGTTTGAAGCTAAGATAGACCATGAACCAGAAAAACTTGCAGATAATGTTGCAGATCTTCTAGGGAAATCTGTTGATTCTGGGGAGAAAACTCTCCTATCAGACCTAAAGGACCACGCAGATATTATTAGAACCTATGCGAAAAGTGTGAAATGTTTGAGTAATGCGGATAAGCAACAACTTATGGCGTCAATGAAGTCTATCAGGATGATCCTAGCTAAATCTGGAAGTCCCAATTTTGAACAGCCTTCTAAGGAGATCCTGTCGTTTTTAAGGAAGGATTACCAGCCTAATACTGAAGGAGCTTTGAAAAAAGAGACGGAAAGAACCATTGATGCCATTCAAGAGTGGCTCAAAAAGTATGGGAAGCGCACATAAGAGTCTTTAACTAAGATCACCATTGGTTAGTTCACTCGGAATAGAATTTCGATATTTGAGGACATATTCTAATGGCAAAGAAAGTCGAAGCAGCTCACTTGCCAGGCATCGCAAAGGCGACTCCAAAGACTCCGGTTATCGGCGTTTTTGCCACGTCTGACCCGCGGATCGACCAGGCCAGCCGCACCCGCTGTCAAAATATCGCCAAGATGGCCGCCGATACAATCAGCGGAGCCGTCGTCCTGCCCGATAAAACGCCGGTGCCGGTTGTCTACTCTACCGTGCTGGTAGATGCTGAAACACAGGCCGACATTGTCGCCCAGCAGTTTCGCAAAGCCGGCGTTGATATCCTGGTATGTGTGCCGGATACCTGGGCATTTCCGCAGCTCACGGCGATCTCACTCCTGCAGCAATTTCCGCGACAGGCGCCGATAAATATTACCTGCGGCAACAGCGGCCCTAAGCCCGGCGTTGTTTACGCCCACGCGCTAAATGGAGCTATCAGCCAATACGGGCGAATGGTTACCTTAAATGTCGGGAATTGGCCGGATACCGGAATGAATCCGAAAATGACCGACCGGACGGCCAAAAGCCTTGTAGATTGGTGCTATGCCGCGGTAACCGCCGTAGCTTTGCGGGGTCGAAGAGTAGTGATTCTTGGCCACGATTCGATGGGAATGGAAACCGCTCTGGCTCACATCATCCCTACGAGGAACACGTTCGGCCTGGAGATCACCCGCTTGGACATGAAACTTTTGGCCGACATGTTGAACAAAAAGGCCTACAACGAAAAGGAGCTGGCGGCATTGCGCGGCTGGGTAAACAGATACGTTGGCAAACGCGTGGAGCTACGAGATGAGACAGACAGCGAGCGGTTCAACCAGGAATTGGCCATGTACTTGATCTGTCGAGACTTGATGGCCGGCTTGAACGCGGTAGGCGGCGGCTTTATGAGCCAATTGGAATGGGGCAGCGATCCGCGAGGTATCCCGCTGCCGGTCGCTGACGTGATGGAGTCGTTCTTCAACAGCACCTTCGACCATAACGGGCCGAAAGCGCCGCTTCCCTTTGCCACCGAGGCCGATGTGCAGGGACTCCTGACAATGCTGTTTATGACGTATCTATCCGGCGGAAATCCGCCGCTGTTTATGGACTTCAGAAAGGTCTGGGAAGCGTGGGAGATTAAAGAAATAGCGCAAAAGGTTGGCCTTAAGTCACTGGATGCGAAGGCGGACTGGTACAACAAAGGTTTGGTGGATGGTGACAATTCCGGCAGCGCCGCATTCGACTGGGCGGAAGAACCCGGAGCATCGGTCAGAAAGATCATGGACGGAGTCGCCATGCCGCTGGCGGACGAATCCTACTTCCCCGGCGGCGGCAATTCAGTTACGTTTATGACGCCGGCGGGAATCGAAGGCATTGCAGCCAGATTAGCCTACAGCAGCACAAGTGGACTTTTCAGCATGGTCTGGGACGAAGCTCACACAGCCGAAATGCCGTCGGAACTAGCCCAGGCAATGTGCAGCTTAACTACTCCAACCTGGCCGCATACGTTTGTTGTGCCTAAGTACGCAAGCATGACCGAATACAAGCAGTATCCGCCGGCCAATCACTTCCACATGACCTGGAATCTGCCGGTGGCAAGGCTTCAGCACTGGATGGATCTAACCGGCGTGCTATCGGTGGCGCCCTGGGCCGCTCGACCGAAGTTCATCGAAGGCGCCGATAGACCGCAGCCCTTGATACACTTAATAAATGGCGGTGAGGACGCTTTTAAGCTGCTGCGGCGCCGCTGAGCGCCTTTTCAGTACGTACTGATGGCTTAGCCATAACCTTTTAGTTCTACAGCGCAAATGATTCTACTGATAATGGTAGGAAAACAATCCGAAACACGACATCCTAAGTCCTAAACAAATTCCAAATTCGAAATTCAAATGACCCAAACGGCTATCGCTACTGAAGTGGTATCGTACGCCCTTAGCCAACTTTGGACACTCCCATCCCCAAGCTGCGATTGAGGCTGCCGCACGTGCCATATCACTCGCATTGGGTGGCATCCTCAATCCGCCGTCCGCGTCTTCTTGTCGAAGACAATGGCGCCAGCCATCCCTTGCGGGAGAGCGGGAGCGGATTGGGGATGGTTCTTCCCCTGGCTAAACACGTACCGCGATTTATCGCGGGGTCCGATGCCGTGCCGGCGTCGGCTAAACCCCGACAAGTCGGGGTCCAAAAATTGGTATGCAGAAACCTGCATACCCTACGGACTTGGTGACGAACCAAGGCGGGGCATAGATGAGCTGTCGCAGATTCGGATGGTAGATGTGGTGTTGCCGACGCGGTCGGGCGTGGAGATTCGCAAACGTTGTATCACCCAGCCGACCGAACATCAGGCCATTCTGCTGCATCACCTGGGGCTACACTTGCCCTCTGATGGATTCGGCAGGCTCACCACCACAGGCTTGCCGGTGGCAGAAAGTAAGATGAAGCGGATGTAGTGAAGACTTTCTTTGTTTTTGCGCTGAAATCAGCGATTTTGACCCCTAACTGCGGAAGTTGGGTTAGCCACGGCCAGGATTTCGCTCCCAGGCAGCCTTTAACCGCAGAGAGCACCGCGACCGCAGAGCAAAAATGCAAATTGGCAAACTCAGCGATCTGCCCCCTCTCAGGACTGAACATCTCCGCTGAACCGTTTGGGGAAACCAGAATCGGGAATCGAATAGACACTTGCTTTAAGTCGTGCGCCGTTATCGTGACAAATGTCGATAATCCGTCAAGGAAGCTGCCGATCCCTGGCAACGAAAGGAGGGGCCATCTCTCTTTTGATGTGCCTTAAGGAAGTGCCGAACCGCGTTGACGGCTGGGCGATCAGCGGCTTCCAGGGTACATTCGACAGAGATTTGACCAAGCTTGACGGCATTCCCATCAGGCAATTCCTGGTTGGGACGGCTGAAATGCCTTAGATTGGCGTCCCCCGTTCCGGCTCGGGCCTTCGCCCCGGCGAGGCGCCCAGACGAGGCAGCGTCACAGCCGTAAAAAAGAGGGACCGGCTGTCCCTTGCGCCTTGTCCGTGGGCAACCCCAGACAAGGCAGGGACCATTCGATGGACACAGGGCGCAGGCCGACACGCGACAGTTAGCGCGCCCGCAGATGTGCTAAAAACGCCAGACAACGAGGAACGATAGATGAGCTTCGGGCAGGTGCTGTCGGGCGAGTCCGCCTTGGGCGGATCACCGTCTCTTGCTCGCCGTTACGAGCCTTGCTGCGGAATGACACCTAATTTGACCCAGCCGCGCTTGACGTCGTAGATAAAGCTGCCTCGCAGGCGGGTAGTGATAAAGACATAATCACCATGAACGGCAAAAACAGCTTCCACTTTGTCCCTTAGCTTGATTTGCGCTGCACCTGAATATAATAGTGCGTTGCGAAGTTCCGTTCCGAGCTCGAGAATCTGTTCGTCGGAAAAACCGGCGCGCCGCATCACCTGGACAACGCCATCGGCACTAAGTACAACTACGTCCTGATTGCTCAGATGAATGACCGTAAATCCTGTAGGCCTTCCGCTAAGCTTGTCGCCTATGCTGCTCGTGAGGCTGCCGATCTGTGCACAACCAACCACGCCCAAGCATAGACATACCGGGAGCAACAGGCCGGCCAAGGCCGGCAACCCGCAATTTGCGGTCTCCAATTTATGATTTTGATATTTCATCCACCTCACACTTATTTGTCCTCCTCCTCATATATCATTTTGTCAATCGGGGCCCGAGTAAATTCCGGTCGTGAACCCCGCAATGGACCCGTCCCTTCGGCACACTCAGCTCGCTGCGCTGGCCGCGGGGCAGAGCAAGCACTGAGCAGGGTCGAACGACTGCGGGGCTAAGTACTAGCGCCCACCCCTTCATGCCTGGTGTCTCATCTGATCGGCTGAGCTAAGCTCTCTTTGAGAAGCCTCTCAAATTGATCCCCGGCTGCTTCGCTTGGAACTTGCCGGGTCGGCTGCGTCAAGCTCTTTTGCAGGTTCTGCTGGAACAATGTCTGCTCGGCCGGCTTGATCTCTGGAGGTTTTTCGGCGGACGGCTCAGCAATTTCCAGCACCGCCTGGCGTCCCTCCGGTATCAAGTGCGCCGTGATGAATACGGCGATCTCTCTTGTAGACTTATCGCTATCGTTGTTTTTGAACAGGAATCCTATTACCGGCATATTGCTCAGGCCTGGCACACTCTTTGCCTTAAGACGTCTGCGGTTTTCAGTCAGGCCGGCCAGCGCCACTGTGCCACCGTCTTTGATCCGCACCGAGTTAGTTGCCGTTCGCCGGGTCACAACTGGAAGACCACTTCCTCTTCCCTGTGGAATGCTGTCACTGACTTCCACAGAAATGTTCAGGCTAATCTCATTGTTGTCTCCGATTCGGGGCGTAATGGTCAATATGGTGCCGGATTCAACCTTCTCAAGCTCAGATTGCGCGAAAAATCCCATGCCGGTTTGCGGCGAGGTCAGCATGTAATACTCCTCGGTCATCACCCTGATTTCCGATTCTTTGCCGTCCTGGCCCATCACTTGGGGACTTGCTACGATATCCGCCTCGCCATTCTCGGACAACAGGTTCAATGTCAGCAGCAAGGCATTGGTGAATGTTCCATCAGGGCTATAGCCGATCTCTACGCCCCAGGGCCATTCGCCGCGAGGCGAAATCGGCAGTTGGGCGGCAGCCGCTTCAGCGTACCGCCTGCCACCGTGGAGGTCAGACTCGCCAAAGAACCCAGCCTGTATCTTAGGCCAACCCCACTCGATACCCAGATTCAGCAAGTTGCCGCGCTCCATTACGACAACGCGAGCATCCAACATCACGTGGCGACTGGGCTGGTCGATGCGTTTCAGATCGGCAACAATACGCTCCAGCAGAACTGGAGGGGCGGTAACACACACCATGTTTGCATCGGCTTTAACATAACGCTGGAAGGACTGGGCCAGCAACGCCACCGCGTCATCGCAGTCCATATAGTTCATTTTCAGCCGGCGCGTCTCACTGACGGTTGCAAATCCCGGACTGGCTGGGTCTGATGAAGAAACCAGATAATAGTAAGGCGTTTTCTTAACCACGTAGCCGGTGCCGGCCAGAACCATTTCCAGCGCTGTGTCAAGCGGCACCGCTTTCAGCTCGCAGGTTATCGTGCCCGTAACGCTCTCATCGGGAATAATGACCACCTGCGCAGCCGTTGCGATATCCTGCAGCGCAATCCGCAGGTCGGTCTCGGCAAAGATATTGGAAATCGGCGTGTAGACCAAATAGGAATTCGGCACCTCCTTTACCGCGTAGCCCGTACCCTGCAGCAGAATCTCCAGCGCCCTTGCCAGCGGCACTTGCGGGATCTGCCGTGTCACCCTGCCCTTGATCGTACCATCAGTGTGGATTTCAACACCCGTCTTCGAAGCCAGCTCTTTCAGAGCATCAACCAGATCGGTATCCACAAAGACCGCACTGACCAGCGGGCCGTTACCTTTCACGATTAATGTCGGACCAGCCTTGCTGGGCGGAACGTTTGAACCAGGCGTCTGTCCACTGAGCTGCAGGATAAGCTGATTCATTTTCTCCTGCAGGATTGCTAACTCTCGCTGCAACAGCGTCTTCTCCTGGTCGGCTGTAGTCGTCACAGGCGTTGTCGGACCAACTCGTGTCGTCTCAGGTGGTATTGGACCAACCCGTGTCGTCTCAGGTGGTATTGGACCAACCCGTGTTGTCTCAGGCGGTATTGGACCAACCCGTGTCGTCTCAGGCGGCGTCGGGCCAACCCGCGTCGTTTCAGGCGGCGTCGGACCGACCCGTGTCGTCTCAGGCGGCGTCGGCTCAACGGGCTTACCCTCTATGATGTCGGTCGTAACGTTCGTATACGGCACGCTGGCCGGCTCGAATGTGTAACCCTCTTTTTCCGGCGTAACTGTACCGCTCCAGCCATAAGGCACTTTGATCTGGTACTTACCGTCGGCGCCGGTGACAACAGAGCCTACGTCAGTCGCCGTGACCCGTACCCCTTCTATGCCGGTGTTGCCGGAGATTGTAAGCATAATCAGCTCCCCGGTGTAACCCTGAGTGGTCTGGTCGGTAGTAACCGGCGGATAGGGTCTTTCAACTGGCGTAAAGGTATGGCCCGGCTTTGACGGCGTAAGCTTGCCGCTCCAGCCATAGTCTACCGACAGTTGATACTCGCCGTTAGCCTTGGTCATGGCGGAACCTCCGCCCTTATCTGCCAAGACCAGCGCCCCTTCGATCGGTCCCTTGTCTGAGTTTATTTTGCCGGAGATGACACGCTTCTGTAGTGTCGCAGTGTAGCTCTCATTAGTTGCAGCGCTGGTAACGTGAGCATATTCTTTCTTAGGCGGTTCAAAATCGTAACCCGCTAGCTTGGGCGCAACTGTGCCCTTCCAGCCCCACGGGACATTGGCCAGGTAACTGCCGTCAGGCCCGGCGACAGGATTATTTAGCAGGCCTTCCATTACAGCCTTGCCCACGCCTGCCGTGCCGGAAATTTGAAGAGTAATCAACTGCCCAATGTAATCCTGCTTGGCCCGGTTAACAAGAACAGGCTCGTAGGCCAAACTAGCAGGCGTAAATTTATAGCCTTCCTTCATCGGCGTAACCGTACCGCTCCAGTTGTACGCAACCTTGGCGGCGTAGTTACCATTTACATCGGTAACAGGTTCACCCTGCAGACCCGTCATTATCACACCTTCCACGCCGGTTGTACCAGAAATGCTTAATATGATCGGCGTAGCGGTATAGCTCTGGTTAGTCTGCTCTTGGATAATCTTAGCGTAGGGCCTGCTGGATGGTTCAAAAGTGTAACCATCCTTCATCGGGGTAACTGTGGCGCCCCAACCATGCTGGACCACAGCCTTATAGTAGCCCTTGTCATCGGTAACCGGGTTGTCCGGCAAACCCTTCATCAGTACGCCGGGCACGCCGGTCGTACCGGAGATAACATAGGTCAGCGGCGTGGCAGTGTAGTTCTCATTAGACAGGCTGCTGGTGATAGGTGCGTACGGCTTATTGGGCGGATCAAAGACGTAGCCTTCTTTCTTAGGCGTAACTGTGCCGCTCCAGTTCCAGTCGACTTGGACACTGTAAGTTCCGGCTCCGCTGGTAACAGGATTACCAGTCAGACCTTGCATTACTACGCCGTCTACGCCGGCCGTACCGGAAATTGTAAATTTGAGCACTTCCGCAGTGAAATTCTGATTCGTCTGGTTCTGGCGTACCTTCTGAAATGGTCTGTTGGCCGGGGTGAATTTGTAACCTTGCTTCCGCGGAGTGACTGTCCCGATCCAGTCAAAATCAACGACAGCGCTATACAAGCCGTTTGGTTCGCTGAGGGGATTGCCCGGCAGACCATCCATTATGACACCGGGCACACCCGCTGTACCGGAAATGGTATAGGTCACCGGCGTGGCAACGTAGTTCTGAATAGTCTGGTTGCTTTTGAGCTGAGCGTATGGTCTGCTGGCCGGCTCGAAAGTGTAACCTTCCTTTACCGGCGTAATCTCCCCGCTCCAGCCATGTACAATCTTAGCACTATAATTGCCACTCTCATCGGTGACAACGGCGCCATCCGGCAGACCCTTCATGGTAACGCCAGGCAGGCCCACAGAACCAGAAATAGTGTAGGTTATCCTGGTCGGTGTAAAGGCCTGGGCGCCGACGTCCGCCGTGCAGAAAAATACAATGGACAGAGCTATCGCACAGCCCGATAATATTCTACCAATATTCTTGCTTGCCATAAGTCAATATGCCTTTCTGGAGCCATAAACCGCCAATCCTATGGCCTTCTTATCTTGTATCGGCAATCCAGCCGCACTCTTTAGCAAAATTCTCGCACCTCTTCACTCACCACTTAACGCCACTTAACGCCTACTTTCTGCTCGAACTCCTGTGGGGTCGCAATTCCGACGACCCACTGCTCTTTTTGACGCAAGACACTTATAGGTACTGCTACGCTTACCACGTCCTGGGACCCATATCGTAGAGTGGCCTCAAGACGGTACACTCCATCGGAGATTCCCGCAAAATTAAGAACTCCGGAGAAGATTCTGGGTTCCAGCGGCAGCATCATACCTTCTGGTTCGCCGCTGAGCGCCAATGAGCGGAGAAATCCGCCTTCCGGTGTTCTAAGGACGGCCAGGCAGCTCGGCCTAAAGTGCATCCCTCCGGCATTCAAGAATGTGCTCTTAATACTGTACTCAGACCCGCTCTGCTGTTCGAGCTGCAGCGGCCACGCCTGCGCCTCGGGCTTGGCTTGTACCTTCTTGTTGGACACACATATGTACGCGCTTGTCATACCTGCATTCTGACCGTCAACATAAATGGCACGCAGACGCAGAAGAGCATAATACCAGGCGTGCGTTGACGCTGGGTTCGGCATCCTCGTAGTAATGCGTAGGCTCTGCGACCTGTGGGCAGCAATTGTGAATTCATTAGGCGTTACCTCTACCCACGGCGCGCAGTTCAAATCCTCACCTCTCAATCCGATGTCTGGCAGGCCCACCCCCATAAGAACAGGCGGCATTGCCACAGCCGCCGTGACATTGACAGCTTCATTCGAAGCGTTGGTAACTGTCAGCGCTGCCGTGCGGACACCCCCCGGCACATTCTCCACTAAAACCTCCAAGGGCTTCAGGTCAAGTGCAGCGTCGGCTGCAGCCCGCGAAAGTCTCTTGTCGCCGATAAAATCTATCTCCTTTTCTATTAGTTTTGTACGCCTGCCGTCAACAAACAGCCCCCCCTCCAGCTTGTATCTGCCCGAAGGCAAAGACCGCTCGATGTCACTTTCTAATGTCAGCTTGACCCCCGGAATGATGCTGCAATCCAGAAAGTCCGCCTCTGTGATTCTGCGCCAGTTGTCTCCTGAGAGAGTGCTTACCCTTACCTTACCCTTCAGCCGGGAATAGGTCCCGCCATTATTCGAGACGTCCAGCGTAACCAGAGAAGTTGCCAGCCCTTCGCCAACCTGCTCTTTGAACCTCATTCCGACGTCAGTTAATTCAACCTTATGCGGCGGCGCCCAACCTTCTATCTGTACCAGAACGGGGACCAACATATGAACGGCCAAGTTAACGACCCTTCCCTGCACCACTCTGGGCGTTGGCCTCATCGCCGCATGGATCGCCGCACCGTAGAATCCACGCGCAGCGCGAGGTACACGCATTTCAAGCCGCACCGGCAGGATCGTCATTGGCCTCAACTGCACCGTGTCAAACCCCAGCTTCATCCAGTCCTTGCAGGAAGAAAGCTTAGACGTATCAATATTGGAGCCGGGCTCGACCATCTCCCATCCCCCACCCAGTTCTTGGGTCAAGTCCAAGACCCTGAACTCTATGACGTGGGTTTCTGTCATACTGGTGTTCTGAATCTGTAAATCCATCCTCACCACATCGCCTGCACGCGGTGAAAGCTCCAACTTCATCGGCTGCATCATGAACTGGCCGGATACTCGGCCCGCAAGCAGAAATACACCTGCGATAATTCCAATAACCCAAGCCTGTCCCGAGCCCATTCGACTTCGCTCAGGGTAAACTCCGCGAGGGATCAGAAAGCGAGGCACCATATTGTTTCGACTTGTCTTTCCTGCCATGTCCTCACCCTTAAAAGAAATAGCCTCGTGCACTTTAGCCTCGGTGCTGACCCCTGCTTCCGCAGGGGCAAGCTTGTCCCCGCCCCAAGCGGGGATCAACCGGCATTTGGCGACTCTGCTCACCATCTCAAGTCGTCATATTGCCGCATGCCTGGCCACGTGGCTAGTCTCCATACCTGCCCCGAGCGAAGTCGAGGGGAGCGACCACGGATAGTGCACTCCCTTAGCTTTTCGACAATTTGATGCCCTTACTTCTTAGAATTTCTTATAAATTGCGGTGAAAAACCTAGCCGGCAATCCTGTTCGACCCGCCTTTCTCACACTACGTAAGTTTACCAATTTTCCAAGAATGTGTCAATAGCCAAAGCTCCCAAACTCCCCAAATTGACAGATTTTACCACCAGTTGCGTCCGGCACCCCTATTTTCTGCCTCGATAAGGTCGTTTTTATCAACAGCAATGCAGGTCGCTGTGCCGAATACTCCATTATTGTTTGGCTGAAATCACCCTGTGCCGGTCGGTTGGCTGCTTCATAGCTGACTTTAGAAAGACCGACCCCTGCCTCCGCAGGGGCAAGCCTGTCCCCGCGCAAGCGGGGGACGGCGGGGTCGTGAACCGATGATAGGACCTGCTTAATACATAGCTGCTCGCAGAAAAACATAGGGAGGGACGGCCACTTGCCCATCCCTCCCTATTAGCATCTTCTCAGCAGTTACTTACCCTATGAAGGACCGCGAATTCTTGTCAGTCAGCTAACTTCAGCTCTTTCGCTGTCCCGTTCAAGGGCTTTTACTCACTCACTGCCTACCGCGGCTTGCACAATATCTTGAGTGTTGCAACCGTAAGCGTCTGGCCCGTCTTGCTCTGCAGATCCGCGTCAAGCAAGTCTGCCTTCTTCACCTGGACACAAACGTCAGTGTTGCCTCCGGGCATATCGATGTTGGCGCCGGGGTTCGTATACCAGCAGCTCCAGTCGCCGCCCATCAGCGTATTGGTGACTTGGCATTCGAGTGTCAAATTGAAGTTGCACGCTATTTGAAGTTGTTTGCATTTCCTGAAGCAGGGGAAGTCACAATCTGTTTCCTGCACCAGTACCAACTCCCAGTCCTTCTCATTCACGATTTTGATGAACCACGGTATCTTCAACTTCACAGGGAAGTCCTTCACAGGCTGTGCAATCCAGGTCCAGTAGCCTTCCCAGCCCTCGTACTTTACCTGTGCGCTGAATGCCGGCAGAGCCAATAGGGCTACTGCTGCAATGCCTAACAATACACTCTTCTTCATTTTTGTTTTCCTTTCTCAAATCTTCGCTCCCTGGCAGCCGATATTGACCACTGGGAGCTAACCCAGGTTTTCTGGCTCGGCAACCACATGCCTAAGCCACACACAACAGCGGGCAAAATCCTGCTTTACCGACTCTTGCGGGTATGCCCGCCTTACACCCTCCCGAGCCGGGGCCCGTGAAACGTACGATTTCGAATCTGCGATTTCACTCGGAATCGATAACTATTCCGCCGCCTCAAGACCGGACCAGATTCTTTAAGCGGCTCGCAAGTCTTTTCCTACCTTGCGAGTTATCAGCTTTTCTATGCCACACCTCCTTTCTCCCCTGTCCCTTCAGAGGGGCCTCTCGTCTTAGGACAATGCCTCCCCGTAGGTCCTGGGCAATCTAAAAATAACGCGGCAAATCCGCTGCAGAATCCTCCTCCTCTTGCTTGCCGGCGAGCCTCAGCAACAACCATTGTCTTGTCAGTGCATCCGAGCTGAGGCAATCCGCCTGTATGCTATTGCTGCGCTGCATCCTCCCTCAGCGCCAATGATTTACCATTTATCGAGCCTTTTTGCAGTCACCCGGCCCGATCTGCCAAGAGGTGGGAAGCGGAGAGTGATATAGAAGTGAAACTCAGCATGCCCTCACCTCTCCTCACTTTCACCTCTCCTCGACCTTTCACCTTGAGGCCCAGCTACGAAGCGCACCGCTTGTTCTCACGTAGAGTTGCAAGCCCATACCACCAACGCCTGGCCTCTGATAACTTACCCAACTTTACCAGTTTTCTTATTCTTTGTCAATAGTAAAAATAACAATTTAGCTTTTTTTTGTATTCAGCCGATTCTTCCTATATTGCCCAAACAATCACGGCCTGTCAATAGGTGGGATCGAGAATTATACAATTGGGCGGACCTACCGTTTTGTGGGCTCCTTATCAGCCTGACTGCCAAAAAACAAAAGATAAACTCTTAAGCGTTCAAAATTCACACCGTCTTACCAAAGTACGCTATTTTATCTATTTCCTCAATACAAGTCAACAGCGAATCTCCCTAAACTCTAAAATTTTGTTTTTTTTTGGAGAATTTTCCGCTCGCCGCGCAGCAGCCATGCGGCTTATGTCACACCGCTTAAGAATTGCCGTGCTTTTGTAACACCTTGTAAAAAAAGAAGATAGCTGGATACAATATCGCACAATCAAAGGTCGAAAGATACCAGCCTCATCCCCACGAAAGCGCGAGCTCGTCGGCATTTTTTTGAGCACAACGCGCACACATTTTTCTTGATCACCGAGCGGGTCAGGCTACTCAGGCGTATTGTCGGTGTCGCCGGCACGCTCTCTGCGCGTGCCAACCATGAATTACCGGACCATTTGCGATTATACATAGATTGCCCCATTACCCGAGGTTTGACGCGCAACTGAGAGTATTATGTGCTCCTGTCGATTTGCCGAGATGCTTTTGGCTATAAAGCCAGAGTGACATATTTTGCCCGCGATACTTCGTAGAAATACAAGCCATCGAAGACGCTATCACGGATCGCGCCGTCAGACCAAATGAAGTGGAGTCATAGTTGGGCAAGGACACGGCGGCGAGTTCGTATTGAGGTCGCCGGGTAGTGACAACAAAATCCTTGATCTTATGTTCATCCGGCAGGTGCGGGTCACTTTATCGCTAAAGACAAAAGAGCCTGCCGCTCCCCGGTGGTCGCATTTCGAGAGGACGAAGACAAGAAGAGCAGTTCAGTGACCATTTGCAACTGCGGTTAGGAATCTAAGATTGACAGAATCGTATAATAGGGCTTTGCAAATAGGCCGATGCAATTGGTGGCTATCCTTAAACGCGCCGGGTAGGCTCAAGCTCATCACATAACAGTTGGTCGTGTGTCGCTGAACTGACCTTGCCGTTTCAGGAGGTTGTCACAAAACCGCTGGGACGAGTTCTACGCCTTGCTTGTAATTCACGTTCCGTGGCTGAGGTACGACGGTCACGAGCTTCGGACCAAACCTATCTCCATAGCTCATCTGCCGGCAGCCAGAAGAGAGAGCCGCCCGTGTCTTTCCAACCTCCCCGAGCTGGACTCGAACCAGCAACCTAGCGGTTAACAGCCGCTCGCTCTACCGATTGAGCTATCGGGGAATCATATCGCACCAACAGAAATCGGCACACTGTCGATCTTGTACTACTGTCGGCGAAATTATCACCAAATATGCCGTAAATTGCAACAACTTTTCAAGACCGCCCTATTTTTGCCGATACTACGAAAAGCGGCTGTGCTGCTGGACAAACGACGTATGCCACTGTAAACTGCTGATTTTGCGAAGTTTAGTTGAATCGGGCTGAAGGTTCTTTCTCGAAGGGCAGTTTTTTAGTCTCATAAGAATTCTGCTGCGGAGCATAGAATTGACAGAACAAAAAATCAACGCGGCGTATCTTACGAAGGGCAAATGTGGTACACGCTTACGGCGTGGTTGAGGTCTTAGGCTTGCATCGCTTATATGGCTAAAGATATACTGAGCGTCGGTGGGTTTACTCTGTTGCAGAGAATTGGCAGTGGTGCTCGCAGCACGATTTACCTTGCAATGGACGAAGAGGACCAGACTAATGTCGCCCTTAAGCGGCTTATATTTGAAAAGCCGGAAGACCTAAGGGTCTTCGAGCAGACCGAGAATGAATATAGAGTGGCCCGGCGGGTTGACCATCCTTACGTCCGCAAGTGCTATAAACTCCAGAAAATTCGCAGCATGTTCAAAGTGAAAGAGATGCTGCTTTCGATGGAATACTTCGACGGCAAGACCCTTGAAGACAGCCCCACTTTGAGCCTGGGCGATGTGCTGCTTGTATTCAGAATGGTAGCGGGCGGCCTTTATGCCATGCATCAGCAGGGATTTGTGCACTGCGACATAAAGCCGAACAATATTCTTCTGAGCAAGTCCGGCTCCATCAGAATTATAGATCTGGGCCAGAGCTGCAAGATTGGAACCACCAAGCCGCGAATTCAGGGTACTCCGGATTACATCGCTCCTGAGCAGGTCAGGCGCAAGCCGCTCGGACCCAAGACCGACATCTTCAACCTCGGCGCCACAATGTATTGGGCGCTAACCGGAAAAAACGTGCCCACTCTGATACCCAAAAAGAACAGCTTTGGCTTGCCCGTGCATGAGCCCTGCAGGCCCCCTCACGAGATAAAGAAACGAATCCCCCCTAATATCTCAAGACTGGTAATGGACTGCATAAAAGAGGACCCTGCAGAACGGCCCGCCTCTATGATGACGATAATATCCAGGCTGGACCTGATGATACACAGTATATTCGCCGACAAGATAAGACCAAACAAGGATGCCTCAGACAATCATTGACTTGCTGAATAAGGCGGTAGAAGCCAACAAGGTAGATATGTTTCGACGCGGCAACCTCATTCACCTGCCGGCTGAAAGCTCGCTGATAGTAACCGGCGACATCCACGGACACAGGCGAAATTTTGAAAGGATAGTCGCCTTTGCCGACCTGGCCAGCCGTCACGACCGGCATGTCGTCCTGCAGGAAATCATACACGGAGGACCACAAGATGCCGAGGGCGGCTGCCTCTCATACAGACTGTTGTTCGACGCTGTCCGTTACAAGCTGATGTTCCCCGACCGCGTTCATATCATCATGGGAAATCACGACACCGCGATAATCAACAGCACCGCGGTAATGAAAGACGGCAAAGAAATGAGCCGCGCATTACACCTGGCTCTGAAGCGAGAATTTCGACAGGCCTCTACTGACGTAGAACAGGCTATACGGCAATTCTTATTCTCGCAGCCGCTGGCGGTCCGGTGCGAAAACAGAATATGGCTGTCACATTCGCTGCCCGGCGACCACTTTGTCGATAAATTTGACCGGCAGGTTATGGACAGGCAATTAAAACTCAACGACTGTGAAAAACCAGGCTCGGCTTACCTTT
>Ga0315274_10004117_pt1 | contig 21448 bp, 20 predicted proteins | sample YL17G02_20_MG_FD_203700 | JGI IMG/M metagenome (GOLD analysis project Ga0315274, IMG submission 203700) | Sediment microbial communities from Yellowstone Lake, YNP, Wyoming, USA - YL17G02_20 | ecosystem: Environmental > Aquatic > Freshwater > Lake > Sediment | place: USA: Wyoming | collected...
GACCTCCATCGGGACACGTTCATCGAGCTGGTTTGGTCCTTTGAGCAAAGAAATCCCCCTACCAGATTCTACCCGATAGGGAGACAAATGTTAAGAAGTTTTCAACACGTTAAGCGATCGGCTCGGCAGGGATGGGCAGGCCTTTCCAGTAGAGCTTTCACTTTCAGCATCCGGAGTTGAAGATAGCCTCATTGTGACTGAGATTATCAGGGATATCTCCGAACGTAAGGCAATCCAAGAACAACTGATCAATGCAGAAAAACAGGCTTCCGTATCGATAATAGCAGGTAGCATCGGACATGAACTAAATAATGTCATTTCTGCGCTACTGGGATATGCTCAGCTTCTGATGAGAAAATCAGACGACAAGAAGTTGGCTAAGGAGAGTGCTGAAGTATTCAGCACGCAAACCCAGCGCCTCAAGATTCATGCTAGTAATCTTCTTTCCTTGAGCAAACCCCAAGAGCCCGAAATGAAGCCGATGGTCCTTAATTCTCTACTCGATAAGGTCACAGACCTGCTCTTTGTGAGTGGCCTGCTTAAGCAGTATACGATTGTTAAGGAGTATTCAGAGGATCTCCCGCTGGTTTTGGGGGATGAAATGTTGCTTGAGCAAGTCGTACGGAATTTAGAGATTAATGCAGCACACGCAATGGATAATCAGGGAATTTTGACTGTCAATACGAAGTTCTCCGAGGACAATTCTCATGTTGAATTCTCTATTACAGATACTGGTCATGGAATCCCTAACGACAGACGTCACCAGATATTTCTTCCTTTCTATACCACCAAAGAGAAAGGAAAAGGTACGGGCTTGGGCATGTATATTGTCAAACAAATAGTTGAGCAGCACAAAGGCTATATCCAACTGAAGAGCGAAGTAGGAGTCGGCACGGCTGTAACCATTGGACTTCCTATTATGAAAGGATAGTTAGGGTCTCTAAGGAATCTTTAATAATTATAAATGGAACCGCCTAACGCTTCATCCAAACACGTCTCACCGGCTTCAGTTATTAAAAATTCCTTTTAATGCAACCTGAATTTAGGTAGGGGTGCTGACTTACTCCACCACCTCTACTTTGATGAGGTTGGTGGTTCCTGGAATGCTGATGGGAACCCCAGCGATGATAACGATCCTATCTCCCATTGAGGCCATCCCTAACTCTTTTGGGATCTTTTTCGACCTCTCCAACATATCATCCGTATTCTTCCAGTTCTGGACGAGAATGGGTTGAACCCCCCAGCAGAGATTGAGACTTCTTACTGTGGAGAGATGGCGACTCAAAGCGAGGATCGGTTGCCGAGGACGAAGCCTCGATACCCAACGTGCTGTACTACCGGACTCGGTAGGAACGATAATGACCACTGCTTCTACCTTTTCAGCCAAAAAAGAGGCTACATGACTGATCGCCTGCGGAATTTCCGTATTTCCTTCCACGTCTCGCCTCAAGAATTGTTCAAAGGGAAACTCCTCTTCAGCAGCTTGGGCAATCTTTGCCATCATCTGAACAGCATCGACTGGAAATCGACCATCGGCAGTCTCTTCGGAAAGCATGACCGCATCCGTCCCATCGTAGATCGCATTGACCACATCGGTCACTTCCGCTCGGGTGGGTTGGGTATGGTCAACCATTGATCTAAGCATCTGGGTCGCAGTAATCACAGGTTTTCCCAAGGCATTGGCCTTCCGGATCAGCATCTTCTGAACATTGGGGATCTTTTCAAGAGGAGTCTCCATACCCAAATCTCCACGGGCAACCATAATTCCATCAGAGGCCAACAGGATCTCATCGATCTTCTCCAGCGCCTCTTTTCTTTCAATCTTGGCAATCACAGGAATATCGGCTGACTCCTTTTTCAAAAACCTTTTGACAGCTTCGATGTCACCGGCCTCCTTCACATAGGAGAGACCGATCAGATCCACTCCCTTTTGAATGCCAAAGAGAAGGTCCTCATGATCCTTCTCTGTGAAGGCTGCCGCCAGAATGGTTCCGGTTGGAAAGTTGATCCCTTTGTGTGAAGTGAGTATTCCGCCTACCACGACACGACATTCGATATCTTGGCCATCACTCCCCAAGACCTGGAGTTCAATCGTTCCGTCTGCGAGAAGAATCCTATCCCCTGTCTTCACCTCCCTCGGAAGAGAGGGATAGGTCATCCATGCCCCTTTCTCATCACCCATGACCTGCCGATTGGTCAGGAGAAATTCCTCTCCCCGTCTTAACTCAACCCCTCCTTCTCTCATCTTGCCGATCCGGATTTTAGGACCGGCCAAATCCTGAAGGATGGCGACGGGCTGTTTCAATCTCTCAGCAATTTGACGAATGCCGACAATCTTTCTTAAATGATCTTCATGGGTACCATGAGAAAAGTTGAGTCTTGCCACATTCATCCCAGCCATGATCAAGGCTTCTATGATCTGGGGAGACTCGCTGGCCGGCCCAATGGTGCAAACAATCTTTGTCTTTCGTTGCCTTGTTTCAGCCATTGGTACTATCTCCTCTTTTCTCCAATAAAAAGGCGACCTCACCTCCCAAAAGGAGAATGACTGAGGAGTAGTAAATCCATAAGAAAAAAATGGCCAGTGTACTTAGAGAGCCATAGACCATAGAGAATCTTCCCAGGTGTTGGACATACCATCCAAACAATTGCTTTGCCACCTCCCACAATAGACTGGTGAAGAGGGCTGCCTGAAGAGCTGTCTTGAAATGGATTTTCCTATTGGGAATGATTTTGTAAATCAAAAAGCACATCCAAAAAGTGAAGAAGAAGGGAATGATGTATTTCAGGATAAATCGAAGACTCGGTCCCAAAGACAGAAAAGGACCAAAACGGTAACTTTGAATGAAGGTTATTCCGGATGTTAAGATCATACTCATGAGTAAGAAGATTCCTGCCAAAAAAATCATTAAAAGATCGATCGCCTTCCCTCGGAGGATGCCTCGATCCTTCTCGACCTGAAAGATCATGTTGAGTGCCGTCCTTAAGGAACTGAAAAACCATGTGGAGGTCCAGATTAATCCTCCGATGCCCAATATCCCGACGATCTTGCGATCCCGAATGATCCTCAAGACGTTCCTCATAACTCTCGGATCTAAGGAGGGAATGGCGTTCTCAAAATAACGACGGATATGATTTAACACTTCTCGATCACTGTAAAGGTAGATACCCACCAATGCCAATAGTAATAAAATGAGCGGAACCAAACAGATGAGGAGGTTGAAGGTGATTCCAGAGGATAGAAAAAAACCATGGTCATCATCGAATTTTTTTAAGGCACTCCAGAAAAGACCAAATTTGCTCAGGATCCACTTTTTCAAATCCATTGGTTCTCTTCCGCCTGTCCAAAGGTAATGGCTAAGTCGAAGATATTTCCTTATTTACATTTTTCCTCCGAATGGAAGCCCGGATGGCTCTGGGGATCCAGAAGAGGAGGGTGATGAGGATTCCTAAAACAATCGATCCTAAGATGGTATAGATCAGAGAAGTCTCAAATTTCCAAAAGAGGAATTTTATCACCACTGCAGGAGCATTCGAATTTTGTACAGCAAAGATGGCAATACTGATAGCGATTAAAAAGATTATCCAGATAAAGATTTGCATGGTTTTTCCCTCCTCCCATTTTTAAGAGAGCTCTGAAAAACGACTTTTCGCTCTCTGATTAGAGATTTCTGGACTTCTTCAGAAATCTCTTTGATAAGGATCGGAAAAGAAGGCATCGAAAATGTCGGTCAAGATTTCGTTGACGGTCTGTTCAACCTTCTCCGGTGCCAACTTGAAAACTGTCATCTCCTTTTCAACCGTCACATTCTTTGTAAAAACCTTCCCCTCCTTCTTCACCCCTAAATGAATGACAAAGTGAATGGATGTCTTTACATTGGTCTTGAAGGTAACAGCCCTTCCCTCTGTCCAAAATCTCTTGATCTCAATCATTAAGATGGAATCGCTCTCCAAGCTCTTCAAAGACTCTGGTCTCCCATCCCAATTGGAGATAGGAATTGTTTTCACACCCTGACGGGAAAGAACCTCTACGAGAGACTCCATGATCGCCTTTTCCAAAGGAAAGGGATCACTTTTGAAATAACTGGAGATTCCCTGAAGGGGTGTATGAATTCCAATATATAACGTATCCGGCCGTTCATCTTTAAAAGGAGCGATGCCAAGGGTAGAACCGATCTTCTGTTGAAGAGAGGGAAATTCTTTACTGGGTTGATATCGAAGATAGAGCGAATAAGTTCTTGCCTTTGCACAACTGAATATGAAGAAACTTAAAAATAGAATCATGAGCCAGCGATAGGTTTTCATAGATCAACCTCCTAATCTAATTATTTAAACTATTCTATCACACTTAGGAATCGGCTTGAAATAAAATCTCAGACATGTGTGGAGATTCGTACATTCTTCAAGTCTATAAATTTAAAAAACGATAAACATTAATTATTCCTCATTTGGCAAATGGAGAGAAGGGCAGATTAGATTATTTCTCTCCTTCTTCACTTTTTAAGAATAAAACACCGAGGGGAGGTAAGGTCAGGGAAAGGGAGTGATACTTTCCATGGGATGGGACTGGAGTGGCTTCAACACCTCCGAAGTTTCCATGACCACTGCCCCCGTATATCTTTGCATCACTGTTCAGAACCTCTCTCCAGAAGCCTCCTCGGGGAACCCCTATCCGGTAATTGTGTCTCGGAACAGGTGTGAAGTTGCAGATCACGAGGAGGATATCATCGGTGCTCTTCCCCTTTCTTAAAAAACTGATGATGCTTCCTTCCCAGTCACAAAAGTCTACCCACTCAAACCCTTCCTTCCTAAAATCGAGCTCATACAATGCTGGCTCAGTCTGGTAAAGATGATTCAAGTCTTTCACCCATCTTTGAACTTCCTGATGGGATGGATAGTGAAGAACATGCCATTCCAAACTCTCCTCGTGATACCACTCCCTCCACTGTGCAAATTCCCCTCCCATGAACAGGAGCTTTTTGCCAGGATGGCCATACATGTACCCGAATAAAAGCCTGAGATTAGCATTTTTTTGCCACTCATCCCCTGGCATCTTTCCAATGAGTGCACCTTTTCCATAGGTGACTTCATCGTGAGAAAGAGGAAGGACAAAATTCTCAAAGAAGGCATACCAGAGGCTGAAGGTCAGCTGATGATGGTGATACTTCTTGTAAAAAGAATCTTTGGAAAAGTACTCCAGGGTGTCGTGCATCCAACCCATGTTCCACTTCATGCCAAACCCAAGTCCACCCACATAGGTGGGTCTCGAAACCATAGGCCATGCGGTCGATTCTTCGGCAATGGTCTGAGCATCGGGATGGGCTCTATATACCGCCTCGTTAAATCTTTCAACGAAAGTGATCGCTTGGATATTTTCCCTTCCTCCATGCTCATTTGGAATCCACTCCCCGTCCTTTCTTCCGTAATCGAGGTAGAGCATGGAGGCTACCGCATCGACCCTGAGACCATCCACATGATATCTTTCGAGCCAGAAAAGTCCACTGCTGGTGAGAAAGGCCCTCACCTCGTTTCTGCCGTGATTAAAAATATAGCTCTTCCAGTCTGGATGATATCCCTTCTTGGGATCTGCATGCTCATAAAGGTAGGTGCCATCAAAGTAGGCCAGACCATGTTCGTCGTCTGGAAAGTGCGAAGGCACCCAATCGAGAATCACACCGATTCCATTCTGGTGGAGATAATTGATTAAATACATGAAATCCTGAGGCGTGCCATACCTGGCCGTCGGCGCAAAGTACCCAATTGTCTGATAACCCCAGGAACCGTAGAAGGGATGTTCCATGACGGGTAAAAATTCAACATGAGTGAATCCCATCTCCTTGACGTATTCTGCAAGATATGGAGCTATTTCCCGATAGGTCAGGAAACGATTTCCCTCTTCAGGAACTCGTCTCCATGAACCTAAATGAACCTCATAAATTGCAAAGGGGGCATCGAGCCCATTGAATCGATGCCTGTTTTTCATCCATTCACTATCTCCCCATTCGTAATGGAGATCCCAAACCATAGAAGCTGTCTTAGGGGGACACTCCCACCGAAAGGCATACGGATCGCCTTTGTCTACTCTGTAATGGTTATACCTTGAGACTAAATGATATTTATAGGTGGCTCCATGAGAAATGCCTGGAATAAATCCTTCCCATATCCCTGAACCATCTCCTCTCACTTTCAGGAGATGTCCATCTTTGTTCCACTGATTAAAATCCCCCATTACGGAAACTCTTTCCGCATTCGGAGCCCACACGGCGAAGTATGTGCCTTCAATACCTTCCACAGAGAGGATATGAGAGCCAAGTTTATTATAAAGATTGAAATGACTCCCTTCTTTAAAAAGGTAAATATCATGTTCTGTAAAAAGAGTTACCCCGTATCTCACGCCCCTTTTTTTTGGAAGGTTACCAGCCATTATTCATCCCCTATCAGATTTTTTATTCCTTTCAATGGGATGGTCACTCATTCAGGACGATTGCTCAGTTCGTACCCGAGTTCGTACACCGCCTTCTCCCTTGTAACATTATATAACTAAATTAACCAATCATCCCATGGAATGTCAAAATTAGTCTTATAGACATTTGGCTTGAAATGTAGTAAAAATATATGTATCTACTAATTTTTACAACACTCCTATAGTTAAGGGCAAAGGCTTTAAAAGGAGATCAAAATGAGGTTTCCCCAATATCGACCAAGAAGATTGCGAAAGGATGAGATGTTTCGAAGAATGATCCGTGAAACTCATCTCAGCCCGGATGACATGATCCTTCCCCTCTTCGTTCGGCCTGGAAAGGGAGTGAAACAACCCATCTCCTCTATGCCTGGCCATTTCCAGCTTTCCATCGATTCCCTGACCAAGGAAGTGGAAGAAGCAAAGTCTTTAGGGATTCTCGGCGTGATCCTCTTCGGCATCCCTGACAAGAAGGATGAAATGGGATCGGAAGCCTACGCGGAGGATGGGATCATCCAAAGGGCAATAAGGGCGATCAAAGAGAAAGTGGAGGGAATCCTTATCATCACCGATGTCTGCCTCTGCGAATATACTAGCCACGGACATTGTGGAGTGGTAAAGGACGGGAGAATCGTGAATGATGAAACCCTCGATCTCCTTGCACGACAGGCCCTCTCTCATGTTAGGGCAGGAGCAGACATGGTGGCACCTTCTGATATGATGGACGGAAGAGTAGGGGCTATTCGAAAGATCCTTGATGAAAACCAATTTGAGGATATTCCCATCATGGCTTATTCTGCAAAATATGCTTCAAGTTTCTACGGACCCTTTCGGGTAGCTGCAGAATCGAAGCCCCAATTCGGCGATCGGAAATCTTATCAGATGGACCCAGCCAATGGAGATGAGGCCCTGAGAGAGGTTCGACTCGATATCGAAGAGGGCGCCGATATAGTCATGGTCAAACCCGCTCTTCCCTACTTGGATATCATCTATCGGGTGAAGCAGACCTTCAATATACCGGTAGCAGCTTATCATGTCAGCGGCGAATTTGCTTTGGTGAAGGCCGCTTCGCAACTGGGTTGGGTCGATGGGGAACAGGTGATGATGGAATCACTGATTGCCATTAAAAGGGCAGGCGCCGATCTTATCCTGACCTACTTTGCCAAAGAGGCAGCGCAAAAACTGAAGTAGTTATGAGTTCGGAGTTAAGAGTTATGAGTTATGGGTTAAGAGTTAAGAATCAAAAACTGAAAACTCCGAACTCCGAACTCCGAACTGACAACTATCCTTTAAGGATGGTAGCGTGGGAGTTGACCCGTGGCTGCAATCTCTCCTGTGTCCACTGCCGCGCCTCTGCGGAGCGTGGTCCTTACCCGGGAGAACTTTCAACAAAAGAATGCTTCAGGGTGATGAATGAGATCGCCTCCATTAGCAAACCCGTTATTATCCTGACCGGAGGGGAACCTCTCCTCCGAACCGATATCTTCGATCTGGCCCGATATGGATCGAGTAAAGGTTTTCGAATGGTGATGGCTACAAATGGCACATTGATCACAGAAGAAACGATTCGGGAGATGAAGACTTCAGGGATTCAAAGGATCAGCATCAGCCTCGATGGCCCCAATGCAGAAACCCACGATGCCTTCCGAAAGGTGAGTGGCGCCTTTGAGGGTTCGCTTCGGGGGATCGAGATGGCAAAAAAGGGGGGGCTCGAATTCCAGATCAATACGACCATTACACGGGCCAATCTCCACTTGATTGCTGAGATCCTCCGTCTTGCCGTCGCTCTCGGTGCAGCGGCTCATCACATCTTCCTTCTTGTCCCTACAGGAAGGGGAAAGGAGCTTAAAGATCAGGGGATATCTGCCCTGGATTATGAAAAAACTCTTCACTGGTTTTATGAGCAGAGGGATCAGGTTCCTCTCCAACTCAAGGCCACCTGTGCCCCTCACTACTACCGCATCCTACGACAACGGGCTAAAAAGGAGGGGAAAAAGATTCTTCACCAGAGGGAGGGATTGGATGCCACAACTCGGGGGTGTCTGGGAGGTATCTCCTTCTGCTTCATCTCTCATATCGGTCAGGTTCAACCCTGTGGCTATCTCGAAGTGAATTGCGGGAATGTAAAAGAAAAACCTTTCCAGGAAATCTGGGCCATCTCCGAAATCTTCCAGAATCTTCGGAATACCGATGGCTACCAGGGAAAATGTGGAAAATGTGAGTTCAGAAAGATCTGTGGAGGCTGTCGGGCCAGGGCCTATGAAAGCCTCGGAGATTATATGGCAGAGGAACCTTGCTGCATCTATGAGCCCGTTTAAATCCTTTTTCCGCTTTCGAATCAGCCTGACACTCAAATTCTTGATGGCGATGATCTGTATCGCCGTGGTGGGATCATCAGCATTTGGATATCTCTTTATAGCAAGGGAGATGACCTTTCATCGAAGCCGCCTGGAATCTCATGGGAAATCGATAGTCAATACCTTCCGCTCTCTTATCGAACATAGGATTGACCTATCGGATCGGTCCTTTCTACAACGCATTGCAGAGAGCATCATCGAAGATGAGGATGTCGTTCTATGTTCCTTCTCAGACCCTTCTGGAGAGAGATTGGCCCATGCAGTGAAGAAGGGGGTTCTTCCTGATCCCAATCTTATGTATGAACTCACTCAGCCTATCCAATCCGAAGATGGCCAGTCCATTGGGACCCTCCAAATCGGACTTTCTCTCTCTCCATTAACGAACAGGATACTTAAAATGAGAAGGGATGTCATCTTTATCAGCCTCGGGCTGATCGGTATTGGAATTTTATTCACTCTTATCCTCACACGGATTCTGTTCCGCCCAATTGAAAAGTTGGCGACGGCCGCGGCGAGAGTGGCAAGAGGAGAATCGGCTCAGACGGTCGATATTCGATCAAGAGATGAGATCGGAGATCTGGCCAAGGCCTTCAACCAGATAACCCTCCAGTTTAAAAAATCGAGAGAGGATCTCGAAAAAAAAGCGGATGAACGAACCCGTCTTTTCGAGGAAACCCTTGAGGAATTGAACCGGACGAAGACATCGACCCAAAAGATCCTGAAGGATCTCGAATCCGCCAAGAAAGAACTGGACACGGTGAACCGTAGGTTAAAGGATGTGGATGTAACCAAATTGATATTCATCGGCATCGCCTCCCATGAGCTGAAGACCCCTCTCACGATCATCAAAGCTAACACTGACTTCATCCTTTCTGAGAAGGGAGGAAAACTCCCCGAATACTTAAAATCCTACCTCCTCTCCATCCAGAGGAATACCAACCGAATCCAAACGAGAATGGATCGGATGTTGGATCTGACCCGGCTCAGATCGGGCCGTCTCCACTTCTCTCGAGAGCCTATCAATGTCTTTGAAGTCGTTAGAGGTTATATCAATGAAGTCAGGCCTACGGATAAGCATATCTTCTTCCAACTCGACATGCCCAAAGACCTCTCCGTCTTCGCCGACAAGAATGGGTTCCATGATATCTTCTTCAACATCCTCTCCAACGCCGTCAAATTTACTTCGGATGGAGGTCAGATCAAGATCATCGCCCGCCGAAAGGATGATTATGTCCTCCATGAGATTCGGGACACTGGAATTGGTATTCCGAAGGATAAAATTGAAAAGATCTTTGACGAATTCTACCAGGTCGAAGAGGGCAAACACGGTGGGACAGGTTTAGGGCTGGCCATCACCAAACGGCTGGTTGAAGAACACGGCGGCAAGATATGGGTGGAATCCCAATTGGGGAAGGGAACCACCTTCTATTTCACCATCCCTCACTCTATGGAGAATAAAAATGGAAGCGTCCTCCGTTCATAAAGGTACGAAAGGAAAGGTCCTCATCGTCGATGATGAACCCGATACTTTGGAAATCATCCAGGCCCTGCTCCACGTCGAGGGATACGATGCCATCATTGCATCGACGGGCGAAGAAGGGGTGCTGAAGGCGCAAAAGGAAAAGCCGGAAGTCATCCTGATGGATATTAACCTCCCTGGAATCGATGGGAACGAAGCCTTGAGAAGGATCCGAAAGAACAATCCCATCCAATGCGTGATCATGCTCACCGCCTTTGCGACGGTGGACAATGCCATCCAGGCTCTCAAGGAGGGAGCAACTGACTTCGTTAAGAAACCCTTTGAGAATGAGCATTTGATTCACATCGTCAATCAAGCCTTAGAAAAGTCCCGTACCCTGATAGAAAAAGAGAAATTGGAGGAGGAGGTCAGACGGCTTTCCATCACCGATGATCTGACTGGTCTCTACAACTACCGCCATTTCTTCAAGACCTTAGAATCGGAACTGGTTCGCATGAAGCGTCAGAAGACCACCCTCTCCCTATTGATGTTTGATCTCGACCATTTCAAACGATACAACGATCTCTATGGTCATTTGGAGGGGGACAAAGTCTTGAAAAAGGTTGGCGAGATCGTAAGAAATTCAATCCGGGGCAATGTCGATTCCGGCTATCGCTATGGAGGGGATGAATTCGCCGCCCTTCTCATCGGTGCCTCCCTCGATCAAACCTTGGCCATTGCAGAACGGATCCGTTCTTCCATCGAACAGGCTGGATTTCAAGACGTTACGGTTAGCATCGGCTTAGTGGAGTTCCAGGATCGCTTCAGCCTGGAGAGGTTTGTCAAATCCGCTGACGATGCGATGTATGTCGCCAAGCAATCCGGTGGCAATCGAGTCTATACGAATATCCCATGAACCCTTAATAACGAATCGCATGGCGCATAGCGCAAAGCGCAGAGGGTAAATAATTTTAACGCTATGCTCTATGCTCTCTGCTCTATGCTGCGAGGTATATGTCTGATCGCCCCCGACTCTTTCTGGTGGATGGTTCCTCTTACATCTTTCGTGCATTTTATGCGATCGGACACCTTTCCAATTCCAAAGGTCTACCGACCAATGCCATCTTTGGCTTTATCCAAATGCTTCTCAAAGTTCTAAAAGAACACCAGCCGGACTACCTCGCAGTGGTCTTCGATTCGAAAGCTCCCACCTTTCGAAGTGAAGTCTATAAAGAATACAAGGCCAACCGACCTGCTATGCCAGAGGCTCTGGTCCCTCAAATTCCTTATATCAGGAGGATCATCGAAGAGTATCGAATTGCCACCTTAGAGATGGGAGGATTCGAAGCCGATGACCTCATTGGAACGGTCGCCAAGGGATTGGCATCAGAGGTCGATGTGGTCATCATCACGGGTGATAAAGACATCCTCCAACTGGTCAATGACCAGGTCCAGGTTTACGATACGATGAAGGAAAAAAGATTTGGGGTGGAGGAGGTGATCCATCGCTTCGGGGTGAGGCCTGAAAAGGTGGTGGAGGTGATGGGTTTGGCCGGAGATGCTATTGATAATATCCCGGGTGTCCCTGGAATAGGGGAGAAGACGGCCATCGAATTGATCAAGACTTTTGGATCGATCGAAAACCTTCTGACCCATTTAGATGAGATCCGACAGAAGAAATTGAAAGAAAATTTAGAAGTTTATGGAGAACAAGCTCGACTCAGTCGAAAATTAGCAACGATCCATACCGATGTGCCCATCACCTACCGACTCAATGACTTTGCTCCAGGCTTTCCCAATCTGAGCGGCCTGAGAGAGATCTTCAAAGAATTAGAGTTCAACAAACTTCTAAAAGACCTTCCCGAAGAAAAGAGGTTTGGCGAGAGGGACTATCGTTTGTTTACGGACCAAAATGAATTCCTCGCTTTACTGGAAGATTTGAAAAAAGCCAAATGCTTTGCCATCGATCTGGAGACCACCTCGCCCTATCCGATGTGGGCCGATCTGGTGGGCATCAGCCTCTCCCACACGCCCCATCAAGCCTTTTATATTCCTCTCGGTCATCACCATCCAGAGGCCAAAAACCAACTACCTCTTCCTTGGACATTGGAACAGCTAAAACCCATTCTCGAAGATAGAGAAGTGAAGAAGGTGGGGCAGAACTTCAAATATGAATGGATCGTTCTGAAACGCTATGGCATTCATATTCAAGGGATTCACTGCGATACCATGATCGCCTCCTACCTCCTCAACCCCACCAAGCACAACCATAATCTCAGCGAGATCGCCCGGGAATATCTGGATCGCGCTGTCAAGGACTACAAAGATGTGGTAGGGGTTGGAGGGAAGGCGGTGACCTTTGATCAGATCGAGCTTGAAAAGGCGAAAGACTATAGCTGTGAGGATGCAGACGTGGCATTACAGCTTTCTCACCTCCTCCTTCCGAAATTGGAGGAGGAGGGATTTAAAGATCTCTTTGATCAGGTGGAGGTGCTGCTCCTCATTGTCTTAGCGAAGATGGAGATGAACGGTGTAAAGATCGATATGGATCTCCTCCAAGAATTTTCTAAAGAGATTGAGTCCCAACTCCAGCAGAAGATGGAACGAATCTACGGACTGGCCGGGGAGATCTTCAATATCAACTCTTCCCAACAACTGGGAAGGATCCTCTTTGATAAGCTGAAACTGCCTGTGGTCAAGAAGACCAAAACTGGCTACTCCACGGATGTGGATGTCCTGACCAAACTCTCCCTCCGACACGATCTGCCCTTGGAGATTCTCGGCTATCGTAATCTGAGTAAACTCAAATCGACCTATATCGATGCCCTTCCCAAATTGATTCATCCGAAAACCGGACGCGTTCATACCTCTTACAACCAAACCGTAACCGCTACGGGACGGCTCTCCTCCAGTGACCCTAACCTTCAAAACATTCCCATCCGTGCAGCGGAGGGAAGCCGAATTCGCCAGGCCTTCATTCCGGAGAAAGGACGGGCGATCGTCTCTGCCGACTATTCCCAAATCGAATTGAGGATTCTCGCCCACCTCTCCCAGGATGAAATGCTGATGGAAGCTTTTCAGAAGGGTGAAGACATTCATACTCGAACCGCCTCCGAAATCTTTGGCGTTCCAATAGAAAAGGTCACACCCCCCATGAGGAGGGAGGCTAAGGTGATCAACTTCGGTATCATCTATGGGATGAGCGCCTACGGTCTCTCACAGCAATTGGGATCAGACCCCAAGATCGCTCAGGCCTATATTGATGGATATTTCAAGAAATATCCTAAGGTTCAAACCTATATCGAAAACAGTTTAGAAGAGGCCAGGAAGAAGGGGTATGTGATCACCCTTCTTCATCGGCGCCGATATCTGCCGGACATCCAATCCCCAAACACCATCATCCGACAGGCCTCTGAGAGGATGGCGATCAACACACCTCTCCAAGGGACAGCAGCGGATATCATCAAGTTGGCAATGATTCATATCCAGAACCGGATAGAAGGACTCGGTCTCTCGACCAAGATGATTATGCAGGTTCACGATGAATTGGTCTTTGAAGTCCCTGAAGAGGAACTACAAAAGGCCCTTCCCATGATCCAGAATGAAATGGAGACTGTGATGGAACTCTCTGTCCCCCTCAAGGTCTCCATCCACTCGGGGAAGAATTGGGCGGAAGTCCATTGATTCATAGTTCGGAGTAATGAGTTCGTAGTTCGGAGATTTTCCATTTCTTACTCCGAACTCCCGACTCCTAACTCCGAACTTCTGAGGGGAAATATCAATGAAAAGGACAGGACTGCTGATCTTAATTGGGCTGATATTCTACTGTGCCGTGAGTTGGGGCCAGGAGATATATCAATGGGTGGATGGAAAAGGGACCCTCCACTTTACGGACGACCTGAGCCTGGTTCCAGAAAGGTATCGAAACCAAGTCCAAAAGAAGAAACCCCCTAAAGAACCATCTCCATCCCTATCTCCTCAAGTGGACCAAAGTGATGAGACTGAGAGGAAGTTCGAACCTCCCCCAGAGCGAAAAGACCTAATAGGTCGGGGGGAAGATTGGTGGAAAGCCAAGGCAAAGGAGTGGAGTGAAAAACTTTTGAATGCCCAGAAAAATTATGAAACCACTTATGCGAACTATAAGAAAAAGGAGAAGGAACTGGAGGAGTCGAAATTCAAACCCAAGAGCCTTCAACGGAAGTTGAAATCTGAGATGAAGGCCTTAGAAGAGAAAGTGAATGATTGGAAAAAACAGAGGGAAGAAGCGAAGAACATGCTGGAGAAAGTTCTGCCAAAAGAGGCAGAAGAATCTAAAGCAGACCCCGATTGGATCAAAATCGAAAAATAATTAGTTCGGAGTTCAGAGTTCGGAGACTCAATATTCACCACTCCGAACTCCGAACTAATTACTCCGAACTTTTATTTAAAAGAAGTCCACTTCCCTTTTAATAAATGAAGAGGAAATTGATCAAGGTAAGGGTAAAAGGCTAAACTCACTTCTCCGTGATTCAGGATCCCGGCCAAAACCTCTTCCACCTCTTTCTGTGGCACGACCTCGTAACTCTTCCAATCGTAGATCTGAAACTTCATCAGCACCCTGGAGGGGTCTCCGACCAACTGGACCGCCTTCTGTGTCACCTCCGCCATCAAGTCAATGGCCTTTCCCACTTCCATATGCCTCTCTTTCATCGCCTGGCGATGGTAGGCCATCACGGCATAGTAGTCAAAATCCTTTTCTAACGCTTCTGAGAGGGTCTGTGAAAACCAAGCCACTCCATTGTTGTGATTCAGAACAGCGTCGTAATCCAAGTTGATCGCAAATTTCAAGTTGGGATTTGACTCTCTGGCAGCAGTCATCAATTGTTGAGCCACATGCATTAACCAGCGGTTCTTCCAGTTTGCCCAAGACCAAAAATCTTCAGTATATGCCTTGACATAATATTTTCCAGGCTTCGATTTGTAAGGATCGATATAAAAACGGTCTGGATGAGGTGCGTACCCAAATTCCTTCAGAAAGGCTTTGTTGGCATCGCTGCTGAAATCCTCGTTATGTTTGAGGATCAGATCGTCCTGAAACAAGATCCCCTCAATGGGATAACGACCGAGGTCACGAAAAAGCCCTTCGAGGCGTTTTAGAACATCAGGATGGAAGAGGTTGAATCCTCTGGCCTCTTCCACCTTCTTCGTCTCGAAATTATAGCTTTTACATCGATATTCTGAATTCCCCTCTAAACCGTAATTGGCATAACGTGTGGTCATCCAGGCAAAGACCTGAAGCCCATTCCGATGGGCGATCTCTATGAGAGGTCCCAGAATATCCTCAACGACCGGGGCATATTCCGTCTTGAAATAAACCCCCTCCGCATAACGAGGGGTAACAAATTTATACATTCGATCCCCCTTGTTCTGAAAGACCCTGAGGATCAGCGTATCCACACCTGTCTGTTTCAACTCCTTCACCTTCTTATCCACTTCCTCAATGTTCTTGAGATCGAAATAGAAGACCTGAGCGCATATCCGCCTTCTAACCTTTTTGACCTCTTGCGCTTTCGGTTTCACCTTCTCAGAAGAAGTGGTCGGAGGGGATGTTACCTCTTTTAATTTTTTTAATTTCTCCTTTGAAATTTGAATTCTCTTCAACGCTTCTTTGGCACGGTCGCCTTCAGGATAGCTCTTTAAATAGAGCTCGAATTGTGTAAGGGCCTCTTCATATCTTTCCATTTTGAGATGGCTCAGCCCGATCATATAGATAGAGTAGGAGACCAATTTACTTTTTGGAAAGGATTGAATGATTTTTGAAAACCCTTTGGTGGCCTCTTCACATCTGCCCTTGTAATAAAGTTCCATCGATGAATCGTAGAGTTCCCCCGGGTTCTCGATCTTCTCCTGTCCTTTACCAGGGAAGGCATATAAAAAGACAAAAAGAATCAAAATCGATCGGACTGCCCATTTTTTCATAAGGTCCTCCTATCACACCTCATTGTAAATTGCAAAATTAACAATTAGCATATCAAATATATTTTGATCTTTCTTTTTCAATGCTAATTTTGCATTGATTTCTAAAAGAGTATTTTTATTGCCTCCTGAGCTGTCCTGACCCCGATCAATTCAATGCCCTTCATCCCCTTCATTTTTTCTTGACTCTGTTTCGGCAAAAGGCATCGTTTAAATCCCAACCTCGACGCTTCCTTCACCCTCACTTCAGACTGGCTGATGCCCCTCACCTCTCCTCCCAGCCCTACTTCCCCAAAGACCACCAACTCAGGGTCGATCATTTGATCCTTAAAACTTGAGGCAATTGAGACAATCACTCCTAAATCAATACCAGGCTCTTCCACTTTCATTCCGCCAGCAATATTGAGAAAAATGTCTTGATTATTGAGATGAATCCCCAATCTTTTCTCCATGACGGCGACGAGAAGCGATACACGGTTAACATCTACTCCCTCAGCTGTTCTCCTTGGCATACCAAAGTTGGTGGGAACGACTAAGGCCTGAAGTTCAACCAAGATGGGCCTCGAACCCTCCATACTGGGCATGACAACCGAACCGGAGGTAGGTTGGGTCCGTTCGGCAAGAAAGAATTCAGAAGGGCTCAAAACCTCCACCAATCCGGAATCCTTCATCTCAAAGACTCCGATTTCATTGGTGGAGCCAAAACGGTTCTTCACTGCCCTCAAGATGCGGAAGGAGTGGTTGGCCTCTCCCTCGATGTAAAGCACTGTATCCACCATATGCTCCAGGACTTTCGGCCCTGCGATGAAACCCTCTTTGGTCACATGGCCAACAAGAAAGATGGGGATAGAGAGATGTTTTGCCAAATAGAGTAATCGACTGGACGCCTCCCTCACCTGGGTGATCGATCCGGGTGTGGAAGGAAGGTCAGAGGAATAGATTGTCTGAATCGAATCGACCACTACGGCTGAGGGTTTGAGTGTTTGGATGTCCTGGAGGATCTTCTCTAAGGATGTTTCTGAGACGACAAAGAGTTGATCGGAGAAGATTCCCAACCGATCTGCCCTCATCTTAGTCTGTTGGAGAGACTCCTCTCCTGAGATGTAAAGGATTTTTTTTCCTTTCGATGCCAAGCGGTTCATCGCCTGGAGGAGAAGGGTCGATTTGCCAATGCCTGGATCGCCTCCGACCAAGATCACCGATCCGAAAACAATTCCTCCTCCCAAGACCCGATCGAACTCTCCGATCCCAATCTGGAGCCTACCTCTTTCTTCACCGACGATCTCGGTGATGGGCATTGGAACAGCCTCCGCCTCAAAACCGAGAAGGTCTCGTTCAGGAACTTTTTCCTCGATCACTCGCTCTTCAATGAAGGTGTTCCACTCCAGACATCCTGGACACCTGCCCAGCCATTTAGGAGCTTGATATCCACAGGATTGACACACAAAATGGGTTTTCGCTTTGGTCATATTACGTTTCCCTACCCTATCTCCTTTGTCTGCCTCCGGGCAAAGCTTCGTGACCTTCCCTCACCCTTGATGGGAGAGAGTTCCTTCATTTCCCTCTCCCTCGAAGGGAGAGGGCGAGGGTGAGGGTAAAAATTGAAATTGTGGGCATTGTAACAGAAAGAAAAAAGGAGGTCAAAAAGTAAATCACGCCTTATGTTGAACTTACCATTTAGCTGGACTGCTTTCTAACCTTCTCTACTATATCTCCTATAATCCCCTCTATTTTTCTTTTTAAGTTCAAACTTTCTCAAAAACATGCTAATATTATCTAATGCCTCCTAAAAAGATCGTGTATCCAAAATCACTTAAAGACATTCCTCCATGGCGGAGACGCCAGATTACCCAGGATCTTCTCTGGTTTTCGAAGTATTCTCCCTGTGAGAGGTTACGTTATATTGATCGGGAGTGGGACGAGATCCAGATATTCATCAAGAAGTTCGGCCTCCAGAAGTATGGAACCAGAAAAAGAAGTTAACCTTTTCGACCTTATTCGGGAGTTCAATCGGCGAAAAATTCGATATCTGATTATCGGTCGCCGAGCGGTCATCCTCTACGGTGGGCCTGTCCTTACGGCAGAGTACGATCTCTGGGTTCACCCTGCTGACAAGAAAAAAACCCTTCACTTTCTCTCAGATGAACTTCATTTTGAGCTTTCCCATCCTCCTGACACACAGAGACCTATTGTGACAGGTTTCTCTGGGATGAAGAAATACGACTTTTTTTCCAAAGAAGTGTCAAAAATATCGAGAATGAAACGATCGAATTTGAAGAGTGCTACAAGAATTCTGTTTTAAAAGAGGAATCGGCAGAAAATGTTAGTTTCCGAATTCCATCCATCGACGATCTCATCCGTCTTAAAAAGATTAAGAAACCAAATGTAAAAGACGAACAGGACATTGAGTACCTTCTGAAAGCAAAACACCTTCTGCGAAAATCAAGAATAAAATAGGAGGGTGACCTTTTCATTCATTTTAAGATGGCGAACCGATCCAACATTGCGGGTTTTGGCCTATAAACCCAGGTCTTTTTCATCAAAATAATACTCCTCTCTGCGCTTATCCAGACCCCATTCAACCACTGTGAGATCCCGAAATAAGTTCGGGATGACAAACAAAATAGGAACTAATGTCTTGACATTAAGGTCATTGTTTATAGAAAAAGGCTCTCCTTGAGAATCTCCCGACCTTTCTCTTCTCCCAAAACTACCATCGACGGAGGAGAAAGCTTTTTTTAAACCCATCTCCCATCGGCAACAGAGCGCTTGAGCCATTCGAACGCAAATCGCCTGGAAGAATGGGTCGTTCCGGGAGACTGAACTCGACCCTCCGTGTCTTCTGTTCGCGATAGAGGGTTAGATAAACTTTATCGCCTACCTTCAATGAACCAACCAATTTCTCAAACTTCTCTGGCTCATCCAGAGGCTGCCCATTGATATCGGTAATGATGTCGCCTCCCAGCAATAATTCCATATCCCCAATCGTGACCGGCAGCCAGCCTCCATGCAATCCTTCCTGTTGGGCTGGGCTCCCGGGTTCGATCGTCTCGACCAGAAAACCGTCGACCAATGGAACGTTGATGATCTCCATGAGTTCCTTCTTGATCAGCTTACCGCTTATGCCGACCCACGGACGGATGACCCGTTCATGTGCTACCAGGTCCAGGATGACCCATTTAGCGATGTTAATGGGTATAGCAAAACCGATATTCTGAGCATCACTCAGAATAGATGTATTTATCCCAATCACCTCTCCACACCGGTTCAAAAGCGGTCCGCCTGAGTTGCCCGGGTTGATAGGTGCATCGGTCTGAATGAGCGGAAGCATAAGGGCCATGGGGGACTCGGGCAAAATACGATTGACTCCTGAAATTACGCCTCGCGTCAGGGTCTGTTCAAGGCCAAGGGGGTTGCCAATTGCAATGACCTCTTCACCGATTCGAACCGCATCCGAGTCACCAAGGGTTGCTTTGGAATGTCCTTCAGGAGGGACTGGAATGCGGAGGACAGCGAGGTCAAGAATTGGATCTGCCCCAAGGAGTTTTGCTTCTGTCTTTTGGCCGCTGTCTAAGGTTACTGTGATTGCCTGGCGTCCAAAAACCACGTGTGAGTTCGTCAGGACGAGACCATCATCGCTGATAATAAATCCTGAGCCAATGACCGAGCTTACCCGGTTAGTGACCTTAAAAGGGTCGATGGCCACTGCTGTGATTAATACAACGGATGGCGAAACTCGCTGGAAAAGCTCTGGAATCTGTTCCGTGCAATTAGGACTGGCTATTAACTGTGGTATTCCAGTTGTTGTAATGGCAACAAGTATGAGAATCGAAACCAGCAACCCTTTCATATGAACACCTCCTGTTCTATCAAGATCCTTGAGGTTCTAGAAATATCTGAGACCTCTTTGGGTGAGGGCGTTAATTTCTGCACGTTTTTGTAAAAGGCACCCTTTCGCCTTACTTTGCCATTCTATCAAATCTATTCAATTTGTAAATCCCCTCTACCCACTCGAACCCTTGAACCGTAGAATCCCCTACCTGCGGCAGGCAGGTGGAACCCTTTCAAAAGAAAGGGATTTATGATATGAATCTCAAATGTGGAGATGGAAAATAAAAAACTCCTCATAGAAGGAGCAAAGGCGTTTGGGATCCATTTGGATGAAAAGATGGTAGAAGCTTTTGATCTTTATCTCAAGGAACTCCTCAAATGGAATCAAAAGATGAACCTCACCGCCATTCGAACGGAGAAGGGAATTGTACTCAAGCATTTTCTCGACTCCCTCTCTGTCTTTCCTTACCTTTCCAACATCTCCTCTCTCTTAGACATTGGTTCAGGAGCAGGCTTCCCTGGCATTCCCTTAAAAATAGCAAAACATTCTCTGGAGATTACTTTGATTGACTCGGTTCGCAAAAAAGTCGATTTCCAAAGGCATATCATCCGAATGCTCGGTTTAAAAGGGATTGAGGCGATCCATGGCCGTGTTCAAGACAAGGAGATCCTCCAATGTATGGGAGAGCGGTTTGATATGGTCATCTCGAGGGGCTTCTCCGATCTCCGGACCTTCCTCGTCCTCAGTTTCCCTTTCTTGAAAAAGGGAGGCATTGCATTGGCGATGAAAGGAGAAGTGGACAGTGAAGAAATTCGACTCCTATCCAAAATGGAAGAAACCCGATACCGTTTGCAAAAGACCATTCTTTTGTCTCTCCCTCACAGTGTTCTTAAAAGATCGATACTTTTTTTTGAAAAACAATAACTTTTACCTTTCCATCCTCCCCTTTTTTATGCTATAAACAACAATTAGAATAATGGAATATTGGAATAATGGGTTAAGAGCAGAGAAGAGTAAAGCTGCGAGCACCAAAAATCAAATAATGACCAAAAATCTCAATTACAAAAAATCTGAAAATTGGGGGAATGGAGTCTCGAATTTTGTTCTGAAATCTAATCCATGAAATTCGGTATTTTTACCCAATATTCCATTATTCCACCATTCCACTATTCCTTTAAAACGGGTTCGGGATGGCGAGAGTGATTTGTATTGCCAATCAAAAAGGAGGGGTGGGAAAGACTACAACGGCAGTCAATCTTTCTGCCTCCATTGCTGTTGCAGAGAAGAAGGTCCTGCTCATTGACATCGACCCTCAGGGAAACTCAACGAGCGGTGTGGGTTTAAGCAAAGAGGCGCCCAATGGGACCATTTATCACGCCCTGCTA
>Ga0315274_10004118_pt1 | contig 21447 bp, 14 predicted proteins | sample YL17G02_20_MG_FD_203700 | JGI IMG/M metagenome (GOLD analysis project Ga0315274, IMG submission 203700) | Sediment microbial communities from Yellowstone Lake, YNP, Wyoming, USA - YL17G02_20 | ecosystem: Environmental > Aquatic > Freshwater > Lake > Sediment | place: USA: Wyoming | collected...
GAAGCAGTAGGTGTGGAAATGAGGCTGGATGGGGTGGCTGTGGCGGTCCAGGATCACGGTGCTGCACCGCCCGGTATGAGCGACCGTATGTTCCGTTTCCAGCACCTGCGCAGCAGCGTGGAAGCTCACAACAGCCTCTTCACCTTCGCCTATTTGGCCCAGGAGGTGCCACCCCATTTGACCAGGATGCTAGCGGTAGCGAAAAGCCTGAGTCTGGATGTGCCTCTGCTGCTCCTGGACACCGGGCTAGCGGCTGCCTTAGGTGCTCTGGAGGATGTGGCAGTGCGAGAGCAGCCCCGTGCTATAGTAGTCAACGTAGGTAATTTCCACACCCTGGCTTTTCACCTGCGCCAGGAGAATATTATGGGACTGTTTGAACACCACACTGGCGCTTTGGACACGGAGCAACTGGATAACCTTATTGTCAGGCTGTGCCGCGGTCAGCTTAGCCATGAGGAGGTTTTTTCTGACGGCGGCCACGGCTGCTTTATCCTGAGCCATGAGGATAGTCTGCCCTTCCTGGCGGTTACGGGACCCAGGCGTCGCTTGATGCGTGGCTCCTCCCTCAAGCCCCACTATGCCGTCCCCCACGGAGACATGATGCTCAGCGGTTGCTTCGGGTTGGTCAGTGCCTTAGCCCACAAGCTGCCTGAGTGGCGCGGGGAGATCGAAAAAGCCCTGGGTCTGTAGCACAGGGGCTTGGTTGACGGCCATTCTGGCTTAATATATCATAATCAGTTTGGAGGGAGGGGTGTCCGAGTGGTTTAAGGAGACGGTCTTGAAAACCGCTAGGCGAAAGCCTCGTGGGTTCGAATCCCACCCCCTCCGCATTAGCATCTCAAAGGAGAGATATGAAAATCCACGAATATCAGGCCAAGGCGATACTGGCGCAATTCGGCATCCCGGTACCCCGTGGAAAGGTGGTGGATAGCCCCGTTCAGGCCAGTCAGGTGGCTGCTGAACTGGGCGGCAAAGTGGTGCTCAAGGTGCAGGTCTATGCAGGGGGCCGGGGCAAGGCAGGCGGTATCAAGACCGCCCAAAATCCCCAGGAGGCAGAACAACTAGCCAGGCAGATGCTGGGCAGCCGCCTGGTGAGCCGCCAAACCTCAGCCGAGGGGGTTAAGGTTAGCAAGCTGCTCGTGGAAGAGGCAGTCAATATCCAGCGTGAGCTTTACCTGAGCATCGTTATTGACAACTCCGCCCAACTGCCTGTAATGATGGCCAGCGAAGCGGGTGGTATGGACATCGAGGAAGTAGCCCAAACCCACCCTGAGAAGATACTCAAGACGCATATCAGCCCGCTGCTGGGCTTCCAGGCCTTTCAGGGCCGCAAGCTAGCTTATGGTCTCAACCTAGAGCAAACCCTCTCCAAGCCAGCAGTCAACTTTATGACCAGCCTTTATCAGGTCTTTCAAGCAAAAGACTGTTCCCTGGCAGAGATCAACCCACTGGTGGTGACCACTGACGGCAAGTTGCTGGCCCTTGATGCCAAGCTCAACTTTGATGATAACGCCCTGTTCCGCCACTCCGACATAGCTGCCCTGGCTGATCCGGAGCAGCAAGAGCCTTTGGAGACAGAGGCCAACAAACAGGGTATCTCGTATATCAAGCTAGATGGTGATGTGGGCTGCCTGGTCAACGGCGCTGGCCTGGCTATGGCCACTATGGACATCATCAAGCTGGTGGGTGCCCAGCCAGCCAACTTCCTGGATGTCGGTGGTGGTGCCACTGAAGAGCAAATCGCTGCCGCCATGGGGATACTCCTGGATGACCCCAAGGTAAAGAGAGTGCTTATCAATATCTTCGGCGGCATCCTCAGGTGCGATGTGGCCGCCCGGGGTATTGTGGCTGCTCTAACTCAGCGCGAGGTCACACTGCCAGTGGTGGTTCGGATGCGAGGCACTAATGTAGACGAAGGTAAGGAAATCTTAGCCCAGTCTGGTTTGCCCATAACCCCGGCCAAGGACCTGCTGGAGGCAGCGCGACTGGTCGCTGTAGCCAAAGGAGGTAAAGCCTAATGAGTATCCTGGTAGGTAAGAATACTAGACTGCTGGTTCAAGGCATGACTGGCAACGAGGGTAGCTTTCACACCCATCGCTGTATGGAATATGGCACCAAAGTGGTGGCTGGAGTTACCCCAGGAAAAGGGGGCACCACTTTTGACGGCGTGCCTGTGTTCAATGGGGTGGAGCAGGCAGTGCATGCCACCGGGGCCAACACCAGCATGATCTTCGTGCCACCAGCCGGTGCCTTCGAGGCCATTCTAGAGGCAGCGGACGCCGGCATCTCCCTGATTGTCTGCATAACCGAGGGCATACCTGTCATGGACATGGTCAAGGTACATCTCTATTTGAAGGGGAAAAGCTGCCGCCTCATCGGCCCCAACTGCCCAGGCCTGATCTCACCGAGAGAAAGGTGCAAGGTAGGGCTCATGCCCGGCGATATTCACCGTCCGGGCAACATCGGGGTGGTCTCCCGCAGCGGCACCCTCACCTACGAGGCCGTGGCTCAGCTCACCGAACTGGGACTGGGACAGTCTACCTGCATCGGCATAGGCGGCGACCCCCTGCCTGGCACCACCTTTGTGGATGTGCTCAAACTTTTCCAGCGGGACAAACAAACAGAAGCCTTGGTGCTCATCGGAGAGATCGGAGGCACCATGGAGCAGGAGGCCGCCCAGTTCATAAAGGAATACTTCACCAAGCCGGTGGTCGGCTTCGTCGCTGGTGCTACTGCCCCACCAGGGCGGCGTATGGGACATGCTGGAGCCATCATCAGCGGCAGTTCGGGCAGAGCCAGCGAGAAGATAAATGCCCTGGCCGCCGTCGGCGTCAGTATTGCTCCCAGCCCAGCCGAGATCGGCGTTACTGTCAAAAAGATGCTGGCCAAACGCTAGTCTGCAGCCCCATTAATATGAAAAAGGGGATTACACAAGGAGCAAAGCCCCTTTGGCTGGGGGTGCGCCCCCCCAGCCCCCCCATTCCCCCAAGAGTGGGGGACACAGCAGGTTGAGAGAATTATTTTCGGGAGAATCCCCCATGCTGGCTTGCCGCCAGCACCACGAAGGATGAAAATGCCGTTTTCAGACCCATGACATGTGCTGATACCTCACCCCCTGCCCCTTTCCTGCAGGAGAGGGTGGTGGAAAGGAATCTTGGGGATAACCCTCAGACCCCACCAGAGAGGCCGAGCCTCTCTGGACTCTCCTCTATTTTCAATGGGGATTACACAAGGGGCACCCCCAACTCCCTCCAATCCCCCCAATAGTGGGGGATAAAGGGAGCTGAAAGAGCCATTTTCGTAAGAATGACAGCTTAATGAAAGGTATTTCCCGGATTGCACTCTAGTGAGGTTCCAGCCAGGCGCCGGAGAAGGTGGGCAGACCCAGCGGGTTAACTTCAAGTCCCTTTACATACGGCTTTACCAGCACATAGCTGCGGTCAAACCACAGGGACAGGCAGGCAGCGTCCTGAACCAGCAAACGCTCCACCTCTCGGTATAGCTCTAGTCTTCTGGTCTCATCCTGCTCTACCCTGGCCTGTTCCAGCGAGGCGTCCACCTGAGAATTTGCGTATTCTGCATCGTTGGCCTGGCTCTGAGAATGGAACAGCACATCTAAGAAATTCTCGGGGTCAGGATAATCGGCCATCCAGCCCGATATGAAAAGCTCATCCTTTTCTTCCTTGATACTGTAGTCGAAGGTCTCTGGCTCAAGTTGTCTTACCGAGACCTCCACACCCAGGTTCTGTTTCCAGTCCTCGATTATGGCGGAGATCAGGTCGGAGACGTCGCCGCCCCGGCCGGCCATGGTCATAGTGATGGGAGGGAGATTAGCCGCACCACCATAGCGGGACTGTGCTAGTAACTGACTGGCCTGCTCTGTGTCATAGCCTAAGCCCTGCAATCCCTCGTCATAGCCGGGCATGCCCGGTGGTAATATAGCCTGCGCCGGCAAAGCCATGCCCTTAAGCACCTGGGAGACCAATCTCTCTTTATTTAGCGCCATGCTGAAGGCACGCCGGACAAGAACATCGTCGAAGGGGGGCTTGGTGGTATTGAAGCTGATATAGGTTAAGGTGAGTAAAGGAGCTACTTGCAGTTCCTTATTCAGCGAACTGGCTGGGTCGCTGACCCTCTCGATTTCATTGAGGGAGACATCAGCCACATCTATCTCGCCGGTCTCATACATCATCATAGGCACACCACCCCAGAGGCGGAAGACCAGGTATTTCACCTGAGGTGGCTGGCGGTAATAATTTTCATTGGCCTCCAGTACAAGCAGCTCATCTGTCTTCCACTCCTTGAGCTTAAAGGGACCGCTGCCGTTGGGCTGGCGCCACCACTCTTCCCCTGTTCCAACGTTGGCCCTATCTACTACGAAGGCAGTGGGGTAGGTCAGCTTGGAGAGGAAATAGACTTTGGGGGCGTCTATGGTCACCTCCAGAGTGAGATCATCAACAACCCTGACGCCGCTTATCTCGCTGGCCTGGCCGGCCAGTTTCTGCTTGACCCCCACGATGTCGCCCAGGTAGGTCTCGGCGGTCTGCGAGCCAGTTGCGGGGTCAGCCGCCCGCTCCCAGGAGTATTTGAAATCCTGAGCGGTGATGGGTTTGCCATCATGAAACTTGGCATTAGGGCGCAGGTGGAGGGTGTAGGTCTTGCCATCGGCGCTATTATCCCAGCTTTGAGCCATATCAGATACCACCTTCATATTTTCATCCAGGGTGACCAAACCGCTGAATATCTGGCTGACAAACAGATGAGAGCCAGCTTCCCGCGATATCGCCGGGTCAAGTGTGTTTGGGCCGACATCAAAGAGGCTCAATGACTCCTGGCGAGAGATGCCAAAGGGCTGAGGTTCTTCCAGGTTGAAGCTATAAAGCATCTTGTCCAGGGTATCCTTATTTCGATCGAAGTTGGCAGCAGGGCTCAGGGCATCGATCTCAAAGATCTGAGAGCCCCTGATGACCAGCAATATTTTTGCTTTGATGGTGGAGTCATCTTCCTTCCAGGTGAACACTATTTCATAAGCGGGAGTGCCGCTAGAAAGGTTGGCCTGCTTCTGCTCCGATAGCTCGAATTTGCTCAGCTCCTGCTTGAGGTTCTCTATAAGCAGCGCTGCTTGCTGGTCAACCGGGTTGTCCTCAGACACATAGTTCAACGACACCAGCACTATTGGCTGCTGGGCCGGGGCGCTGATCCGCAACAGGGGGCCTTGGCCGGTCAGCTTCTGCTCCAGCCAGTCTTCAGGATAGGTGATGGAGAACCCGTAATCGGTATTGCGGTACAGGGCGAAGCCTGGTGGAACGGTTGGCTCAGAAGTGGCAGTGGGAGAGGTATTGGGCGACACCTGAGTGGGTGTGAGCAGGACAGGTGTTGGGGTAGTCCTTTCCTTCCCGCCACCGCAGGCGGCCACAAAAACGCTGGTTAAAAGAAACAGCGTCAACAGTATGGGCGCTAGCTTCTGCCAAAAATTTCGATTGGCTCGCATTGCACACCTCCTTACTTAATGATCAGAAAACAGGCTGCAAGCATGAATATCTGGTTAGCGCCTCAGTCGCCAGACCAATAGGATTAACACTGCAACAAACCCACCGACCCCTGCCCAAATCCAGGGGCTCGCGCTGCTGCCCCCTGATTTTGCCTTTGGAGAAGCAGTGAGGGTAGCAGCAGGAGTAGCTGCAGTAGCCGTTGCTGTTGGTGTCGCTTCAACACTGGTAGGGGTTGGTGAGGCTGTAGCTGATGGGGCAACCGTCGGGGTGGACCTGGGAGGTAAACCCAGACTAGCCCGCCAGCTAATGTCGAGTCCATCTATATCAAAGCCATATACCTGCTTTAAGGCATTGTTGTAGCTATTGCCCTGTCTCAGGCTTTCCAGCAACTGGAGCATTTTATCACGGCCATACTCCTTGATGAGGAAACTGACCAGACTGTCGCTTTCAGCATAGGAAAGCAACGCTTGCTGAGGATCAGCGGGGAAGGGGCTGGACAGACTACTCACCGAGATAAGGGAATCATCGGCGATGGCCTTTTGAAGAAGCAACTTCATGTCGCTGCGAAGGTCGCCCTCTGCATAGGTGGCCAGTCCCTCATCAAGCCAGGTTGGGGGATCGCTATAAGGGCTGAACGTTACCTGATGCACCAGCAGGTGAGTCAACTCATGGGGCAAGACCCGCTTGCCCCAGGCAAGCCCCTCGCTGTCCGGTGAAACACCTATGACCACTATGCCATAATCCGTAAAGGCTTGGCCCCCTGTCCATTCCTGGGGAAAGATAAGGGCCTGGCGTAACGCCCCGGTGTTTTCGTAGATATAGAATCTGACTGGCTTCTCAAGCTCCGCCCCGGTATTCTGAGCCAGTCTGGTCAGTGACCCCTGGACAGCGTTCATCAACTCCTGGGCAAAATCCCGGTTGCCCTTGTACCAGAATAAAGTTATCTTGCCCTCGCTCAGGCTTTGCCAAGAGTAGCGGTCATCCTCAAAAGTTACGCTAGTAGCCTCAGTTGTGAGAACTCTACCCTGCGCATCTTTAATTATCCAGGAGTAATGTATTACCGCCCCAGGAGGCAGGCTGGCTTTCCTCATGTCCCAGAGCCAACTGGCCTCGACACGCTCCCCAGGGGTAAACTTTAGCTTCACCTCACTGACCACAGCTACTCGGCTGACTTGCTCCACCTGATAACACAGCACGATTTCCTTGATGGGGTAATCACTTTGTGCCACTACCTTGAAGGTCAACGCATCAGGAAAGTCAGCTTGTGTGCTAGAGCTAACTATCTCAATGTCAGTCTGTGCCAGAGCAGGTGTTGCCACCAGCGCCAGGCTGAACACCAGGCAGAGCAACAAGAGGTACCTCATGCCCCAGCCTCACCCACCTGGGAACGGAGATAAGCGTTGATGAAGTCGTCCAGCTCCCCCTCTAGCACGGCAGCGGGATTGCCGGTCTGGAAGCCAGTGCGGTGGTCCTTGACCATCTTATAGGGATGCAGCACATAGCTGCGTATCTGATTGCCCCAGCCAGCCTCAATGCGCTCACCCTTGAGGCGTGCCCTCTCCTGAGACTTGCGGACCAGCTCCCTTTCCAGGAGCCGCGCCTGGAGTACTTTCATCGCCAACTCCTTGTTTTGGTGCTGGGAGCGCTGGCTTTGGCAAGTTACCACCAGCCCCGAAGGTTGATGCGTGATCCTGACCGCAGTCGAAGTCTTCTGCATATGCTGGCCGCCTGGTCCGCTGGAGCGGAAGACATCAATATGCAAATCTTTAGGGTCAATGGTAACATCTACATCTTCTTCCGCTTCGGGCAAGACCTCAACCAGAGCAAAGGAAGTATGGCGGGCGTGGTCAGCATCAAAGGGAGAGAGGCGCACCAGACGATGCACCCCGTGTTCTCCCCTGAGGTAGCCGTAGGCATAGTCCCCTCCCACCTCCAGCAGGACGCTTTTTATGCCGGCCTCCTCTCCGGGGGACATCTCCAGCACCTCAGCCCGGTATCCCCAGCGCTCAGCCCAACGCAGATACATACGCATCAGCATATCAGCCCAGTCCTGAGACTCAGTGCCGCCGGCGCCGGCGTGGACAGCCAAGATGGCGTTTCTGTCGTCATGTTCTCCCTTGAAAACAAGCTGAAACTCCAACGCTTCCAGACGAGAGGCCAGCTCAGCCACTTCAGAGCTGATTTCCGTTTCCAGCTTAGGGTCGGGAGCTTCCTGAGCCAGTCCTATAAGCTCGGCCAGGTCAGCCGCTTTCCCGTCCAGCCCTCGCCAGGTCTCAACTGTATGCTTGTAGCCCGCTATTTGGCGCATTATGCTTTTGGCTCCCCGCGAGTCCTGCCAGAAAGCAGGCTGGGCTGCCTGCTGTTCCAGTTTGGCTATCTCTTTTTCTTTACCCGCTACGTCAAAGACGCACCATTATGGATGATATCCTGGCTCTAAGCTCCTCAATATGGCCCTTTTCTTCCTGCATTTACCTTTGTTCTCCTTTTTATCCTTCTTTGCTAGAGTAACCTGCCCTGACCTGCCTGTGCGGCTGCCTCTCTTAGTCCCTCCTCAAGGCTCCCCCCTGCTGCCAGATGAGCCAGACGCGACGGCTCCGGCAGTCTGTGACTACGGCAACAGCGCAGCACCCACTGGACAGCGTTTGACAGGTCTATCTTATGACCTATTGAAACATATAAAGGCAGCTTGCCAACCTGAGTACGCAGCACAGCCCCTATAACCTCTCCTTTGTCCACCAGCTCCGCTGTTGAACCAGCCTCTTCTCCCACAGCTTCGTGTTGGCCCCAGAGACGGGACTTGGCACAGCCGATAGTGGGTATGTCCAGCAGCAGTCCCAGATGCGAAGCTATGCCAAGGCGGCGGGGATGAGCCACCCCCTGACCGTCAACCAGCACCAGATCGGGGGACAACGATAGCTTTTCGCAGGCAGCCAGAATCAGGGGGGATTCTCTGAAGGAGAGCAAGCCCGGCACATAGGGAAACCCCGCTTTCCCCAATGCCACTCTGACCTCGGCCAGCTCCAGTTCAGGATAGCTGAGCACTACTACCGCCCCTCTGGCCTGGCCGCTGCCCCCTTCCGCCGAAATATCCACCCCGGCGATGAGCCTGGGAGTACCCAGCTCATTCTTCTGCGAGACCTGGCCTGCCAGTCTGCGCTGGATATCCTGGGACTGTGCCACGCTCACCCGCCACGGGTGCAACTGCTGAACTTTCATCCAGACTAAACCTCACCAATCAAGTCAATAGCAGAACAACACAAAGCCGCCCGTCGAAATGGGCTGATGCTAGGGATTATAACCTTCGCCAAAAAACCTGGCAAGGAAATAACCATACAAAATACCCAAGTGGGACAGGAATTCGTTGCTTTGCCCCTACCAGGCTGCTAGAATGAAGCAAAACTAGTCAGGAGCCAGTGATGAACGGCCCGCTGCAAGGCATCAGGATTCTGGACTTGACATGGGTGCTGGCCGGCCCCTTCGCTACCTTGATACTGAGTGACCTGGGGGCAGAGGTTATCAAGGTGGAACAACCAGGGAGAGGGGACATCGCCCGGGGCAACGGCCCCTTCATTGATGGCCGCAGCTCCTATTTCCTGAGCCTCAACCGGGGCAAGAAGAGCCTTACTCTGAACCTGGCCCACCCGCAAGGCAAAGACCTCTTTTTGAAGCTGGTGCGGCAAGCTGACGTGGTGGTGGAAAATTTTGTCCCCGGCACCATGAAGCGGCTTGGCCTAGATTACGAGGTACTCCAGCAGCATAATCACCAGCTCATCTACGCTGCCTGTTCCGGGTTTGGCCAGAACGGGCCTTACTCTCAAAAGGCAGCGCTGGATGTGGTCATCCAGGCGATGGGTGGTGTTATGAGTATTACTGGCGAGCCGGGTGGCCCGCCTATAAGGCCGGGCGTCTCCCTAGGAGACATCGCCGCTGGCCTGTATCTATGCATTGGCGTCCTGGCGGCGCTTCAGGAGCGCTCCAGAAGTGGCCGGGGGCAGATGGTGGATATAGGCATGCTGGATTGCCAGGTGGCTATCCTGGAGAACGCCTTCGCCCGCTACTTTGCCACCGGCGAAATACCAGGCCCACTGGGCACCCGCCACCCCGTTTTCACTCCCTTCCAGGCCTTCCCCACCAGGGACGGCTATGTGGTGGTAGCTATCACCGGGGAACAATGGCCCCTTTTCTGCGCCACCATCGGGCGGCTGGATATCATGGACGACCCCAGCTTTGCCGACGGCTATTTGCGCACCCAGCACTATAAGGAACTGGAGCCTATTCTCAATCAAGCCTTTAAGACAAAAACCACCCAGGAGTGGCTAGCCGAGCTTGAGGCAGTGGCCATACCCTGCGGCCCGGTCAATACCATAGATGAAGTGGCCGCTGACCCTCAGGTGGCCGCCCGACGGATGATATTGGAGCTATTCCATCCCACGGCTGGACCGCTCCGGGTGATCAACTCACCTGTCAAGATGTCCCGCACCCCCAGCCTGGTTGTCCGACCCAGCCCGGAGCTAGGAGAGCACACCGATGAAATCCTCAGTACCCTCTTATCTCTTACCCCGGAGCAAATCACGAGCTTAAGGCAGTCCGGTGTCATTTAGGCCATGTGGAGTTATGCTCATATTATGCTGAGTGTGCGCAGTCTTCTGGAAGGGGGCTGGTGTCGGAGTTAGCAGTGCTGGCAGTGATTACGCTATACTTTAAGTTTGATCCTGAGCTTACCAAGCTGCCATGCTTCACATCATTAGAGCCTGGAGATGGTTGAACTTCAAGGGTAAATGGGAAGCACCGGCAGAGCTGTCTCTCAAAGCGCCTTTAATCCCTAATATTCCGTTGCTTCGCACACTCGTCAAGCTCTTCGAAAGACCAGTACAAGAGGCCGGTCCACTAGGGCCAAACGCAGGGCACGGATTGTACTGAAAAGGGGATTGGCTACTCCCCACTCCTATCTTCTCTTGGGTTCACCCCAAGCGGTGGAGCTTGCAGGCGACAGCGTCCCGGAGCTTAGCCATTCAGTGCTTAGTCTCTGCCTGGTTTGCGTTAGCCTCGCGCTGACATCGCCGGTAATATTCCTCATGACTGCGTATCCCACATGAGGATTCTGGTCAAACAGGTCTAGCAACTCAGAGCCCTTGATATAGATTTCCTGACCAGCCTCCACACATTCGGCGGAGGCAGTATAGGTATATGGTGCTACCAGGGCAGACCATCCAAAAAGCTCTCCTGCCTCTGCTCGGTGAACCATGACATTTCTATTCCACGGCTCTCGAACCCAGATCATGATATCGACCTTGCCGCTGCGGCAAAGATGTACATCTGTCGCCCTCGTCCCCTCCGCAAAAATACGTTCACCTTGTTTTAAGCTCCGTTCCTTGCAAAGCTCCGCTATTTTGTCCAACTCGCCATCACCTAGACCTTTGAAAAGTCCAAACCCCTTCAGAACCTGTGCATTGACCATCTCTTACCCCCCTATTTCGCTTCCCTATGGTTTCAGAGAGCTCTGAAAAAGTCTTATTCACCACCCCGCATCCCCCACTCTTGGGGAATTTGTGAAGCTGGGGGATACCCACAGGCCCCCAGCAGGATGTGTCCTGCACCTCTTTTTCAGAGACCTCGTTTCACTTCACTTGGCAGATATGGACTTTGGTCATATCTATAACCAGACTGCCTAAAGCCATTTTCAGAAGGGCCAGTTGAATTTACTGCAACCGCTATTTCGTACAGACTGTGGTAGTAACTTTATTCCCAGTCCTCCGTGAGCACCTCCTTCGACTAGTTATTTGGCCCTATTGTTCTGTGAATGGCGAGTGCTAGCCGAGCCAAGGTGCGATTACCAACCACCGGTGGCTCCCCCGCAACTTGCCATTGTCTCTTTCCGAGGTTGCCAGTAACTGAGATGCTATACCCCTTCAGGCACCGGGGCGGGCGAGTCAAGATAGAAACCTACAACCGCTGGTGTTTTTAGAAGCGAATCTATCTTCGATAGAATCTCACGTCGCTCAGTGTTCTTCTCCCAGGCTCTCCAATCTTTGAAGCTCCGCCACTTGCTTATGACCAGATGAGCGCCGCTCCTGTTGGCGGAAAACAGAGTTTCCCCAGATAGGTAACCCGGCTGGAGTACCGCCCTGGATCTAAGTTGTCTCAGCAGATCAAAGACCTCTTCTTGCTTCTCTGCATCCATATCACGCTGAACAAGAACCGTGACAGCCACTGTCATGCCCTCCTTTCGCCGATATTGCAGAATCCAAATTAGTCGAACCTCCTCTTGCTGCCTCAGTAAAAACACAAAAGCAGCCCAACCATTCATGGCTGAAGCTGCCCTTTAACTGCCTCTACATATCCCCCCCCCATCCCTTGCCTTCTACGAAGGCATTAAACCTCTTTCAGCAGGACAGACATCCTGTGCAATCTTACCCCTGCTGAGTTACATCCTTGTCTACAATCAGAACTGAGTTCTCTTACATACCCAGTCTTGCTATTGTTCGCCTTTGCATCAAAGATATAATTTATTATATCACAAGAAGTCATAAAAATTTCGTAAAGATTACCCCGAAAATGATTCTTTCAGCCCCCTTTATCCCCCACTATTGGGGGGATTGGAGGGAGCTGGGGGGCACCCCCAAGCCCCTGCCAAAGGGGCTTCGCCCCTTGTGGAATCCCCATTGAAAATAGAGGAGAGTCCAGAGAGGCTCGGCCTCTCTGGTGGGGTCTGGGGGTTATCCCCCAGATTCCTTTCCACTCCCCTCTCCTGCAGGAGAGGGGCAGGGGGTGAGGTGTCAGCACATGTCATGGGTCTGAAAACGGTATTTTCATACTTCGTGGTGCTGGTGCTAACCAGCTTGAAAGATTGCTAATTAGTACCACGGCATACCTTGGCACGGGATAGCACCAGCAGGTATAATGGGCATGCTAGCGGTGGACGCCCGCAGACACGGCGGCACAGAGCGAGATGTACACCGTCCAATCTGGAATGAAATGCTTTACACTATTTTCTCCACTCCTTTGGGCTGGATGGGGCTGCTGGGCTCACCAGCCGGACTGAGACAGGTGGTATTGCCACAGCCCTCGCCTCAGGCTGTGCAGCGCATCTTAAACCAGATCGGAGCTACACCTGAGGAGTCCTTCTTCGGCGACCTGCCTCAACGAATCAATAAATACCTCTCTGGTGAGCCGCTTATCTGCGATGAGGCTCTGGACATCAGGGACGCTACCTCTTTCCAGCAACAAGTGTGGCAGGCCGCCCGTAACATCCCTTATGGCCAGACCAGGAGCTATCAGTGGCTGGCCCGGCAGGCGGGCCGCCCCAGGGCGGCCCGAGCGGTTGGGCAAGCCCTGGCCGCAAATCCCCTGCCTATCATAATACCCTGCCACCGGGTAGTCACCAGCCAGGGGAAGTTGGGGGGCTTTGCGGGTGGCCTGGCCTTGAAACGCCGTCTGCTGGAGCTAGAGCGGTCTCAAGCATAGTCGGACAGAGCTGCCAGCAGCGAGTAGCGCCACATTGCGGCAATTAGCTGGTCGGGCGCTATAGCCACCTATGCCCACTCAGACTGCGGAATTGTTTCCCACCGAATTCAAGGTCTTCAACTCCTCCCGGTCAACCAGGCTGGCCAGTTGCTGCCGCAACTCAGGGCAGTAATCGGTATGTAACTCAGGCCACTCCAGGCTGACTACACCCTCACCACCTATAATCATGAGGCGTACCCTGTCCTGGCCCGGGTACCTTTTCAGGGTGCTAACTATCTGCTTCAGCCGAGTTATGTCACCCGATTGGTCGTCGCTCTGGCTCAGGCTGAGCACCACCTGTCGCCCAATACGATTTGCCTTCACCTCCGCCAAAGGAGTTTCTTCCTTAGTCGGGGGCAGTCCAGGTTGATACTGGCGCGCTTCTTGGCAAACAAGCTGCACTCGCTCCTCCCTGAGCTTGACCAGGCCCCTCATCAGGATGATGTTACCTTGCTTCCAAAGCCCTTCGTTCTGCCGATAAACCTCTGGCCAGACGGTCACCTCGATAGTGCCATCAATATCCTCCAGCACGCCACTGACAAAGGGGCGGCTATCCTTGGTGGTAAGCTGCCTCACCGAGGCCAGCATGCCAGCCACTACAACCGTCTGACCTTTCAATTCAGCATCTATCTGGCCGCAAAGTACGATGGGGTACTTTTTCTTAAGATCCAGGAACACCTGGCTTAGCGGGTGCTGAGAGAAATAAACGCCCAGCAGTTCCTTCTCCCAGCCCAGCTTCTCTTCCAAAGAGATTTCCAGACGACCCAGCTCCAGGCTAGGCAGGGGAATAGGAGCGCTCTGACCCCAGAGGTCAAACATAGTGGCCTGGCCACTATCTTTTAGCCGCTGCTGCCGCTGGGACAAGGCCAGAATACGGTCTACATTGGCCAGCAGAGAACCACGGTCTCCTAACGAATCAAATGCTCCGGCCTTGATCAGACTCTCCAGCACCCGCTTGTTTAGACCACGCAGGTCAACCCGACGGCATAAATCTTCAATGGAGCGAAAAGCCCCCTCCTGGCGACAAGCTTCCAGAAATGGCTCTACAGCAGCAGCGCCCGCATTCTTGATAGCCGCCAGCCCAAAGCGGATAGCCGCCTCGCCTTCCTTGGTTTGTTCAATAGCGAAATTTGACTGGCTGTGGCTTACATCGGGGGGCAGCACCTTTATACCCAGGCGCTGGCACTCGGCGATGGCCGAGCGGACTTTCTCCATTTGACCGGCGTGGACAATGAGAAAAGCGGTCATGTATTCAACAGAATAATTGGCCTTAAGGTAGGCTGTCTGGTAGGCGATCATAGCATAGCTTACGCTGTGGGCTTTGTTAAAAGCATAGCCGGCAAATGGCTCGATGAGCTGGAAGACCTGCTCAGCCAACTCCTTGTCAAAACCTTTTCGTTTGGCCCCGGCGATGAAATTCTGGCGCTCCTTTTTCATCACCTCAGGAATCTTTTTGCCCATGGCCTTGCGGAAGATGTCGGCCCGGCCCAGGCTGTAGCCGGCAAATGCCCTCACAATCAGAAGCACCTGGTCTTGATAGACTATTACGCCATAGGTCTCCTCCAGAATTTCGGTGAGAGCGGGGTGGGGATAGCTGATCGGCTCCAGGCCGTGCTTGGACTTGATGAAGGTGGGGATATGTTCCATAGGGCCGGGGCGGTAGAGTGCCACCATAGCAGCAATATCGCTGAAGCCGGAGGGCTTAAGCTCCTTGATATAGCGGCGCATGCCTGCGCTTTCCAGTTGGAACACGCCGCTGGTCTCCCCAGAAGCCAGTAGTTCAAAGGTCTTGGCGTCATCCACAGGCAGACGATGTAGGTCCAGATCAACCCCCCTGGTATGGGAGATAAGCTCGGAGGCCTTCTTGAGGATAGTGAGGTTGGCCAGCCCCAGAAAGTCCATCTTGAGCAGTCCGATGCGGGCTATGTTCTCCATAGAGAACTGTGTCACCAAGGTTGACTGATCACCGCCCTTGCTCATCCGCTGCAAGGGCACATAGTTCACCAGTGGCTCCTGTGAGATAACCACCCCCGCAGCATGGGTGCTGGCATGCCTGGCGATGCCCTCAATCCGCCGGGAGCTATCAACAAGCTGGCGCACCGCCTCATCCTGCTCGTAGATGCTCTTCAACTCCGCCGTTTCGTTCAGGGCCTTTTCTAGGGTCATGTGCGGAGCGAAGGGCACCAGTCTGGCCACTCTGTCCACATCACCGTAGCTCATGCCCAGGGCGCGGCCTACGTCCCTGATAGCAGCCCTGGCCCCCAGAGTGCCGAAGGTTATAATCTGAGCTACATGACCCGGGCCATATTTCTGGGTGGCATAGGCAATAACCTCGTCACGGCGGTCATCCTGGAAATCCAGGTCTATATCCGGCATTTCCAGGCGCTCCAGATTCAGGAAACGCTCAAAGACCAGCCGATGGGCCAGCGGATCGCTCTCAGTTATGCCCAGACAGTAGAGCACTATACTACCGGCGGCGCTCCCTCTTACCCCAAACAGAATGCTCTGCTGGCGGGCGAAGCGTATCAAGTCCCACACCACCAGGAAATAATCGGCGAAGCGGGTGTGTTTGATAACCTCCAGCTCGTAGGCCAGCCGCTGCTCAACCTCGGCGCTCGGTTGGGGGTAGCAACGGGGCAACCCCTGGCGACACAATTCGGCCAGATAATCATCAGCTGTCTGGCCTGGAGGAATATCTATCTTGGGCAGATGCAGCCGCCCAAATTCCAGCTCCAAATGGCATTTCTCAGCAATGGCTTCAGTGTTGGCCAGCGCCTGGGGCAGATCATGGAACAGCTCAGCCATCTCAGCAGGGCTTTTCAGATAGAAAGAGTCACCGGCCATCTTGAGCCTTTTCTCGTCATAGATCGAGGCGTTGGTCTGAATGCAGAGCAATAGCTCCTGGGCAGGTGCATCTTCTCTGTTTATATAATGCACATCGCTGGTAGCCACCAAAGGTATGTCCAGCGTTTGCCCCAGCGCCACAAGCTGAGGGTTTACCTGCTCAAGCTCAGGTATGGGGTGGCGCTGTATTTCCAGATAGAAATCGCCGAAAACCTTCTTATACCACAGGGCTGCCTGCTTTGCATCCTGGCTGCGCCCCTCCAGTAGCAAGCGAGGCACCTCACCCTGGAGACAGGCAGATAAGGCGATAAGGCCGTCATGGTACTGGGCCAGCAATTCTTTATCCACCCTGGGCTTATAGAAAAAGCCCTCCAGGTTTGCCTTGGTGACCAGTTGAATTAAATTCTGATAACCAGTCTTGTCCTTAGCCAGAAGGATCAGGTGCGAAGTGTTTCTATCACTGGAGTTGCGGCCCTGGCGACTGCCTGGTGCCACATATATCTCACAGCCGATAATCGGATTGAGTTTTGCCTCTCTGGTTGCCTGATAGAAATCGATGACCCCGTGCATGTTGCCGTGGTCAGTAATAGCCAGGCTGGGCATGCCCAACTCCCTGGCCCGGGCCACCAGGTCAGGGATACGGCACATGCCATCCAGCAGGCTATACTCACTATGTACATGAAGGTGGCTGAACATGAAACCTCGCAGGGGCTGGTGTTATTATACTCGGCAGCCCCGCTGGGGACAAGAGGCTGAGGTTCATCTTCTTCCTGACACAATCAGACAGGCTTTGGAAATTCGAATATGGTGGGACAACCGAATGATGCAGTCCATCACCTATCCTCTAAGAGAGTTCCCTAGAGTTCACTTTTGAAAAATTCCTAACAGCACCGTAGCACACCACCGCCACATGATCTAACAGAAAGGCCATTCCGTCGACAGCCAACGAATCTGCCAACCTGGGACAGCACCACACAGGCCTATGTTATGTCAAGTCGTCAGCCAGTCGCATCCTGTAGACAAGAATCGAGTTCTTCCTTGCAGTGCCAGAGCCATCAGCGTAGAATAATGCTTGATGATGGCTCTGGCCATATCCCCAACTTGCATGAATAGAAGAGGCAAAGATGCAGCGACTGAAGTTGGAGAAGCTCCCCAAGCAGACTTTGGTAGAATTAGCCAGAATGTATTCCCAGAATTGGCAGACTCTTGACGGGCTCTGGTTCCGAAACGTTGAAACTGAATATGGACTTGAGGCCGCCACTAAGCTAGATTTGAGGAACTGGGAGAAACAATCTGTGATAGAGGCAGAAAGGATAAAGAAAGTCCTCAAACTTGATAAGGGTGGGCTTTCCTCTGTTCTTACAGTATTGAGCTTCATGAGCTGGCAACTCGCATCACCTCTTTTTGAATGCAAGGAGGAAAGCCCTGAGAGAATCGTCTTTTACTACCTCCGCTGCGCTGTTCAGGAAGGCAGAAGAAAGCAGGGCAAACGGGAGTTCCCTTGCAAGACTATGAAACTGACGCTCTTCTCCAACATTGCCAAGGCAGTTGAACCAAGGGCAAGAGTGAAATGCCTCGCCTGCCCTCCCGACCCTCATCCCCAGGAGTTCTGGTGCAAATGGGAACTCACCTTATCAGAATTTTTCCCGCTGGCCCGCTGACCACTTCACCGACAATAGCCGCAGATTTCACCTTTGCTTTAAGCAGCTTGTCCAGGAGCAGTTGTGCTGCCTCAGGAGCTAGGGAGATCAGCAAACCGCCGGAGGTTTGGGGGTCAAAGAGGATGTCCTGCACATACTCAGGCATTTGCTCGGCAAGTTCCACTGCCTTGGAATAAAACTCTCTATTACGGTGCAACCCACCAGGGCAGAACCCTGTCTTGGCAAACTCCTCCGCCTCAGGCAAGAAGGGAACTGAAGCAGAATTGAACTCGATGCCTACCCGGCTGTTATCAGCCATCTGCCAGGCGTGGCCTATGAGACCGAAGCCCGTTATATCGGTACAGGCGTGGACACCGACCTCCTGCATCAGCTCTGAGGCCTTGTCATTCAAAGCTGCCATGCTCCCTGAGACCTTCGCTACCGTCTCTTTATCGGCCGCCCCCGCCTTTATAGCGGTGCATATGATGCCAGTCCCCAAAGGCTTGGTAAGCACCAGTTTATCCCCTGGCCTAGCCCCGCCATTGGTCACCAGCCGTTTGGGGTGCACGACGCCCATGACAGAGAGACCATACTTTGGCTCCAGGTCGTCTACGCTATGCCCACCTACCAATACCACCCCTGCCTCACGCATCTTGTCCAGCCCGCCCCGGAGGATATCCTTTAAGACCGAAATATCCAGCGATTTTGTGGGAAAGCAAACCACGTTCATGGCCGTGAGCGGTTTGCCACCCATGGCATATACATCGCTCAACGCATTGGCGGCAGCAATCTGGCCAAAAGTGTAGGGATCATCCACCATAGGCGTGAAGAAATCAATGGTCTGGATGATGGCCAGATCATCTGTTAGCTGGTAGACGCCAGCATCGTCCAGGCTTGCCATACCCCGAATCACCTTCGGGTCAGAAAGCAAGGACAGGCCACATATGGCTTGATATAGGTCTCCCGGACCTAACTTAGAGGCTCAACCGGCCCCACGAACACTCTCAGTCAGGCGGGGAGAATGCTTCTTATCCACTTATCTCCTCCATCAGCTAAGCAATTCTAGCATTGGCCGACTCAATAAAGCAACCTCTGTGCCGGGGGGCCAAGATTGAAAGTGAACCCAAATGTGTTAAAATGTTTGGGCAAGATGGAAAGCAAATTTCGGCACCTTCCCAGCGTGGACAAGCTGCTCTCGGAGGTCAAGATTAAGCAGCTTGAGGAGTTTTACCCGCGTGCCTTCATCGTAGACCTGGTGCGCCAACATCTGGAGCAGGAGCGCCGGTCCATCGCCCAGGGAAATCCCTGCCCCTCCATCAATGAAATAGTGGAGTCTGTTTGCGCCCAGGTGCAGGCTCTGGCGCACCCAAACCTGCGCCCGGTCATTAACGCCACTGGAGTGATACTGCATACCAACCTTGGCCGAGCGCCCCTCAGCCAGGAGGCTATGACCATTATGAACCAGGTGGCCACTGGCTACTGCAACCTGGAGTTCGAGCTTGACAGCGGGCTCAGGGGCTCTCGCGACACTCATACGGAGCAGCTTTTGTGCCAGTTGACGGGGGCTGAAGCCGCCTTGGTGGTTAATAATAATGCCTCGGCTGTGCTATTGGCTCTCACCACTCTGTCCAAGAAGAAGGAGGTAATCGTCTCCCGGGGGCAGGCGGTTGAGATCGGCGGTGGCTTCCGCATACCCGAGGTGATGAGGCAGAGCGGCGCCAAGCTGGTGGAGATAGGCACTACTAACTGCACCTACGCTCAGGATTATGAACAGGCGATCACCCCGCGGACTGCGGCGTTACTCAGGGTTCATTCCAGCAACTTCAAAGTGGTGGGGTTCACTCAAAGCGTCACCCTGGAGGAGTTGGTAGCTCTGGGCAAACGATACAACCTTCCCGTGTTTGATGACCTGGGTAGCGGCTGTCTGCTGGACACCACCAGGTTCGGTCTCGACTCTGAGCCTATGGTTCAGCAGAGCATCACCCTGGGCGTTGACCTCGCCCTCTTCTCCGGGGACAAGCTTCTGGGAGGCCCTCAGGCAGGGATTATCGTGGGCAAGAAGCAGCTTGTGAATAAGCTGAGAAAGCATCCGCTGGCTCGGGCGGTGCGAATTGACAAAATAAGACTGGCCGGTCTGGTAGCTACGTTAATTCATTACTTGAAAGGCGAGGCGGAGGAGAAGATACCGGTGTGGCGCATGATCTCCACACCTGTGAGTGAGCTTGAGAGGCGAGCCGGGCTGTGGGCACAGGCGCTTGGCGAACTAGCCCAGGTGGCAGAGGGAGAAAGCATGGTGGGAGGTGGCAGCCTACCAGGGAGCACCCTGCCCACCAAGCTGGTGGCTATTGGCGGACAGGGGAAAGGCAGGAATATGGCTCAAGCGCTAGCTCAACGGCTGCGCAATCAGGAGACACCAGTCGTGGGGCGCATCAGTGAGAACCTGCTGCTTCTCGACCCGCGCTCTGTGCTTCCTGAAGAGGATGAGTCTATGCTGCGGGCACTACGCAGCGCCATTGTGAATTAAGCCCTCGTTAATAGGAGGCACTTCTACCGTGTTTGTGCTGGGCACCGCGGGGCATGTAGACCACGGCAAGTCAATGCTGGTGCATGCTCTGACCGGAATAGACCCTGACCGGCTGCGTGAGGAAAAAGAACGCGGCATGACCATCGACCTCGGCTTTGCCTGGCTGAAGCTGCCCAGCGGCCGGGAGGTGGGTATTGTCGATGTGCCCGGGCACGAGCGCTTTGTCAAGAACATGCTGGCTGGCGTGGGTGGAATTGATCTGGCTCTGCTCATTGTGGCTGCCAACGAGGGAGTGATGCCTCAAACCAAGGAGCACCTGGCCATACTTGACTTGCTGGGGGTAAAAAGAGGGATTGTGGTCATCACCAAAAAGGACCTGGTGGACGAGGAATGGCTGAGCATAGTTATGCTGGAGATAGAGGAACTGACAAAGCCAACCACTCTAGGTGAGTCGCCCATAGTAGCTGTCTCAGCACTAACCAGAGAGGGTTTGCCAGACCTTCTCTCCACCATCGATAAGCTTCTGAACTCTGTCCAGCCCAAGAAAGACATCGGCAGACCCAGGCTGCCCATAGACCGGGTTTTTACTATCTCCGGCTCGGGGACTGTGGTTACGGGGACTTTGCTCGACGGTTCACTGTCGCGGGGGCAGGAGATGGAGGTTATCCCACCGGGCCTGAAATCGCGCTTACGGGGATTGCAGACACACAAGACCCAGATTGATACCGCCACGCCGGGCAGTCGCGTAGCAGCCAACCTGGTCGGTGTGGCCACCTCAGAACTCAAGCGGGGGGACGTGCTCACCAACCCCGGCTGGCTGGTGCCCACCACTATTTTAGATGTCAAGCTCCGCCTGCTCTCACATCTTCACCACCCCCTGCGCCATAATGCCTCGGTTAGCTTTCACAGCCTGACCACCGAGGCGATGGCCAAAGTGCGCATCCTGGAGAAAGAGGAGCTTAAGCCCGGTGAGGAGGGCTGGGCACAATTGACTCTGGACAGCCCGGTGGCTGTGGTCAAGGGCGACGGCTACATCATCCGCTCAACCATGGAGACGCTGGGAGGCGGTGAGATTATTGACCCCCACCCAAGGCGGCATCGCCGCTTCCGCACAGCCATCATCCAAAGCCTGGAGGTCAGGGGAAAGGGCACAGCGCAGGAGCTTTTGGTAGCGACCCTGGAAGCGAAGCAGCCACTGAACCAGGCAGCCCTTCTAGCCCAAGGCGACCTGTCTGCCAGCGAGGCTCAGACAGCCATAAACGAGCTTATCCAGCAGGGAGAGATGGCGGCGATAGGCCAGGGAGAAGGCCGCCTTCTCTTTACCAGGGCAGGGTGGGAGCGTTTAGCTGAAACGGCCAAAGCACTGGTGCAGGACTATCACCGCAAATTCCCCACGCGGCTGGGCTTGCCCAAGGTAGAGCTAGAAAGCAAACTGAAGCTGCCC
>Ga0315274_10004119_pt1 | contig 21445 bp, 13 predicted proteins | sample YL17G02_20_MG_FD_203700 | JGI IMG/M metagenome (GOLD analysis project Ga0315274, IMG submission 203700) | Sediment microbial communities from Yellowstone Lake, YNP, Wyoming, USA - YL17G02_20 | ecosystem: Environmental > Aquatic > Freshwater > Lake > Sediment | place: USA: Wyoming | collected...
AATGGCCCCGATCACGGGGCGAAGGATGGCGGGAGGCGGGTGGGAAGTCTAGCACAATATTTTCCAGGCAACGATCAGGCTCAAGTCACCGCACTCCAAGCGCTGGCGCGACTGCCGGGCGTCCCCGAACCTCGCGAAGCGTCTGGAGTGCGTGCGTCTTCAGCGCCGCTTTTGGGACGAGGTGGCGCATAAGAAGGCGCTGAGCCTCGTTGACTGGCAGATCAGGGCGGTTAGCCTGTCCAGCGATGGGTCTTCCGCCTGCACGCACAGACGTTGGGAGAACGGACCAGAGCCCGCTGATGGAGGCTTTCATTCGCACGGTGATCTCAGTCTCCGTCGGAGTCGTGGGCTACTGGTTTCCCCTCTGGTGGGACCGCAAGTACGCAGAACCTGACAGCCGGATCGGGATGTTGTTCCTCTGGAGCCTGCCCATCATCCTCATCTACGCCGTACTGGCGACGGGGAGCCTCGTCCGCGCGTATCATTACGCGCCGAGTTCAAGGCGGTTGCCCCGTGTCGTTCTCCTTGTAGCCCTCGTGGGACTTTGCTGGTCACCGGTGGCCATTGCGGCCTTCGGCATCCTGAAGAGATGAATCCTCGAACGAACCACGGCTGGCTTTCGCCCGAGCACAGCGGCTGAGTTCCACCGGCCCGACGCTTCACCACAGTGGCTGCGAGCGCCCGGTTGCCAGGAGAGTCGAGAGCAGCGCTTCGTAGCTGACCGAGCCTACGGCGCCAGCCGGAGACGGTAGAACCGGACGACGGGGGCCGGCTCGGGTAACAGGTCTTCGTAGCTCTCCGCCGTCGAGGTCGCCGTGCGCGGGAAGACAGCCGGGGCGAGGTTCTGAAAGGCTCCCGACGCTGCGTCGGCATACTCGATCACGTAGCTCTTGCCGACCACCGCAGACCAAGTCAGCTCGCAGCGCCGGCCGTCGAGGAGATGGGCGGTGAGTCGCAGCGCGGAGGCGGGGTCGCGGGGGTTCGTGCCACTCGCCTGTTCCTCGAGGTTGCTGAATCCATCCCCGTCCGGATCGCCCTCGGCTCCGTCATCGCCCGTGGCCAGCAGCGGGTTCAACCCGTACCGCACTTCCCAGCCATCGGTAAGACCATCGCCATCCGTGTCCGGCTTGGCCGGGTCCGTGCCCAGCCGCAATTCCTCCTCTGTGGGCAGACCATCGCCATCCGGGTCGGGATCATCCGGCAGTTTGACGCGCAATCCTTGGAGCACCACCGGGCCTTGTCCGCTCCCGTAGAGCGCCTCGCCCAGGAACGCCCGGTCGAGTTCGCGCGTCTGCTGGTCGGCGTTGGTATTGACGCCGGGGCCCGCCACCACGGCGCCGAGTTGGAGCACGTCGCCAGGTTGCAGGCCGCCCAACTCGGACAGCGGGATCGCGATCTCGACGAAGTCGGCGTTGGCTTCGTTGGTCACGACGCCCCCTTGCGGCGACAGGTTGAACTGCTGGAGGCGCGTTCCCGGCACGTCGCTCAGCGCCGCATCGAGGCGGAAGATCCCCTGACCGATGTTCAACGCCAGGTTGGAGCGCGCAAACGCCCGGTGCTGCTGGTCGGCGAATTCATCCCCGAAGATGCAGCCGAGGGCGGGCGCGAAGTTGGTGAATGACAGGTTCTCCAGGAAATCCAGGCCGTCGGCCCCTTGCCCGTCCGGATCGACCCGTCCGTTGCCCAGTCCGATCAGGTTCGTGACGCCGGCCAGCCGGGGTGATTCGATGAACAAGAACACGTTGTTGCCGGGATAGAACATCATGCGGGCAAACCCGACGTAAAGATATTCGCGGTCGCTGTTCACGAACACCTCGCCCAGGTTCGCGAACCCGCCCGGCAAGGTGGGGATCGGTGGCCCGGCGAAATCGAAGCTCTGGTTGGCCAGGTTGCCATCGCCATCGTTCGCCGGCGTGGTTTCAATCAGAGGCGAGTGGTCCGTCACCGCCCACGTCTGCGGCGGGGGCAGCGCGCGCTGGATGACCATCGAATCAAACACCGCCCCGTTCAAATCCAGCGCGTCCAACCGCAGGGTGTCTCCGCTGATGTTGACCCGGACACAGTGATAGACCGGCCAAAACCGCACTGCGGCCGGGTCCCACTCGTATATCCATGGGTAGAGGCCCCCACCCCCGCCGCCGGTGACCACGACGTGCGTGCCGTTCATGGGCGCGAACCGCTGGAAGTTGTGGTCGTGGCCGGTCAAGACGAGTTGGACGCCGTACCGCTCGGCGATGGGCAGGAGCAGGCGCTGGAACTCCAGCCGGTCGTAGCTCACACTGTTGGTATCCCAGCGATGCACACCGGAGGTGTTCAGCGCGGCATGGAAGAACAGCACCTTCCAGGGCTTGGAGGTGCTGGCCAGGTCGTTCGTGAGCCACTGATACTGGGCGGTGCCCTCACCGAGCACGAAGTTCGGGTAGAGGGCGTTCAAGCTCCGCGTCGGCAGGAACAGCGAGCAGAAGTGAACGTCGCCGTGGTCAAAGGAATAGAAATGCTCCGTGCCCGTGGCGGCGTTCGTGGGAAGGAAGAAGCTCTCCAGATAGGCCGCATCGCCTCCGAAGAGATCGTGGTTGCCCATCGTGAAAAAGAACGGGGTCGTCCGCATGTGGACTCCGTACACGCTCAGGCAGCGGGCATCCACCCGGTTGGTTTCGAACAGCGGATAAAGCACGTCTCCCGTGTGCAGCACCAGATCGGGCGCGGCCTCCCGCAGCACGCGGGCAATCTCGTATTGGGCGATACTGCCGCCGCCGCTGTCGCCGAAGGCCATGAAGCGAACCGGCCCGGCCGTGTTCAGCGTGCGGAAGGTCTCCACCGGCCCCACCGCCGTCTTGCCTCCCGCCGTGCTGGAGATGCGATAGGAGTAGAGCGTGTCGGGCGTGAGGTTCGTCAATGTAACGACGTGCGTCAGGACTTCGTTCGTGTCCCAACCGATGCCATCCCACGCACCCCCGACGCCAAAGTCCACGCGGCTGTCCGCGGGCAGAGGCGTCCTCCACACGATGCACGTTCGGTTGCTGGAAGTGCTTTGGAGGAGCGGGCCGCGCGTGAAATTCGCCCACAGCTCGGGCACAAGGTCCATGGTCGGGTCCGCCAGCGACGAATTGTGCAACTCGATGGCCAGGGTATTCGTGCCGGTGTTCAGCAGCGGAAGGAAGCCGGTGAGGTCGAACTCTTGCGCGTTGGTCCGACCCGTCGGCAGGGCGGGCGTGTCGAACGCCACCACCGTCTCCGGCGCGAACCCGCCGCGCGCCACTTCCGTCCCGTTCAGGTAGGCCACAAAACCGTCGTTGTAGTCCAACCGCAGCGTCAGCCACTGGATGGGCGAGGGATCGGTGACGCTGAACGTCCTGCGGAAGTAGAGGGTGAGGAAGTTCGTGGGCGCGCCGGGCAGCAGCGTGGCCTCGAACCGGCCCGCGTTGTAGAAGCTGAAGCCGGAACGGCCGCTGAGCCAGTCGGTGTCGCCGAAACCGATCTCCCGCCAGGCGCTCGCCGGTGAAGACGGTTCGTTGGGGCCCTTCCAGTAGCGCCAGGGCTCTCCCACGTTCACCAGGGCCAGGTCATCGCCCCGCAGGGGCAAGGTCGCCACGAGGATCAGGAGATACCCGCTCCCACGCATCGAGCGACCATACCGAGGCGTCGGAGGTGGCGCAACGACGGAACCGGCGAACGGGTGTCTAGTGGTGCGCGTCGGTTTTCGGGTTCCGTCTGGATCACCCCTTGATCAACGCCACCGCGTAATCGCGGTCCATCCGGGCGATAAAGCGGACGCTGATCTGCTTCGGGCAGACGGCTTCGCAGGAACCGGTGGTGGTGCAGGCACCGAAACCTTCCTGGTCCATTTGCAGCACCATGCTCTGGACCCGCTGGTAGCGCTCGCCCTGGCCCTGGGGCAAGAGGCCCAGGTGCGAAACCTTGGCCGCGACGAACAGCATGGCGCTGGCGTTCTTGCAGGCCGCCACGCAGGCGCCACAGCCGATGCACTGCGCGGCGTCCATGGAGAGATCGGCGACCTTCTTGGGCACGGGAACGGCATTGCCGTCCGGCGCAGAACCGACGCGGGCCGTGATGAACCCGCCGGCCTGCATGATCCGGTCGAACGCCGAGCGGTCCACCACCAGATCTTTGATCAAGGGAAACGCCTTGGCGCGGAATGGCTCGAGGGTGATGGTGTCGCCGTCCTGGAAGCTGCGCAGATAGCACTGGCAGGTGGCGATGCCCTTGCCGGGGCCGTGCGGCCGGCCATTGATGGTCAGGGAGCACGAGCCGCAGATGCCTTCCCGGCAGTCGTGGGCAAAGGCGATCGGCTCCTCGCCGCGATTGGCCAGCTCGTCATTGACGACGTCCAACATCTCCAGGAAGGACATGTCGGGATTGAGGTTCCCGGCTTCGTAGGTCTGGAAGCCGCCCGGGGCATTGGGGCCGCTCTGGCGCCAGACTCGGAGGGTGAGTTTCATGGTCGAGAGTCGAAAGTCGAGGGTCGAGAGTCCGGCCCTCTGCGAGGGAAGGGCGTCTTTGAAGCCTCGACCGAAAGGGAGCGATTGAGACTTGCCAGTTGCCGCGCCAGTTGATCTGCCTTGTCCAAATGGACATTCAGGAGGTTTTCTGTGACGTACCCTTCATCCGCCGCTAGGAAGAGCAACGAAGCCACCTCCATGAGTGAACCGTAGGCTTGTTCGAGGAAGTGAGCGAAGTCCCGGTCAGAGTTGCGCCCTGAGCCCTCGGCAATGTTGCTGGCGATGGAGGTGGAAGCTCGGCGGAGCTGCGACGTCATGCCGAACAACTCTTCCTTGGGAAAAGTGCGCGTGAGACGGTACACCTCTCCGTTGTACTTCCGAGCCTCTTGCCACACGGTCAGTTTCTCGAATCGGAATCTGCATCTCATCGTTGGTCCTCCATGCTTTCGTGTCTCGACTCTCGTCTCTCGCCCTCTCGACCTATTTGTAGGAACGCGTGGCCAACTTGACGAACTCATACGTCAGCGGCTCGACGTGCCGTGCCGGCGGTTGGCCGTCCCCGCGAAACTCCCAGCAGGCCACGTGGGCGAACTGCTCGTCGTTGCGCAGGCACTCGCCCTCCACCTGGTACTCCTCGCGGAAATGGCAGCCGCAGCTTTCCTCGCGGGCCAGGGCGTCGCGACACATCAATTCACCCAGCTCGAGGAAATCCGCCACCCGGCCCGCGCGTTCGAGCGACTGGTTCAGGTTGTCCGACCCGCCCAGGACGTTGACGTCCGACCAGAACTGCTCGCGCAAGGCGGGGATTTCCTCCACTGCGGTCTCCAACCCGCGGCGATTGCGGGCCATGCCGCAGCGGTCCCACAGAATCCGGCCCAGCTTCCGGTGAAAATCGGAGACGTTGCGCTTGCCCCGGGTCTCGAACAACCGCCGGACCCGGCCGCGCACCTCCTCCTCGACGGCTTTGAATTCGGAGCCGTCCGGGCTGGGGCAGGTGCCGAGCTTCACCCCCGCCAGGTAATCGCTGATCGTGAAGGGGATGATGAAGTAGCCGTCGGCGAGGCCTTGCATGAGCGCCGAGGCGCCGAGACGGTTGGCGCCATGATCGGAGAAGTTGGCCTCGCCCAGCACAAAGAGACCCGGCAGGTTTGACATCAGGTTGTAGTCCACCCACAGGCCGCCCATCGCATAATGCGCCGCGGGGAAGATGCGCATCGGCGTCTCATAGGCGTTCTCGTTGGTGATCTCGCGGTAGATGTCGAACAGGTTCCCGTAGCGCTCTTGCACGACTGCCTGGCCGAGACGCTGGATGGCTTCCGAGAAATCCAGGTAAACCCCCAAACCCCTTTCGCCCACGCCGCGGCCTTCCTCGCACACCTGCCGGGCGGCCCGGCTGGCGATGTCCCGCGGGGCCAGGTTGCCGTAGGCCGGGTACTTCCGTTCCAGGTAGTAATCGCGCTCGTCTTCCGGAATCTGCTGGGGCGGGCGGCGGTCGCCCGGCTTCTTCGGCACCCAGACCCGGCCATCGTTCCGGAGCGATTCCGACATCAGCGTCAGCTTGGACTGGTAGTCACCGGACACGGGGATGCAGGTGGGGTGAATCTGGGTGAAGCACGGGTTGGCGAACATGGCCCCGCGCCGGTGCGCGCGCCAGATCGCCGTGGCATTGGAGCCGCGCGCCGAGGTGGAAAGGTCGAAGACGTTGCTATACCCCCCGGTGGCCAGCACCACCGCATCGGCGGCGTGGCGCTGGAGTTCGCCCGTCAGAAGGTTCCGCGTGACAATGCCCTTGGCGTGGCCATCCACGACGACGAGGTCGAGCATCTCGGTATGGGGAAAAAGCTTCACCGTGCCGAGGCTGACCTGGCGCATCAGCGCCGAGTACGCGCCCAGGAGCAACTGCTGGCCCGTCTGGCCGCGCGCATAGAACGTGCGGGACACCTGCGCCCCGCCAAACGACCGGTTGGCCAGCAATCCGGCGTACTCCCGGGCCAGCGGCACTCCCTGGGCGACACACTGGTCGATGATTCTGACGCTGACCTCCGCCAGGCGATGGACGTTCGCCTCGCGCGAACGGAAATCGCCCCCTTTGACCGTGTCGTGGAACAACCGCCAAACGCTGTCGCCGTCGTTCTGATAGTTCTTGGCGGCGTTGATCCCGCCTTGGGCCGCAATCGAGTGAGCGCGGCGCGGGCTATCGTGAAAGCAGAACGCCTTCACGCCATAACCCAGTTCGGCCAGCGTGGAGGCCGCCGAGGCGCCCGCCAACCCCGTCCCGACCACGATGATTTGATACTTGCGTTTGTTGGTCGGCGCCACGAGCCGGATGGTCGCGAGGTGCTTGGCCCACTTCTGCTCCAGCGGACCGGGAGGGATGCGCGCGTCGAGTTTCATGTCACAGAACCTCCTTGCCGAAACCGAGCAGCACGGAAACCGGGATCGAGCCGTACCCGAGAAAGAACAGCCAAGCGATGACCGGCGCGACGCGATTCACCACCGGATCCCATTTCCCGTTCTTCAGGCCGAGGGACTGGAACACGGCACGAATGCCGTGACTGAGGTGGAAACAGAGCAGCCCCACGCCGACCAGATAGAACGCCGAGACCAGCGGTTGCCGGAATCCCAGCACCATCATCGCAAAGATGTTATGCCGCTCATGCCCATGCCCCGACGGCTCCATCAGGCTGGAGAAATCCTGGCCGGTCAGGTTCACCGCTTGGGCGCGGACCGTGAAGTGCAGCAAGTGATAGACGACAAACACCGCCACGATCAATCCCGTCATCAGCATCGTCCGCGAAGCGTAGCTGGCCGCGACCGGTGGCGGGTTCTCCTCGTAGCCGACCGGCCGGGCCTTCCGATTCGCCACGGTCAGCTTCGTCGCCGTCCACGCGTGCAACCCCACCGTCATCAGCAACGCGAAGCGAATGGGCCAGCGGAGTTTTTCGCTGTCCTGAAACAGGTGGCCATAGGCATTGATCGTGTTCGGGCCGAGGAAGAACTGCAGATTCCCGACGAGGTGCGCCAGGACGAAGAGGAAGAGCAAGGCGCCCGTCGCCGCCAGGAGGAGCTTGTGGCCGACCGACGACTGCAAGAGGTTTTTAATGACCTTCATTAGGATCGAACGCTTGGACTCTAGTGCGCCGGCTGCGATCGTCAACGCAGGACAAAAGATATTAGTCCTGATGACCTGAAGTGTTCCTTTCACTAATCGCCGTGGCACGGCGGCCCTGCTCGGTAAGGATGGGAACCCGGGTCCGATCGAGCAGTTCCCTGGGGCGAGGGTTGCTCACCCAGGCGCGCGTCACGGCCAGGCCGGCGATACGATGCGGTAGAACCGCGTGGTCGCACCGCCGCCGACGGGATCGATCACTTCCGCGATCCGCGGAGCGGCTTCGGCCGGCACGTCCTGCAGCTTCATCCAGGAACCGCCATCGAGCGCGTTTCGATGCAGCACGCTGTAGGTCCGGTGGGCCAGTGCGAGGAATTCGAAGATCACCGAATTCCCCTCGTAGCGCGGCGACCGGAATTGCAGGCCATCGGCCGGATCAATCGGGTTGGTGCCGTTCTGATACTCCTCGAGGCTCGTCCAACCGTCGCCGTCCAGATCGAGGAGCGCGTCGTCGGGATAGAACGGGCTCAACAGGTAAGCCGCTTCCCAGTCGTCTGGCAGGCCGTCCGCATCGAGGTCGGTGCACCAATTGGCCGGGTCGTTGCCGTAGTTCGTCGGCACGCGCCGCAGGAGGGCGGCCCCCTGGCCGGCCGCCAGCAGTGGCCAAGGCGATCGGTTGTTGTACTCGACCTTCTCGACCCGGACGTAGGGAACGAAGCCGGCGTCCGGGAGCCCGGCCGGTTGGGGCGGGTCGGGCTTGTAAAGTTCCACGCTTTCGCCTTCGTTGGCCAGCGAACCGACGTAGGGTCCGAAGATTCGGATGTTCGCTGGCACAGCGTATCGGCTTCGGAACGCCGCAGGGTCGATGGGCACCACGAAGACTTTCTCCCCGACGGCGAGCGCGACGTTGGTCGGGAACCGGTAATCCACCGCGTCGGCCAGTTCCCAGGTGTTGGTGGTGTGGTTCGGATCGTGGAGCGGCACATTGGTGGACGTGATGTTGAGCAGCTCGAGGTATTCGTCCCGTCCGTCCAGCGGATGGTACAGGATCCGGTTCAGCACGACCGGCCCGACTTTCGGGTAGGCATTGGGCGCGCCTTTGCCCGCCCGGAACTGTGATACTGTCTGTGGGTCGTCCACGCCGAAGCTGCGTTGGCTCATGGGCACGAGCGGCCCGGAGCCGTTCGGATAACGCCCGAACGACACGCCGTTCTCGGCCGCGCCGAAGTCCACGTGGTCCACGAAGGTCGTCAGGTCACCGGCGGCGTCCGCGGCCGTGAGCCACACGTCGTCGCCGTGGGCGGAGTCGAAGGAGAACGGAATGATGGAGACGTTGTTGCTGTTGTTGAACTGGAATTCGTAGAGGGTGAGGGTGCCGCCGTTGGTGATGGTCGTGCCCGCCGGGATCCGGAACTTCTTCAACTGGCCGCTGTCGTCGCTCAAGTACCAACCGCCAACATTCACGACGTTGGTCGTGGGATTGAACAACTCGAGGGCATCCTCCACCGGCGGATCAGTATGGCTGAGCACCTCGTTGACGACGATGGAGTTTGCGACCCCGATGCCGGCTTGTCCGGGCGAGCCGTGGTACTCGGCGCTCGGATCCCAGTTGTGGGCGTCTTCGTAATCGCCCCGCGGATCGACAATCTCCAGCGAGCTGCCCGTGCCGTCGGCGCGGCCCGGCCAATCACCGGAATCATCGTAGTCAAACGAGAGAATGACATTACCGGCGGCGTCCACGAGCGTGAGCCGTTCACCGCCGTTGTCGAGTTTGCCGCTGAAGGGGTTCTGGGCGATGTGCAGGCCGTTGGTATTGTAACGCGAAGCGAACACCGCCAGGTCTTTCACCACCACGATCCTTTCGCCCGCCGCCAGAAGCTCGGCGCCAAAGAGGTTCGTGATGCCGTCGACGAAGCGAACGCCGGCGAGGTTGAGCGTGTTGGTGCCGAGATTGGCCAGTTCGACGTACTCGAAGAGGTCGCCGCCGATCGGATTGTACATGATCTCGGTGATCCGCAGGTGCTGGCGCAACTCGGACGTGTTCGACGGGTCGATCAGCATCGCGTAGTCGAACTGCACGCGGATGGACTGCGGCGCCGCGGTGGCCAACGTCAGACCCCCGCGCGTGGCGCTGGCGGTGACCGCGATTGGCGCCGTGTGCAGGCGGAGCCACGCGTCATCGTTTTTCTGCTCGAAGAGCAAATCGGCGCCGCGGCGGCGAATCCGCAGGATGGCATCGTCTGCATCGAACACGGCCGTGCTCAGCGCCGTGGCGGTGCCGGTGCTGTCGAGTCGGAGCGCGGCGAGGCGTGTGCCGTTCTCGACGCCGAGGAGGAAGCGGTTCGTCTGGCCGGCGTCCACCATCTCGACCTGGAGGCCGGCGAGGTAATCGCCGAACTGGCGGCTGGCGAGGTGGAGCCGGGTTTGCAGCGCCCAGTCGCCATCGCTCGGGAGGGCCCGCCAGACCCACGGATAATCCGGCACGGCATTGGTCAACGGGCGGGCTGTGTCGTCCAGGATCTGCAGCGTCATCTGCCCCGGCGTCTCCGTCATCGAGAGCCAGGTGCCGCGGACAGAATTGGAGCGGTAGCTGACATTGGCGAGGTTCCAGTGGGCTTCAAGACGTGGTGTGTCGAAGGCGCTGAAGCCACCGGCGCCGTACACCGCCACTTCGCGGACGAGAGACGTGCTGGCATTGCCACCGTCGGTCGCGCGCACGGTGAACTCGAAGAGGCCGGGCCGAAGGAACGTGGCTGCGGCCTGCCCGGGCTGATTGGTGTTCAGCGTCGCCAGGCCGGCCGGCGGCACCCAGGCGAAGCTCAGGAGCGTTCCCTCGGGATCGTAGCTGTCGCGGGCGTCGAGGTTGACGCCGTCTTCCACGCCGACGTGCCAGGAATCCGGCTCTGCCGTCATCCGCATGACCGGCGGGCTGTTGCCCGTCTTGGTGACCGTGAAGCTCGCCACGGTGCGCACGACGCGGCCCCATTGGTCCACGCCCTGCACGTTCAGGGTATTGACGCCGCTGTGCAGGACGATGCCGGACACCCGCCACGCTTTCAGGCTCGACCAGATGCAGGTTGCTTCCGGATGGCCTTCGATGACCACGTCGAACACGGCGTAGGGGGCGACACCGTCGAGGGTGATCGTGGGGTCCGCCGTGGTGATGGGTTGGCCGGAGTTGCTGGTGATGGCCATGGCGAGCGAGTAATTCGCCCCCATCTGGCTGAGGCAGGAAGCCCGCCGGCTGCTGCACCAGTTTCGGTAGGTGGCGGTCTGAACCGTGAAGGAGTTGTTGGCGTCTTCCTCGGCGGCCAGCCACGCAAAGAGCCGCGCGGAGTTGGTCGCGTAGTTGTCCACCAGTTCTGCGATGTAGTTGTAGAAGCGGCGGAGGTTGTAGAGTTTCTGGATATACGGACCGATCCCCGGGCGACCTGAATTGTAGAGCGCCGCGCCCGCATCGCCAAAGGCCAGGTCGCTGTCCCAATGCATGAACATGAATTTCCCGTCGTCCCATCGGCGGTACAGGTAGCCGTTCTTGCCGCGGCTGAGCGTGAACGAGTCCCAATCGCTGATGTAGCCCCGGACGGCGGCCATCTTGAGGGTGGCTTCGGCGTCCACCAACCGCTCGATCTGGCTTTGGGTGTAGTTGGTCGAGACGGTGCGGAAGAGGTTGATCAACGCGCTGTAGTCGTAGTCGTCTTCGAGCGTGCGCTTCATCCACTCGGAGTGATAGCGGACGGGATTGTCGGTCCCCTTGTAGTTCCAGTCCGCGTCCCGCTGTCCCCGGTTGTTCCAGTCGTCGGCGAACCACCACTCGTCGTCAATCCGGTAGAGTTCGCCCGAGCTGCCATTCTCGAACAGGCGATCGAGCAGGTCGTTCCCCAAGGGTTCGGTATCCTCCTTGAGGGTGGCAGCGTTGTTGTTGATGATCACGCGGACATACTCGTTCTCGCCGACCGGATGGCCCAGCAGATAGAGCCAATAGCGCGTGATCCGGTTGTGATGCCTCGGCGTCCCTTCGGCGTCGTTGTCGTAGTAGAACTTCTCGTGGCCGCGGAACCGCCGGTCGTTGGGCAGCTTCCACTTGGCCCGACTCAGACCCGGCCCGCGCGTCCACGGGCTGCCGCTGTTCCGGATTTCCCCTCCATAGAAGACGTCTTCCTCATTGTGGATGAACGTCATGTTGAAGTAGTGATTCGACAGCACCGGGAACCGGTAGCCGTACTTGCCGGTGTCCCCGTTCCCCCCAATGGCGCCGTAGTCGTAGGCGCCGATGATGAACCGCTCCGTCCGGAGGTCTCGCAGGATCGCCCGATCATCCACCAGGTAGAGGGCCGGGCGGGCGGCGCCGAGGCGCGGCACCTGGTCGCTCTGACCGTTCTGGGCCGTGGCTCGCACGTAGAACTGCACGATGCGGTTGTTCACGCGGTGCTCCGTCAGCGTGGCGGTGTAGATCCCGTCGCCCGCCACGGCGTCGCCGCCGCTCAGGCCGTCGTCATACATGGGCTTGCTCGACCAAGCGCCGTCGTTGTTGGCGTTGTCCACCCGGTGAACCAACTCCACGGTGGCGAGCGGCGAACTGGACACCACTTGCGCCGTGACCTTGACATCCTCCGTGGACCGCGGCACGGCCGGATGATGGAGCAAGCCATCGACCTGCGGCGGCGGTGCGGCGGCAAAGCACGAGTTGACGCGGCCGGCCGTGCCCAGATTCTCCGGAATCTCCAGCCGGAAGGCATTCCCCACGCTGTGATCCCACGTCTCGGCGATGAGCCGCGGCGTGCCCGACACCCAGCGGGCATCGAAACTCAGCGTCACGCGGTCGTTGACCACGATGCCGGGGAGGTCGATCTCCACCCGGTTGGCCTTGTTGTCACCGTGGCCGTCCGAGATGAGGTGGAGCTGGCCGCTGGCAACGTAGCTGGCCCAATGCGTGCCTTGGCACAGCCAGCCACTGGCGCTCCGGTTGTTCGTGGAAAGCAGGGTGCCATTGACGATCAGGTTGGTGCCAACGCCGTCCTTCCGCAAAGCGATGTTCTGCAGAATCACGTGGCCGTCGCCCGCCAGATGGAAGTGGAGTTCCTTGTAGTCACTCGGTGTCCCGACCGTTCGCGGTAGTTGACGGTAGGTGTCCGTGTAGGTGTAGCTTCGGAACGGCGCCTTCGTGGTCTCAGCGCTGTCCCGCCAAGCGGAGGGCCGGTCGTTGTCCAGCTCGGGATTCACCAGTTCCATGCTGCTGCCATTACCCTGGGTGAGCGTGGGCCAGTCGCCGCCGTACCGGTAGTCCACCTCGTCCACGAGGTTACCCCGGGCATCCTCGAGCCGGATCAACTCGCCGCGGTTGCTCAGCCGTCCCTGGTAGTCGCCCACGACCGGGAGATCGCCGTACACCGATCTCAACCGGGCGGCGTTGGCGGCAACGACCAGGTAACCGCCCGACGGAATGGACGTGCCCAGCGGCAGGGTGAAGCCGGGCCCGTCGCTGAATCGCCAGCCAGAGACGTCCATCGCGCCGCTGCCACGGTTGTAGAGTTCGATGAACTCACCGTCGAGTTGGTCGGAGGGCGGGTCGAACATCACCTCATTGATCACGACGTCGGTGAGCCGCACGGGATTGTTGGGCAGGTTCCGCGTCGAGTTCGTCGTGACGTACCACTCGGTCGCCCCGTCGGGAAAGGCCTGGGAGCTCTCGCAGCCCGGCACGTGTTGGAACCGGCGAGCAGCCAGGACCGTGTTCGCGGAGTCAGTCAGATAGAGGGCGACTTCGTCGTTGCCATCGAGGGCGAAGTTGACGCCCCAACTGGCCTGTCCGCCCGACGTGAGGCTGCCGGTGAGCCGGATGCGGTCCGAGAAGTCAGGTTGCGAGGAGAGATACAGGCCGTTGACACTGACGCTCACCTCGGAGGTATTGACCAACTCCACCCAGTCCACGCTGTTCGAGGGCCCGAAGTGGACCTCGTTCAGCCGCAGCGTTCCACTGAGCGAGTCTTGGGAACCGTTCGGCAGATCGCGCGTGGGCTGCGTGAACAGGAACCAGGAGCTGCTGCCGGCCGGCTTCCGGCCCAGGGAACGTCCGTCCGGCGGAATGTCGGCGCTCAGACCGCCGTCGATCGTGACCCCGTCGGGGGCGACGAGATAGACCGTGATGGGGTTCGTGGTCGAGAGGCTGGATTCGGCGAAGCCCAGTGAAGCGAACCCGCCGGTCGGCACCAGGAAGCCCGCCGGAATGCGGTACTTGCGGAGATTGCCCGCCGTGTCCGTGAGGTAGTAACCCCCGAGATTCACCGCCGCCGCAGTGGAATTGTAGAACTCGACGAATCCCTCGCCCGCCGCCCCGGGCAGGACCTCGTTGAGAACCACACCGGAGCGCGATTGCGTGGTCGAGGCGACCTTCATGCGCATGCCGAACACAATGTCGGAGCTGTTCGTGCCGTTCTGGTGCAGCTCCACGGCCAGCACATTCGTGCCGGGGTCCAGCAGCGACGCGTCCACGGGGAACACATTCAGCTCTTCCGTCGCGTTCCCGACAGTGCGGTTCGCGTTCACATAAAACCCGGACAAGCCGTCGCCCACGCCGGAACGGCCGAGGTAATCTCCGTTCAGGTAATAGACCGCGCCGTCGTCGAGGATCTGGTCCACGGTGATGACGAGATTCTGGAGGCTGCCGTCATAGACGAACTGCTTGCGCACGTAGAACGTCAGTTGGTGGAAGTTGGTGAAACCGGTTTGCAGCCCCGGCGCGGGGAGGGCAGCATCCTCGAACCCGAGCAGGCCCGGACCTTCCGGCCAACCACGGTCGTCGTAGTCCTTCTCCTTCCAAGCGGTCTGGAGGTCCATGTTCTGATCGTGGTAGCGCCAGCGGCCGCCGTAATCGACCACCTTGATGCCCTCGCCGAGGTTCACCTCGGGATTCAGCACCGGGGTTTCGGCGGCCGCCACCGGCTCGGTCCCCGGGGTGCCGCCCGGCCGCCCGCTGGCCGTCCAATTGCGCCAATCATCCACCTCGCGGTTCGGGTTGCGAAGCACGAGCGAGTGCCCGGCGCCGTCCGCGGCCACGGGCCACTTGCCGCGGTCGTGGTATTGCACGGTGCAGATCGTCACCCCATTCCGGTCTTTCAGCGAAATGCGCTCGCCGTCGTTCGCGAGATTGCCCGACCAGGGGCCAAAGATGTGGACCGACGGGGGGATGCCGTAAACGCTGCGGGTCGTCGCCGGGTCCGCGTCGGACAGGACGAGGCGCTCGAACGGCTTCAGGAACGTGAGATTCGAGTTGACGGCCGAGAAGGCAGGGAACGTGTAGTCCGCGCCGCCCGTCAGGCGCCATTCGGCCATGTCGAACGGTGTCGCCGTGTTGTTGAAGACCTCCACATACTCGGCCTGGCCGTCGCGCGGATGATACATGATTTCGGAGATCACGACCTGCTCGGCCTCCAGCCGCGCCAGCGAGACAAACCAGCCGGCGAGAAGAATAACCCGACAAATTTGTTTCATACACAGCTCCCCCTTGGACTCACGCCGGGTCTGACGACAACCCGAGCCCGGCCGGGTTTCCAAGTCAAGATAGCCTACGGCAAGCACGCCCTGCAATCGAGTCAAATCTCAGGTCGAGATTGCGCGCTCGTCCGGATTCCACTACCCGCCCGACCGACGGATGCGCCAAAGCGCCAGCGAAGTGTAGAACACCACCGCGATGGCGTAGGCCACGATGCCCAACCCGATGGCGAACGCAGGGAGGCGACCGCCGGAGAACAGCATCAGTGCGGCGCCCACCGCCGCGACCAGCAGCGTCTGGCCCAGGAGGCAGAAGAGGTAAAGCGGCAGCGGCGTTTCCCGCAGGCGCTGGACATACCACTCGCGGTATTGCTCCTCCCCCAACGTCCGCATCAGCCAAGCCGCCTGGAAATTCCGCGCCGCGACCAGGGCGCTGGTGGTGGCAATGACGAGGGCCGAAAGCGGCCACGCGGCGAAGATCAAGCAGACCGCCACGTTGACGAAGGTGCCCCATTTCCAGCCGAGCTTCTTGGCCAACGGATTGCCTTCGAGGACGAGATGGGGCGTGGCGACCCACGTGCTCAGGAAGTCCGCCCCGCGCATGCTGAGCAGCAGGCCCAGCAACGCGACATACTCCGCACTCCCGAAACGGACGAAGTCCTCCATCATTTCTTCCCGTAGATTTGCTCCGGCGTCTCGAGCTGTGGCTCGGTCACCCGAAAGGTCTCGCCCTGGCCCGGGACCGACCGGAAGAAGCACGAGCGATAGCCCTCATGGCAGGCCGCGCCGATCTGCTCGACCTGGATCAACAGCACGTCGCCGTCGCAGTCGAACGCGATGTCCTTCACCGTCTGGGTGTGGCCACTGGTCTCACCTTTTATCCAGAACTTCTGGCGCGACCGGCTCCAAAAATGGGTCTTGCCGGTGGCGATCGTCTTCTCCAGCGACGCGCGGTTCATCCAGGCCACCATCAGAACGCGGCCGTTGGCCTGGTCTTGAATGATGGCGGGGATCAGGCCGTTGGCGTCGAATTTCAGTTGCGCGTAGAAGCTCATGCAGAGGGCGATTTCAGATCTGGGATTGTGGATGGATTTGAATCAGGGACGGGCCGGAGGCGCTTCACCATTCAGCCAGGGTGGTCAACCGAGCCTCACGGGAATGCCGTGGTCGGCCAGGTAACGTTTGACGTCGCCCACGGTGTGCTCGCCGAAGTGAAAAATGCTCGCCGCGAGGACGGCATCGGCCAAGCCGTCGCGCAGCACGTCCACCAAGTGTTCGAGTTTGCCGGCGCCCCCGCTGGCCACCACGGGCACCCCGACCGCTTCGCTGATCCGGCGCGTGATCGGGACGTCGTAGCCGGCCTTCGTGCCGTCGGCGTCAATGCTGTTGAGCACGATCTCGCCAGCCCCCAGGTCCACGGCATGTTTCGCCCACTCGACCGCGTCCAAGCCGGTCGGTTTGCGCCCCCCGTGGGAGAAGACCTCCCAACGGTCCAGACCGGTGCGGCGGGCGTCGATCGACACCACGATGCACTGGCTGCCAAACTTCTCTGCCCCGGCGCGAATCAGGTTTGGGTTCGCGAGGGCGGACGAGTTGATGCTGACCTTGTCGGCGCCCGCGCGCAGCATGGCGTACATGTCCTCCACGGCGCGGAGGCCGCCCCCGACGGTCAACGGCATGAAGCATTGGTCGCCGACGCGCTCAATGACGTCGATCATGGTGGCCCGCGCGTGGGCGGTGGCGGTGATGTCGAAGAAGACCATCTCGTCCGCTCCCTGCTCGTTGTAGCGCACCGCCAGGGCGACGGGATCGCCCACGTTGCGGAGTTCACCCGCCTCGGCCTTGCCGAACTGCACGCCGCGGGTGACGTGACCGCCATGGACGTCCAGGCACGGAATGACACGCTTTGCCAACATCTTGCTTGGGTCGAGGAAAAGCCCGGATGGCGGGTGCGGGGAGACGTTCTTTGCCGCCCCTCGGACACGGAATCGTCTCCAGCAGGCTTTCGCCCGCCTCACCACCCGGCCTTCGACCGAGGGGGAGATACACCGGCCGCAGCCGTGGTGACAAGGAATATTCCGGCCCTGACCCGCCAACCAGGGGGGGACCGGAGCCCAACCGGAGCTAATTCACCTTTGACAGCGGGGGGACCGGTTGGCAAGGTCTGCGCGCATTGTGCGCGGCAACCGGGCGAGCGAACGACTGTCTGGCGGCAGCCCGCGCAGCTAGACAACACAAAGACTATGGCTGAACTGGTTGGAAACTTGTTGGTTGCCCAGTCGGGCGGACCGACCTCCGTCATCAACGCCAGCGTGGCGGGCGTCATCACCGAAGCAGGCAAACACGAGTGCATCGAGGAGATCTACGGCGGACTCAACGGTATCCTGGGCATCCTCAACGAGGAGTTCTGCGACCTGAACGACGAGAAGGTTCGCACCATCGAGAGCCTCAAGTACTCTCCGGCCGCCGCGCTCGGCACCTGCCGCTACAAGATCGACTTCAAAAACAAGCCCGAGAAGGCGGCCCAGGACATGGACCGCCTGTTCGAGGTGTTCCAGGCCCACAACATCCGCTGTTTCTTCTACATCGGCGGCAATGACTCCCAGGACACCTCGCACAAGATCCACGACGAAGCCGTCAAACGCGGCTATGACCTCCGCGTCATCGGCGTCCCCAAGACCATCGACAACGATCTGCCGCACACCGATAGCTGCCCCGGCTACGGCTCCGTCATCAAACACAACGCCATCACCGTCATGGAAGTGGGCATGGACGTCGCGAGCATGGCCACCGACGACGGCTCCTGCTGCATCATCGAGGTCATGGGGCGTGCGGCGGGCTGGATCGCTGCCGGCACCGTCCTCGCCAAGCGGGGAAATCCCGCCAACCCGCCCCACATCATCCTCCTGCCGGAGATCCAGTACGATGTGGACAGCGTCCTGGCCAAAGTGAAAGAAACGGTGGACGCCTACAAGTATTGCGTGATGGTCGTGGGCGAGGGCATCAAGAACAAGCAAGGCGAGGAGATCGGCGCCGACAAGGAACGCCTCGACGCCTTTGGCCATCCGGTGCTCGCCGGCGCGGCGGAGAAGATCAAGGAGTACATTCAGGGCAAGCTCAAGACCAAGACGCGTACGGTGCTCCTGGGCTACGCCCAGCGCGCCGCCGCGCACGACGCCAGCCTGACCGATGTGACCAACGCGCTGGCCTGCGGCGAGGCCGCGGTCCGGGCTGCGGTGGAGGGCCAGAGCGGTTTCATGGTCAAGATCGTCCGCGAGGCGCAGTCCGACGGCACCATCAAATGGAGCACCGACCTGCAGCCGCTGGCGGACATCGCGAATGTCGAGCACTTCATCCCGCGCGATTGGATCAGCGAGGACGGTTTCCTGCCAAACGAGAAATTCATCGCGTACGCCCAGCCGTTGATCGAGGGCGAGGTGGACACCCCGATGGAAGGTGGGCTGCCCAAGTTCACCGTGCTGGAAAAAAGCCCCGTCGAGAAGAAGCTGCCGGCGCGGGCCTGACGGGAACTTGGGGCTGAGCCCGAGATGAATCTGGGCCGAGGGCGCGAGCCTTCGGCCCTTTTGCTTGTTTCGCTGCGGGCATGTCAAGGACACCCTCGCTGACGCTCCGAAGGGGCACGACGTGAATAGCTCCGGGTGCAACCCGGAGAACCGCCCGGTGGAGACTCTCGACCCCGAAGGGGTCGGACAGAATCGGGATGGGGTCGACCGTCCCCCTATCGTGCGAAACCTTCCAGCGCGAGAATGGGTGCCCTCCGCAATTGACGCTCCGCTTCTGCCCCGTGGCGCTGCAGTGCTGGAAGCGCTGGCGCTCCCAGCGTTCCGGTTGACACGGCCTGGGTCCGTGACGATGGTAGGCGCGGCGTGCAGGATGGACTGGCAAGACCGAGATGATGGTATGAAGCTGTTTGCCCACGTTGGCGGATTGACCTTGGCGCTGTGGGTTTTAGGCCTTGCTCCGCTCCGCAGTGAGGCCCAAGGCACACTTCAATACCGGGTCACCTTCGATGGCCCGCCGCCGATAGCAACCGGGACTACTATCGGGATTGCCCAATACTATGAACGAGGAATGTGGTTCAGGGCGATCGGGCCAATCCCCACTGAGCCTCCCTATTATCTGACTCGAGCAGGGGGGGGGACGAACAGCGTTCCCCGAAAACGGCACCGCTTACTTGATGGCTCCATTGGGTGCGTCCTTGGCCGTTAGTGCTTGGAGCGGGCAGCGGTTTGGCTTGGTCTCGGTGGACTTAGCTGAGTTCAGCCTCCTTTACCAAAGTCCACTGACCGTGCCGTTCGTTGGGTTCCGGCCGGATGGATCCACAGTTACGATGGAGTTTGTCACTGACGGCGTCATCGATGGCAGCGGACCACTGGCGGATTTCCAGACCTTCTATTTCGACTCCCGCTTCGCGGACCTGGTCCGCGTCGAAGTTCCGACCTACGGCTGGTCGCTGGACAACATGGTGTTTTCCCAAGTCCCTGAACCCGCCACCGGCGCTTTGCTGTTCGTGGGCGGTCTCCTGCTCTGGGCGCTGAGAGCCTGCTTGAGAACTGCGCATTCGGTAGGGCGAGGCGTCCCGGCCGAGCCGGACTTGTCCCTCGCGGCCGGCTCACCGGGGACGGTTCGCCCTACCCAGATCTGCTCACCGAGACGGATCAGCGGCTCATGTCTGATGAAGCGGCAACCGCCGGCAACCTCCGGTACCGGTAATAGGCCGCGCACGCGCCTTCGGAGGACACCATCGTCGCGCCCAACGGGTGTTCCGGCGTGCACTTCGTCCCGAACGCCGCGCACTCATGCGGTTTCCTCTGCCCTTGCAGGATCAGGCCGCTGATGCAATCGGGCGATTCCTGGGCCGTGTAGCCGGCCACCCCAAACCGCAATTCAGCGTCGAACTCGCGATAGGCCTCGCGCAAGCCAAACCCGCTCTGCGGAATCTCGCCCACGCCACGCCACTTGCGCGGAATGACGCGGAAGACCTGTCGGATCAACTCCTGCGCCGGCCGGTTGCCTTCCGGTCGGACGGCGCGCGCGTATTGGTTCTCCACCTCCGCGCGACCCGATTCCAGTTGCTCCACGCACATCAGGATCCCCTGGAGGATATCGAGCGGCTCGAAGCCGGTCACCACGATCGGCACGCGATACTTCCGCGCTATCAACTCATACTCCGCGCACCCCATCACGGCGCAAACATGCCCGGCGGCGAGGAACGACTGCACGCGGTTCATGGGCGACGACAGGATCGCCTCGATCGCCGGCGGCACGAGCACGTGGGAGACGAGCAGGGAGAAGTTGCGAAGGCCCTGCTGCTTGGCCTGGTGAGCCGCCATCGCGTTCGCCGGCGCCGTCGTTTCAAACCCGACGGCGAAAAAGACCACCTGCCGGTCCGGGTGCTCCCGCGCCAGCTTCACCGCGTCGAGCGGCGAATAAACGATGCGGACGTCTCCGCCGGCGGCCTTGACACTCAGCAGATCCTTCTGGCTGCCCGGCACGCGGAGCATGTCGCCGAACGAGCAGAAGGTGACCTCGGGCCGCGCCGCGATCTCGATGGCCTTGTCGATCAACTCGAGCGGCGTGACACAGACGGGACAACCCGGACCGTGGATGAGCGTGATGAGTTTGGGCAGAAGCTCGTCGAGGCCGCACTTGACGATGGCGTGAGTCTGGCCGCCGCAGATTTCCATGATCGTCCACGGCCGCGTGGTGGCGCGATGGATGGCGTCCGCCAACTGCCGGGCCTTGCCGCCATCGCGATACTCGTCCAGGTACCTCATCGGCCGGCGATCTTAGCGTGATGCGTGGCCGTGGGTAGAAGAAAACTGGGGCGGCCGTCGCGCTTGCCAGTGTCGTCAAAGACCTGGTCGAACTGCTGACCCTCCGCGCTCCGGTCACGCCCAGTACCGGTAGTTCACGTCCGGGAAGAGGTTGTCGAGGTGCTCGATCTGGCTCAGCCAGGCTTCGTCCACGTGTTTGGCCGTGAGTTGTTCGTGCAGCTTGAGGAAGCGTAGCAGGTGGTTCTTGACGCGGCGGCGGGCGTATTCGGGACTGGTGCCGGTGCGGAGAATGAACGGCCAGTCACTGGCCTGGGCAAGCAGCAACTCACGGGCGGCCTGTTTCAGCGCGCGCTCCGTAAGCCCGGTGGCCCGCGGGTAGATCCGTGCCAGTTCGGTCATCCGCTCCTGGGCCAGTTGGAGGTGCGGGTAGATCCATTCGTTCGTGTCGTTGAGCCAGGCGCGCCAGTAGCCTTCCTCGCCCCAACTCGAGGGGCTCGGCGTGGCCACTTGCTGCGTGGGATGACGAAGCAGGTATTCCTCCGGCGTCACCAATGTGAAGACCTTCTGGTCGAAATAGGCCTTCCGGA
>Ga0315274_10004122_pt1 | contig 21439 bp, 13 predicted proteins | sample YL17G02_20_MG_FD_203700 | JGI IMG/M metagenome (GOLD analysis project Ga0315274, IMG submission 203700) | Sediment microbial communities from Yellowstone Lake, YNP, Wyoming, USA - YL17G02_20 | ecosystem: Environmental > Aquatic > Freshwater > Lake > Sediment | place: USA: Wyoming | collected...
CCGGTGATGGGATCCCACAGCCCGATGACCCGGTCCCTGCTCGCCACCGCGAGGATCTTCCCGTCGGGGGAAAAGGTGAGGGAGGTGACCGGGCTGTTCAGCCGGAGGCGGGTCTTTCTTTCTCCCGAGGAGACATCCCACAGCTGCACGCTTCGATCCTGGCTTCCCGAGGCCAGGAATTTTCCGTCCGGGGAAAAGGCGACCGCGCTGACGGGTCTCTCGTGTCCCACCATTTTCGCTTTCTCCTCCCGGGAAAGGACCTCCCACAGGCGAACGGTGCGGTCATCGCCGGCGGAAGCCAGGAGCTTTCCATCGGGCGAAAAAGCGACCGATCTCACGCGGCCTTCGTGTCCGCTCAGGGAGGCGGATTCTTTCCCGGAGGAGACCTCCAGGAGCCGGACGACGGGATCCCGGCCCGCGCAGGCCAGGATTTTTCCGTCGGGGGAGAAAGCCAGGGAGGAAACGGGATTCTCCGTCCCGGCCTTCGCGGGGGGCCAAACCTCCTTTCCGGTCTTCAAGTCCAGGAGGCGGATGGATCCATCCAGGGCGCAGGAGGCCAGGGTTTTCCCGTCGGGCGAAAAGGCGATGGAGAGGATCGTTCTTTCATGGGGAGTGAGCAGGTAGGGCTCTTTTCGGGGGGGCACTTTCCACAGCCGAACGGAGGCATCCAGGCTGCCCGACGCCAGACGGGTTCCATCGGGGGAAAAAGCCACGGACGTGACCCGGTCATCGTGCCCGGCGATCCGGGCCATCTCCTTCTCCATCCCAACATCAAACAGACGAGCCTTATTATCGGAACTCCCCGCGGCCAGAAGGGTTCCGTCGGGGGAGAAGGCCAGGGACTGAATGCTGGCTTCCAGCCCCCTGATCTGCCCGAGGGGATTTCCCGTGGAGGGGTCCCAAAGCTGGATGAAATCATCCCTTCCTCCGGAGGCCAGAAGCTTCCCGCCCGGGGAGAAGGCCAGGGCTCGGACCGGTTCCCTGTGCCCGCTTAACTTCCGGATCTCTTTTTTTAATTTCCCATCCCACAGGCGTACGGATTTATCCGCACTCCCCGAAGCCAGGAATCTCCCCCCGGGTGAAAAAGCCACGGCCAGGACGCGGTCCTCATGCCCTTCGAACCGCAGATTCATATTTCCCGTCTTCACCTCCCACAGGCGCACGGTTTTATCCTGGCCACCCGAGGCCAGGGTCGACCCGTCGGGGGAGAAAGAGACTGAATAGACCGCACCGGTATGCCCCCTCTTCTGCCAGAGGTCTTGCCGGGCATCCGCATTCCAGGTTCTTACGGTTCCATCCTCACCCCCGGAAGCCAGAAAGGTTCCCTGGGAAGAAAACGCCACGGAAAGAACGGCCTTTTCATAACCCTGGAGGAGGAATGTTTCCTTTCCCGAGGCGAGATCCCAGATACGCACGGTTTTATCGTAACCCCCGGAGGCAATAGTCTTCCCGTCGGGGGAAAAGGAAACCGAAGAGACCCTTTCCTCGTGTCCCGAGAGCCGGAGGTCGGGAAACACGGCCCGCTCTTCGTTTTCAATGGCCCCGATCTGGGCGTCCAGACGGTCATGGGTCTTTCGCGCGGCGCCGTAGTAGGCGGCGGCCCGCGACCATTGAAGGTTGGTCTCCGCCATCTGGGCCTCTTTGATAAAGGCCTCGGCCAAATTTTTCTGGGCCATGTCCCGCTGCCGGGCCGCTTCCTGGTAGGCCAGGCTGACGAGCACGGCGGCAACCAGAATGGATGCCAGAACCGCGGCGATGGCCCCGCTGAGGGCTCTATGCCGCCTTACGAATAATTTCCCGATTTCCCACACGCTATACTGATAGGCGCCCACCCTCTTTCCCTGAAGGTAGGCGTCCACTTCCTCAATCAGCGCTTTCACCGACGGGTATCGCTGCTCGGGCCGCGGGGCCAGCGCCTTCTCGGTTATGGCCGAAAGCTCGGGCGGGACCTTTTCCTCCAGCGAGCGGACCGGGGTCAGCCCCTGTTTTCCCTCTCCATACTGCTGCACCTTCCCGATGACTTCGAAGGGGGAACTTCCCTCAAAGGGGGGCCGTCCGGTTAGAATTTCATACAGAAGAGCTCCCAGGGAATAGATGTCGCTCCCTTCGTCAATCCGCTCCAAGTCGCCCCAGGCCTGTTCGGGGGGCATGTACTCGGGAGTGCCGATGGCCTCTCCGTCCACCGATTTTCCCGCCGCCGCCTCCTTGAGGACCTGCATCTCTTTCTGAAACCGCGCATCCCCCGCCCCCGTGGCCCCCTTCGGTTTCGCCAGCCCCCAATCCAGCACCACCGTTTCGCCGAACTCCCCGATCATCACGTTCTGGGGCTTGATGTCCCGGTGGATCACCCCCCGGTGGTGAGCGTAGGCGATGGCGTTCCCGAGATCCTGGAAATGGGGAAGCAGTTTCAGGCGATCCTCGAAAGAGCCGGCCTCCCGGATGACCTCGTACAAGGTCTTCCCTTTGACCATTTTCATCGTGTAATAGAGGGTCCCGTCGGCACGGCGGCCGATTTCATAGACCGGCACAATGGAGGGGTGTTCCAGCTGCCCGGTAATCCGGGCCTCCCGCAGCAGGCGGGCGGCGACTTCCGCCGTTTTCCGGCCGGGGGTTCCGGGGGTGCCGCCGGAGGGCTCCAGCAGAAGCTCTTTGATGGCGATGTCCCGGCCGACATGCTCATCGAAAGCGGCGAAGACTTTCCCGATCCCGCCGCGGCCCTGTTCCTTGCGGAGGGTGTAGCGGCCGGGGGCTTCCTGGGTGACCAGGGTAGAGGCCAGGTCATCGGGCGGCCTGGGGACCTCGGGGGTGGGGGGGAAACCTTCCCGGTCTTCCCGGGCGACCGCTCCCCCCAGGCTTTCGAAAACCTGTTTTCCTTCGCCCGCGGCCTGGGGGGGCTTTTGTTCATCCACCCCATGCTTCTTCAGGATGATTTCAACCGACCGGTCCAGGAGGGCAACGCCTTCCTCGTTTATCTGGGCCCGCCGGATGACCTCTTCCCGAAGATTCCGGGCCTCCCCCCGGCTCCAGCTGAGGCCTGCTTCGATAAAGGTCCGGGATTCAACCAGTCCGATCTGGACCCCCTGCAAACCAAAGATCAGATCACGCTCCATGGAACCCTCCCGCCGGTTTTCGGGATTCAGGCTGAAACGATATCTCCCCGCGGAGAAACCTCTCTGCTCTACGGCCGCCCCTGTTTCTATAGGGAACAGCCAAAGTAAGTTGACATGATCAAAGGCAGCATTTTGAATCAAGCCCATACGAGCCAGAAATCCCCCCCCATCCCCCCTTTATTAAAGGGGGGCAAGGGGGGATTTCTGGAGATGTCGGACCCATCGCGATGTCACCTTATTTTTGTCGTTCCATATAGAAGAGCGTCCCTGGGTGGGACCAGGGCTGAAGGGTTTCCGGTCAGGTCCGCAGGCCTCTTGCGCCTACGCCTTCGGGTTTTGCCTCAATAAGAAAAAGGGTCGGGTTGAGCCGTTTATTCGGAGGAAGTTTAACCGATGGGATGATAACAAGGCTGATAATTCTGTCAAGCCATTTTTCCGCCTTGCCTTCCCCACCGGCACTTTTGCGATTCTCTTCCCGGGGGAGAAGCAAGCTTGTGGGCCGGGCAAGCAAAATGCGGAATGCGCCCTGAACCATGTAAGGTTCAGGGCTGCCCTGCACTCCACGTAGTGCAGGGCGGAATGGAGAAGAAGAAGCAAAGTATCAATTTAGCCGTTTGAAAATCATATCCCCTTGCGGGGGGGATAAGTCTGTCAACTCGGTGGAATCAGGGGGCCAGGTTTTCCATGCCCTTAACCTGCAAAATATCCTAATTTTGCCAAGGGATATCGATTGGGAAACCCATCGTTGAAATCCCCCCAACCCCCCTTTGCAAAGGGGGGCAGGGGGGATTTCTGGGAGACCTTTTCGGAAGGCTAAAAAGTTGCCTTTTTTCAAAGAGCCAGAGTGTTACGAAGCAAAGAATTCCGAATTCCACATTCCGAATTTAGTGGGGGGGGGGCAAAAAAATAGGGTAGGGGGACTCGTCCTGGCTAAAAGGACCTGGGTCTCAAAGTTCCCCTACCCTCAGTTATTCTTTGGCCCGAAGCCGCAGAGGGCTTCTAAGCGTGAATCATCCCTCCGTTTATTGCAGGAGTCTCCTATCCCTCCAGTGAATGATCTGGGCTTGAGGCGGAGTCTGTGCGAGCCGGCACAGCGCCGGTGGCGTCCCCGGGGGACAAGGTTTCCCAGGCTCGGGCATCGTGAATAAATCGCTCAAGGAAGTAACCGACGCGCTGGTTCCCCCTCCTCCGCTGACCGTTACAAAGACGTCCGTGGCGCCGGGTGTTTCTTTCGGCTTCTGCGAGACCAGCGGGGTGGTGGGCACCCCACCTCCCAGGGTTATGGACTTATTTCCCCCGTCCTTGCTTTTGGTGTCCGCGGGTTTACTCATGAGGCCGGCGCCGGCATTATAGGTGACCCCATCGATGGTGATGGGCATCATGGCCAGGGCATACAATCTTCCAATCCCACTATCCGTGCAGGAGTTCGTTGCGGTGGTGGGAGTATAGGTGGTGAACAGGGCCATTCCTCCAAAGACGGCGGAGTCAAACAGCATCTTCTCCCCGCTCCAAGGGAATTCATAATACCAGCCGGCCAGGGTCCCCCCATAGGCCTGGGTGGTTAATTTCTGCAGGTCCGTGACCTTGAAAGTGGAGGTGAAGTCCTTGTCTTTCACCGCAAAGAACCTGTCCTGCCCGCCGGTATCCAGGGGTAACAGTTTATTCCCCGTCCCCCAGAAGACCCAGAGCTGCGAGCTGGCATCCATGGCCACCGATGGGGTGGTGAAAACGGCCCGGACCACCCCCGTAGAATCGAATAACCGGCTCCCCTTCCAGCTGGAAGTATTGCAGCTCGCCCCGTCCGCCAAGGAGCAGAACCGGAACCGCCAGACATTCCCCCCCACGTCCGATATGTACGCCGTATCGATAAACCCGTCATTGTCCCAGTCCAAAACGATGGGAGAAGCGGGTACGCAGTAATCCATGGCGGAATTGTTCTTCTGGGTATAACTCCAGAGAATATTCCCATTACTCAAATCAACCACGAAAAACCCCTTCCCCCTTTTAAATTTCGTATCGACATCATCGTCGGAATATTCCGTATTGACGTTATACCCTCCCCCCATGAAGCCAACCCATTTTTCATTCCCCCCGATCTTCACCCGGCCGATGGCCATCTTGCTCCAGGGCTCATCGATATATTTCGGGTCATCCGAGCTGTAGGAAGTGGCATTCAGGCGCCATCTCAAAGTGGGGGTCGTGGCCCCCGTACTGGTCACATCAAAAGCCCAGTAACCGCAATAATGGGGGTTGTAAGGTGAATACTTCCTTTTGAACCCCGACTCACAAGAAGAAGAAGAGCTCCAGAGGTATGTGGGATCGTTATTGGAATTCGATTCCCGCACCCCTTTGCCCAGCCCGACGATCATCAGGGTCTTCCAATCGCTGGCCGTCTTGCTATAGCCGTCCCCGCTGCCCAGCCACACATCGGCCACGGTCACCGGGCCATCCACATAGAACTGGTGATACATCGTCGAAGGCGCGGGCTCGGTGGCATGGGAAATCAGTTGTAATTTAGACAGAAGGTTGGGGGGGATAAAACTCCATTTCTCCGTCAAACCGGGGGTGGCGAAAGCGTGGATCTGCCCGTCATTGGCCCCCAAGACCATCAGCCATTCCCGGGTCTTATTCGCCTGCCGGAAAGAGTCGAAGGCATTCCAGGAACGGGTGTCATTGAAATAGATGGAGGGGGGGTCGATGGTCACCGGGTTGGAATGAAAGATGTCTCCCAACCTCCAGTTTTCCTGCGTGTAAGTGGTCGATTCGCCCCGGAAGTAGCCCACCACCTTATCCCGGCCGGTTGTGTCGCTGGAGGAAAGGCCCAAAAGGGTCGGGGTAATGTTGGTGGTGTTAAAGGCCTTGATCGTACCCCCGAGATAGGTATACATATTCCTGGCCGCAGTGCCGCGCAATACGTCCCCCGCGTCCAGGACCGCGGGCTTGAGGACCTTTCCGCTGTCGTCGATCTGGTACTTTTTCAGATGGCCCTGCCAGAAGGGGTCGCTCTCCAGGGGGATGAAGGAAGCTTCGTAGAGGTAATTTTGCGCCGTAAGCCTCGCTCCCGAAACGGAGGAGACGGTGAATGAATACCTGGCCTCCTTGACATAGTCCATGGCCTTCCGGAGCGCTTCATTGAGTTTGGTCGCATCCCCAGCGAGATAGGCGTAACCGTTTAAAGGTGCGTACCCGGGATCCAGGGGAGCGTTGGTACAGTTTAACTGATCTGGAGTGCAGGAAGAATAACTAGCACAAGGATTAGACATAATGGATATAGCATTCGTATTTCCCGAATTGGCTACCAGGGGATTATCCGTTCCTCCGAGGTAAGCAGCCCATTCCAGAGTATATTTATCCTGCTGGGGCATGTCGGCCCCAAAACCAATCACAAAGACTTTATATCCGGCATCGGCTACTTCTTTGGCCGCCTTTATGACTGCCCTTCTCCTCATGTAGCCGTACGACCCGCTTACCGAATCGTCTTGGTCATATCGACCTCCGCAGGCGAGGGTATCCCACCCGTCGGTAATAAAGATGACAAATTTTTTGCGGCAATCTTTTAAAGGATCGGTGCTTTTATGATCATTCAGGTAAGCTTTCGCCTCCAGCAGCTGCGCACGCAGGGGGGTTTTATTCGCGAAGCCCGCATCGATGTCGGCGGCTATTGTGTTATAAAAATCATTGTAATAGTTATCCGTTTTTGTATCCTTGAAGTCGTACAGCTTTACATTACAGCCAGAGTTGTAATTCGGGGAACTTATGGGGTCTTCTACCGAATTACAATACTTGAACCTCATATAGGCTACCCGGATCCCCAGGCTCTCTTGATCCTTTTTCGTGAGTTTCTTGTCCCCGTCATCGTCGAGTAACGCGTAAATCGCTCGCTTGGCGATCCCTGCCTTACTGCAGTCCACTCTGCCGGCCGTACATTTTACCGGTTTGGTTGAGCTAGCCTTATAATAGGGGTGTGTGCATGCTTCTGTATCGGCGCAGACATAATTGTTGCTATCGCACTGAATGCTGTAGGATCCCTGGGATGTGCCATAGGCTTTATCGCCACTGCAGTTATTGCCTGAATCCTTCGAGCTCGAGTATAAGCTATCCCCATAGGGGGTCGCGTTCATACTGCCCGACAGGTCCATGGTGATCAGGGCATCGGGGTCTACCATGAGTTTGAATAATTCCTCCTCGTCCCCGTAACAGACGCCGGAGATCAGAACAAAATGGCAGAAAATCATCAATGATAAACACTTTATGACTCTAAGCATATTCCACCTTCCTTATCTGCGAATTGTCGGTGTGTAAATGGGCCCGTAGCCAACTCCGGAGTCGATCTGAACCTCGCTTCCGCATGCGGTGTTTCTTCCGGTTACCCTTGCCGTATTTACCGTCCGGCCCCACTGATTATCGAACCCGGCGTACCAGATGGTCGCCGGGCCGCTGGTGGGGTACCACCCGGTGGTCGGGCCGAGCCCAGTCGAGCCGGGCCCGATGGTGTATTGGTCATGCGGGTCTGCGGGCGTATCGGCGCTCGGGTCGAGTTTCTGGTTGGAAGCTGCCGAGGCAGAGGGGTCGTAGTTCTTAAAATTCATGGTCAGCCAGTGGAGGCCGGTCTCGGCGGAAGAAAAGGCCCTTTTTTCGCAAACCAACCGGCCGCTGATCCTGATATCCTGGGTGGAGACGGTAAAGACCAGGATCCCCACCGCGGTAAGAAGCCAGATGGCCATCAGGGCGGCCACCAGGGCAAAGCCCTTCTTTCCCGAAAGCAGCGGCTTTCGCTTCTTCTCGGGACCCTGCCCGGCCCTCTCGTCGGTTTTCGATAGCCTCGCCCAATTCATGGTATTCCTCCGAGCCTTTCCTTAGAACCTAAATATCCTCATTCCGGGGAATGGGACCGGAACAAAAAAAAGTTTTAGCGGTATGCATGGTTTCTCGGGACCACGCTCGTGGTATAGGTCATTCTTCTTCTCGCCCGGGTGTTGGGGTCAACCTCCTCCGTATCCACACTGAGATTGATGTCAATCCTCCGAATCAAGGGGATATCCCGGGGAAGGTTGGTTTCCAGGATTTCAGCGCCCGTCACGTCAAAATACCGGAACACGGGGATATCAACCCCCTGGTCATATAAAGAATTCTGGTTTACATCATTTACCACCCTTACGCTCCTGGCGCTCGTTGCCAAATCCCCCAAAAAAGAGGTTACTTCTCCGCAATTCACCTGGCGAGTGATCCGCTGGTTGGTAATATCATAGGCATAGGTTATGATTTCATTTTGATCCGCCGGGCTGCCCGTTTGAAATATCTGAGAATTTCCATCCAGGTCCATTTCGATGCTGAGGGAATTGGCCCTGGCCAGCTGAATTCCCCGGCAGTCCTGGTTGGGCGCAGGCGAACTGGAGGCAGGCACAAGATTGGTACAATTACTCGGGTCGCGCCAGAGGGTGGGGTTAAACGTGGGATTATACGAGGCCATCGCGATCTCCAGTGCCATGGCCTCGAGAATCGCCCGAACGTCCTGCTGGGCCACGACCTTGATTTGCACGCCCGTGGTAGACCTCTGCGCGGTGGTCACGGCAAAATAAACGGTGGCCAGCAGCAAGAGGCCGATTAAAAGGGCGAGGACGATCTCGACCAGGGTAAATCCTTTTTCCCGGGATAAATGTTGGGTATTCATAGCGGTGGCCACATTAAGGAGAGTTGACGCCCGACCACGATGGTTTCCGTGATGCCATTAATATTGCCGGGCCAGTTGACGGTAACCGTTACCCTCCAGGAACCGGGCTGGGCGGGGGCTAAATCGGTTATGGCGGTTAGGACGGTGAAGCTTACATCCCCGGGTTGGGGTGTTGCCTGCCCGCTGGGATTCACATAACGGGGCGGATAAGTTTGGGGATTTTTGGTCGCACAGGGATTCCCATTGGTTTCATTCATGATCAAGATTCGATTGGTTTCCAGCTCCTGGTGCAGGATTCCCCCCGCTCTCCCCAGGAAATCCGATCGGTTGGAGGTCCTCCAGGCGGCCGGCTGCAGAGACATGAGGGAAAGCATCCCTATGACGACCAGACAAAGGGCGACGAGGACCTCCATCAGGCTCATGCCTTTACTGCATCGCAAAAGTGACATTTGCCCTCCCCGTAGAGTTGATGCTTATGGTCGCCGTTGAGGCGCGGCTGTTGATGAGAACAATTACTCCCGGCGGGGAATTCGTTGTCCCCCGGGGCTGAAATACAATGGCCGCATTGGTGGTGATGTTGTTAATCGTGATTCCGCCTCCATAGCTGGCCAGGGTTTTGGTCAGTGTTCCGCCGCCGAGCTGGGGCACCGTGTAGGTATGAATGCCGGGGTTAAAAGTTATGGTAAGGGGCGTACTTTCCGCCATCGCCCTCTGCCTGGCCAGCTGGAAATCCGAAGCGATGTCCCTGGCGGCTGTCCGGAGTTCTGAGTTTACCCCCATCCGGTTAAAAGCCGCATAGGATATACCGCAAATAATAGTGATAAGAATCAGCACCATCAGCATTTCGGGGAGGGTAAAACCCCGTTGATTGCTCCTCAAATTTTTCTTTTTTTTCTTTCCTTCCATTTCCATATCCCGCTTATCGGCTTTCCTTCCCGTTTTCGTAAAGAAAACCTGCAAGATCCATTCCCTTACTTTTAAAAGCTATGGAAGCCATGCCCCTTTTCAAAAATTTTTTAATAAATTCAAATAGTTGAATATTAAAAAAGCCAGGGATAGATTGAATTTCTTCCTCTCCTTCGCCCCCCTTGGCTATTAAATTTTTTAAAAAGTATTAAATTTTTTAAATTTTTTGGCCATCGATTCCATATCCCATTATCTTGCTGAGTGAGCCATTTCTGCAATTCACAGTTTAAGGATACGCTGCCGTAATTGCGAATCGAAGCACCAAGCAGTGCGGGATGGCTGATTTCCAGCCCCTCTTCAATAATCTTATCGGCAAGTTGCGCCGGTTTTTTTAATGGTTTTTCGATCATCCAGGGGCCGGGCTCGTGCCGGGTCCGCTCCGACCCCCGGCTCCTGGCATCAAGGCCCGACTTGGTCAGCTTATTTCCAGGACACATCACTAAGAAGGCTCTTCATCTAAGAGATGTAGTATTGTTCCATCGCCCCCCGGTACTTTCCCATTAAGTCGGTGTAGAACCCCAGGGGCGGGCGGGCGTCCGGGGGAAGGAAGGACTGGTAAGGTCTTTTGGCCGTCAGCTGGGCGAACTCTTCGCGGATTTTGGCCAGGGCCCCGGAATCCGTCAGGAGATCGAAGGCCGATAGGGCTAAAACCTTGGCCCCCGCGGTGATTCCCTTGTGGGCGATGGAAGTCTTGGCCGCGGCGACCACGGTCCAATGATGGGCTGGAGAACCGGGGACGCGCACCGGGAAACGCAGGCTCACCGTGGGGGCCACCAGGGTGACATCCCCTACATCGCTGGAGCCTCCCCTTAAAGGCTCGGATTCCGGAGAAACGATTTTAAGGGGGTATTCCATTCCCACCACCGGATACCCGGCTTCGGTTTGAAGGGCCCGGGCGAAGTCCTCCTCTTCCTTCGTGTAGCCGGGCCTTCCCACGGCCTGGATGTTTTCAAAAATGAGTTCGGCCAGATGTTTATTGGGAAACCGCTGATGAATGGCCCCCAGGGTCTTTACCTCGTAGGTCGTCTGGGTCATCAGGGCCGCTCCCTTGGCGCAGTCCAGGGCCCACTGGAAATTTTTCTCCACCTTCTCATCCAGGTCGCGGATGAAGTACCAGGTGGAGGCCCGGTCCGGGACCACGTTGGGCGCCTCTCCCCCCTCCAGGGTGACCCAGTGGGTCCTCTGGGTGATGGGCAGATGCTCCCGCATGCGCTCCGTCCCGGCGTGCATGAGCTCGACGGCGTCGGTGGCGCTCCTGCCCATCCAGGGAAAAGCACCGGCATGGGCGGTCTTCCCCTTGAAGGTCACGATGAAGGAAACCATGGCCGTGCCTTCCATCCCGTAGGCCACCTGGAAAAGACTGTCGCCGTGGTTGTCCAGGACCACGTCGATCCCTTCAAACAATCCCGCTTTCACCATGAAGGGACGGCTGGTCAGAATCTCTTCCGCGGGGGAGCCGTAGAGTTTGAGGGTCCCGCTCAAACCTTTCTTCTCCATGATTTCCTTGAGGGTGACGGCGGTTAAAGCCTGGGTGACGAACATGGTGTTGTGGCTGCAGCCGTGGCCCGGCGCGCCCGGGACGAGGGGATCTTTTTTCGGGACCCCGGCCTTCTGGGAAAGCATGGGCAGGGCATCATACTCTCCCAGGAAGCCGATGGCGGGCTTGCCGCTTCCGTGACTCCAGGTGGCTACAAAGGCCGTGGGCATCCCGGCCACCCCGCGGTCCACTTTGAAACCGGCGGCCTCCATCCCATCGGCCAGGAGCTTGGCCGATCGGTATTCCTCCAACCCCAGTTCCGCGTAGCTCCAGATGGCATCGGAAATTCTCCAGAACTTTTCCTGCCGCGACTCCACGGCTTTAACCATGGCCAGCTTGTCGGAATTCATCCTCGTCCTCCCGGGTTTTAAAAAATAGCAAAGAGCATAGAGCAGAGAGCAAGAGCAACTTAGCTCATAGCTCATAGCAAAAACCAAAGGCTATGAGCCAAATTGCTATGAGCTATGAGCCATGAGCTTTTCTTGTTGCCATGAGCTATTCGCTGCTTTATCGGGGTTTAAAATAGGATACTTTGGGAAAAATGTAAATCCTTATTCGGCAGCAGAGCACGCAGAGACCGCAGAGGTTAAAGAAAAAAAAGAATGGAAGAATAAAATAGTGGATAAAACAAATGGTTTTTTAAATATTCGTATCAATTTAGGCGTTTGAAAATCATATCAAACCCATATCGATTAGGATGGCCATCGCTGAAATCCCCCCCAACCCCCCTTTGCAAAGGGGGGCAGGGGGGATTTCTGGTGAATCTTTTCAGCAGGCAAAAGTTACCTTTTTCAAAGAGCTAAAGTGTTACAAATATTCAATATTGATGATCTCGTAAAAAGTCTCTTGAAGCTTCACCCCGGCGAACCCCGGATCAGGTCCGGGGCAGGCGCCGGGGTCCAGACATTGTCCCCGCGGAAGCGGGGAACCATTAAAGAAAATCTGGATTCCCGTTTTCACGGGAAACCCTGGATTCCGGCTCCCGGCTTAAAACCTGCCGGGACAAGCTTCGCCGGAATGACGAATTTTATGGAATTTCGACTTTTTACGATTCCATCAATATTCCAGTATTCCAATTTTCCTGTTTTTTTCTCTGCGCTCTCTACGGTGAATCGTTATTTTTTTTATTTTGAGGATCCGAGAAAATATTCTAAACTTAGAAAAGGGTCTTTCGTCGCTCGGGCGGGACATCCGCCCGGTGAAGAAGGGGGCCCGGGTAAACACGGATGAACAGGGATTAGGCGCTTAGCGCCCAACTAATACCAACATGTTGGTAAGAAGGAAATATTCACTTTGCGAGACCGGTGTAAGGGCGGTTCGCGAACCGCCCCTATGATTTTATGGGTCGTGGGTAGAGATTAAAGCTTGACCTGCCGGACGTCCACAATGGGGGACAGGGCGCGGAGTTCCTGGAGGACGGCCTCGCTCGCCGGGGTGTCGATGTTGATAAAGGAGACGGCCATCCCTCCCCGCTCATTCCGTCCCATCTGCCACTCGGCGATGTTGATTTTCCTTTCCCCGAGAAGCGTTCCCACTTTCCCGATGACCCCCGGAATGTCCCGGTTGGAAAGGATCAGGGCCGGACCGGAGGGAAGGGCGTCGATCCGGTAGTCGTCCAGGAGGACGATCCGGGGAATCTTGTGGAGGAACAGCGCCCCGCCGATGAGGCGGGTTTCTTTGGTGGAGACCGCACGGCAGAGGATCACGTTGGAATAATCCTGCGCCGCGGGGTGCCGGGTCTGAGCCACATGGATTCCCCGCTGGTCGGCCAGGTGGGGGGCATTGACGTAGTTCACATCCTCGCTCAGAATGGGGGAGAGGATTCCCTTCAACAGGGCCACGGTCAGGGGCTTCCCGTGGGCCTCCACGTCCTCCCCGCGGAACTCCACCTCCACCCGGCTGATCCGGCCGCGAATCATCTGCATCTGGAGAGACCCCATCTTTTCCGCCAGCTCCATGTAGGGGGCCAGGGACCGGTAATCCACGCCCTCGGGGAAGGGCAGGTTCACCACGTTTCGGAAATTCTCTCCCCGCAGGGCTTCGATCACCTGCTGGACGACCTGGACGGCCACGTCCCGCTGGGCCTCCCAGGTATTGGCCCCGACGTGGGGAGTGGCCACCACTTCATCCCGGGAGAGGAGCTGCTGGATCAGCTCCCCTTTGGGGGGTTCCTTGCTGTACACATCCATGCCGACGCCGGCGATCTTCTTTGCCGAAAGGCCGTCGAGAAGAGCCTTTTCATCCATGATCCCCCCCCGGGCGCAGTTGATCAGGCGGACGCCTTCCTTCATTAGACCGATCTCTTGGGCGCCGATCATCCCGCGGGTTTCATCCGTGAGGGGAGTATGCACGGTGATGAGGTCGGCCTCGCGGAGGAGTTCTTCCAGGCTGCTCACCAGGCGGACGTGAATCCGCTCTCCCGCCTCTTCGGCGATGTAGGGGTCGTAGGCCATCACTTTCATGCCGAAGGCCTGGCACCGCGTGGCCACCCGCGAACCGATCCGGCCCAATCCGATCACCCCCAGGGTCTTGCCGTGCAACTGCACGCCCAGGAACTTGCTCCGGGTCCACTCTCCTTTTTTGACTGAAGCATTCGCCCGCGGCAGGTTCCGGCACAGGGCCAGCATCAGGCCGAGAGTCAGCTCGGTGGCCGCCAGGGTGTTGGCCTCGGGCGTGTTCATCACCAGGACGCCATGGCGGGTGGCGGCGTCGATGTCGATGTTGTCCATGCCCACTCCGGCCCGCCCGGCGACCTTCAATTTCTTGGTGGCCTCGAAGGCGGGAGCGGTCAGGGGGGTGCCCGAGCGGGTGATGACGGCATCATAGTCCCCTATGATCTGCAGTAATTTTTCGGCGCCGGGAAGTTTCACCACGTCGTATTGAACATCCGCAGCCGATTCCAGCAGAGTCAGCCCGGCACGGCCGATATCATCGGTAATCAGAATCCGGAACATCTCGTAACCCCTTTCCCCATATCTATTCCCATCCAAGTTAAGCATACTCATCGGGGGAAAAATTGCAAGATGTGTTCCCCCATCTTTACTCGGCCCTTCGACAGACCCCTTACCCCTTGTATCCTTCCCGGTCAAGAAATTCTGAATAAGAATCTTGGTAGCAATTTAGCCGTTTGAAAATCATATCAAAGCCATATGGAGGATAAGGATACCCATCGCTGAAATCCCCCCAACCCCCCTTTGCAAAGGGGGGCAGGGGGGATTTCTGGCGAATCTTTTCAAAAGCTCAAAGTTACTTTTTCCAAAGAGCTAAAGCGTTATAAATCTTGGCTTTGCCCACCCAAAGGCCCGGGAATTCCCGAAACACAGCTCCCCCAATTAGCCCATTTTCTCCCTTTACCGGAATTTTGACTTCCCCCGTCATAATAATTGTTGCCTTTTGATAGGTGGGAAAAATTTTCCAGGGTTTTCAGTGGTTTCTCATATGCTCCACCATCCTATAAAGCCCCATAATTCCATAGGGTTATAGTAGAAGACCACCGCCCATTCCGGCTAGGCATGAAAATTGCAAATAAATTCATTGAGTTATCATTTTTTCCCAAAACTTTGGAGCGGAGCATCGGGGATGGTGACCAAAACGAAAAAATCCATTTTGATCGTGGACGATGAAATGGCCGTACGCGAATCTCTGCGCATGATCCTCAAGCCTCATTATGAGGTCTTTACGGCAGCCGATGGACATGAAGCCCTCGAGTGCGTTCGGAATCAGAAGATCGACCTGATCACCCTCGATTTGAAGATGCCGGGCCTTTCGGGAATCGATGTGCTGCGGGAAGTCAAGAAGCTTCGGGACGACGTGGAAGTAATCATCATTACCGCATACGGCACTGCGACCAATGCCGGTGAATCCATTTACTTTGGGGCCGGGGATTTCATCATCAAACCCTTCGATGTCTTCGACATCAACACGAAAGTCAAAAAATCTCTGGACCGGCAGAGCAAAAACCTGGAGATTAAGAAACTGATCCGGCAGATCCGGGGGATCCTCCCGGCCAAAGAAAAAAAGAAGGATGAAAAATTATTGATCCTTTTCAAGGATCTATGCGCCATGCTGGAGACCGGGGAGTTCTCTTACCCCGCGGGAATCCAAGAGTTGATGAATTTCCAGCTCAGGCGTCCCCACCCCCCCGGGGCTGAAAACCAGCAATCGGTGAATGAGAAGCATTAACCCTTCCCCTTGTTTCTTCTGACCCCCTCGTTTCTTCCATCCCCGATCTGGGACTGACTCCCTCCCATCACCCGGTATTCCGTAAAGGATTTCCTCCTGGCGGGGAAAATTCCTTTGACCGGAAACGTATAATAACGTATTAAAGTGGGAGAAAAGTGCAGGGGGCAGGGTGCGGGATAAAGAAAATGCGGACTGTGGAATTCGGAATGCGGAATGGGAACAGATCGCCCCTTCGGGGCTTGAGGACCGCCATGCCGAAGGCATGGCTCAAGGATCGTCAAGCCTTCGGCTTGACTTGAGGAGCGCTGCGCTTAAGGCAAAAACCGGATGCTCCCGATGTGGAATGGGGAATAGGGATTGAAAACAGTTCGGAGTAATTTGGTTCGGAGTTCGGAGTAAAAACCCGTGGGCCGAAAAATTTTTTCCTGTGTCGGTGTTCCCCAATTTTAGGCATTCCGAACTTTAGGCACTTTAGGCATTTTTTGGGGGAGGTTTTATGGATTTTCGAGAGACCCAGGTGAAGGCCGATGTCCTCATCATCGGCGGGGGAAGCGCGGGGGCCATGGCCGCCATTCGGGCCAAGGAAGTAAACCCTTCGCAGAGGGTGGTGGTCTTTGAAAAAGGCCACATCCTCTACAGCGGGTGCATTGCCCGGGGAATGGACGCGCTGAACATCGTGGCGGTCCCCGGCAAGACGACCCCCGAGCTGTACGTGGAATCCAACGGGATGGCCTGCGAGGGGATCATGGATGAGCCGGTCAATTACCGCATGGCCCAGCGGAGCTATCCCCTCATGAAGAAGCTGGAGAGCTGGGGAGTGTTTTTCCCGCGGGACAAGGACGGGAATTATGAACTCCTGCAGGTGCACCCCAAGGGGAAGTTCTGCCTGACCATGAAAGAGCCCGAACTGAAGACCATTCTGGCCAAGAGGCTGATGAGCCTGGGCTGCCAAGTGTTCAACCGAGTCATGGGCCTGCAGTTGATCGTGGAAGAAGGGCGGGTCGCCGGGGCGGTGGGGATCAACATCCACACCGGGGAACTGGTGGTCTGCCGCGCGGGAGCGGTGATCCTCTCTTCCGGGGGAACGGCCCGTTTCGGGTTACCCAACAACGGTTACCTTTACGGGGTCTATGATTTCCCGGGGAATACGGGGGATGGCTACGCCATGGCTTTTCGGGCCGGCGCCGAGCTGACCGGCTTTGAGTACACCCTGAATTATTACATCATCAAGGACATCAACGCTCCCCTCCTCTACATCACCCTCACCCGGGGGGCCCATCTGCTGACTGCCATGGATGTGCACCTGGAGGACAACCATCCCTCGATCAAGTCCATGATCCTGGAGCACCGGAAAGATCAGGGGCCGCTGCGCATCCGGATGAAGCACCTTCCCGAATCGAAGATCCGGGAGATCGAAGACATCCTCTTCTCCACCGAGCGGCCGGTGCAGGAACGCTTCTTCGAAGGCCGGGGAGTGAATTTCCGTTCCGGCGACATCGAACTCTGGCCGACGGAGTATTACCTCTGCGGGGGACACGGCATGACCGGCATTTTCGTGGATGAGAAAGCCGCCACCACCCTCCCCGGCCTCTATGCCGCCGGAGACGTTTCCCTGGTGGCCCGGGGACACCTGAGCGGAGCCTTTGTCTACGGGGAGATTGCCGCCGAAGAGGCTTCCGCATATGCCCGGAAACATCCCCTCCCCCGGGGAGCCGAAACACCGGGAGTGGCGGGCCTGAAGGCGGATCTTTTCCGGAGAATGGAGCAGCAAGGCGGAGAGATTGCCGTCGAGGAATTTGAATACAAGGTGCGTCGTTTGATCAGCGACTATGTAACTCCCCCCAAGAACGCCTACAAGCTGAACATGGCTCTCTGGTGGATGGAACGCTTCCAGAAAGAGATCCGGGAAAAAGTCCGGATCCGGCACATTCACGATCTCTTCAAGGTGCTGGAGGCGGAGGACATCATCCTCTGCGCCAAGCTGTCGGCCACCGCTTCCCTGGAACGAAAGGAAAGCCGGTGGGGTTTCTGGCACTACCGGGCCGATTTTCCCAAGAAGGACGACGAAAACTGGCGCAAGCACATCATGCTGCAGAAGGGGGCCGATCCGGCAGAGATCCGGGTCTCCCACCGCCCGATCGCCAGGATGCAGTAAGGAGGAAACATGGATTTCAATCTGCTTACCAGCCTGAATGACAATATACGGATCGATCGGAATAAGTGCACCGCCTGCGGCCGGTGCGTGGAGGTTTGCATTCTGGACAACCTGCGCCTGCAGCTCTCGCCCTGCCGCCAGGCCTGCCCCGTGGGAATGAACTGCCAGGGATATATCCATCAACTGGCCCAGGGGAAAATGGACAAAGGGTTGGAGAAGATCCGGGAAACGGTCCCCTGGGGGGGAATCCTGGGAAGGATCTGCTCCCGGCCCTGCGAAGCGGTATGCCACCGGGTTAAAGTGGACCGGCAGCCGGTGGCCATCCGGGACTTGAAACGTTTTCTTGCCGATCAGGATGGACAACCCTGGATCCCGCCCATGTCCGAAGAAAAGCCGCACCAAGTCGCCGTGGTGGGCGCCGGTCCGGCTGGACTGACCGCTGCTTTTTACCTCCGCTCCGGGGGCTTCCAGGTGACCCTCTACGACAGGGAATCGGCCCCCGGGGGGCTCATGCGCTGGGCCATCCCGGAATTCCGCCTTCCTCGGGAGGTCCTGGAGCGGGAACTCAGTTTCCTGGAGAGAATGGGGATTCGATTCGAGGGGAATCGGGCGTTGGGAAAAGAACTGGAGCTGGCCAAATTGGAAAAGGAACACGATGCCGTCCTCCTCGCCCTGGGGGCTTACGGGCAGGCCCGCCCGGGTATTCCGGGAGAGGATTCCCGGGAAATTCTTTTCGCCCTGGACTTCATGAAAAGGGTAAGGGAGAAGAAGCCTCCCCGGCTGGGGGACAGGGTCGTGGTGGTGGGAGGGGGAAATGCGGCGGTGGACGCGGCCCAGACCGCCCTGCGCGTGGGCGCGCAAAAAGTCCATCTCGTGAGCCTGGAAAAGAGAGAAGAGATGCCGGCATTTTCCTGGAGTGTAGCCGAAGCGGAAGAAGAAGGAGTTACCGTTCAGAACGGCTGGGGACCCCTGAGATTCCGGATCGATGGAAAGGGGCTGGCAGGGGTCAGCTTCAAGAAATGCGTCGCCGTTTGTGACTCCCGGGGAATTTTCTGCCCCAGCTATGATGAGCAGACCACCCTGGACCTGCCTGCCGATACGGTCATCCTGGCCATCGGGCAGAAGGTGAAAACCGAGCTGCTCGAACCCTCTCTCCACGGCCCGGAGGGGATTCGTTGCCATCCCGTCACCCTGCAGACCCAAAAAGAAAAAATTTTTGCCGCGGGAGATTTTCTGCGCGGGCCCAAAACCCTGGTGGAAGCCATGGGCCAGGGAAAGGAAGCCGCCCTGTCCATCCAGCGGTTTCTCCAGGGGGAGGATCTGGAGTACGGCCGGGTCAACCCGACCCCCTTCGAACTGCAATTCGAGCCGGATCTCTCCCGGGCCAAAAGCCGGCCGAGGGCGGCCATGCCCGCGATTCCCCTCACCCGGAGAAAAAGTTTCACCGAAGTAGCCCGGGGATATTCAAAAGAAGAAGCGATGGCCGAGGCGGAGCGGTGCCTGGACTGCGGAGTGCCCTTCGGACTCCGCACCTGCTGGTTCTGCCTGCCCTGCGAGATCGAGTGCCCGGAAGAGGCGCTCTACGTGGAGATTCCTTATTTGCTGAGGTGAAGAAGGGAAAGGTTAAGGCCGAGGTTGAGGTTAAGGCTGAGGTTGAGGTTAAGGCTGAGGTTAAGGCTGAGGTTAAGATAAGGAGAGAAGGCTGAATTCAGAAGGAGAAAGAAAAGGTGGGGTGATGAGGAGATAGGGTAACGGGGAGGCACCTAGAATTCGAAATTCGAAATTCAAAATTCAAAAATTAGATGGTGGGAGGCAGGCATGACAAGTTTCCAGAATGTGAAGGCTCTTACCTTTGACCTCTTCGGCACGATTCTCGACCTGGCCGGCAGCCTAACCCCTTTCATCGGCAGATTCCTGCAAACCAAAGGGTCGGCCGTTGACCCCGGTCGTTTCTGGGAACAGTGGCGTTACCGCCAGCGGATAGAACAATACCAGGATAACATCATGATGCTCGGTCACTGCGGCTATCTGGAAGCTGCCCGGCGGTCCTTCGTCTACACCCTGTCCCTGAATGGGGTTAAAGCCACCCCGGAGGAAGTCAAGCAGTTTATGTCTGCCTGGCAGGGGCTGTCCCCCTTCGCCGACGTCTTGCCGGCTCTTCCAAGGCTCAAGAGCAAATATGAACTGGTTGTTTTGTCGAACGGGGAAGCGTATTATCTGGACTATCTGGTGAAGAACCGACTGAACTATGACTTCCAGGCAGTCATCTCGGTTGAACAGGTGGGTGCCTTCAAACCCCACCCCGGAGTTTACCGGCGGGCTGCCGCCATTCTTAGACTCGAGGTGGGTGAATGCATGATGGTCTCCGCCCACCCATTCGACTTGGTAGGCGCGAGGGCGTGCGGCTACCGGGCTGCCTATGTGAACCGCTACGGGCTTCCTTATGAGGACACGCCCTTTCAGCCCGATGTGGTGGTAAAAGATTTCCATGAGTTGGCCGACCGCCTGGGATGACCGGCGATTTCTGGATCGCCCTTCCGAACACGGTTGACTATTCTTTCCGATCCTGGCAGGTTTAGGCATTCGGTCCAGGAGATCCACGGTGGGAAAGAATCCAACCCTGCCAGGGGGATGCCAGCCATTTTCCTGAAAGATCAAAGAAAAAAAGGAGAAACCATGATCATCGGCGTGCTCAAAGAGATCAAGACTCAGGAATACCGGGTGGCCCTCACTCCGGCAGGGGCCGATGCCCTGGTCTGTGCCGGCCATCGGGTAATCGTGGAAAGCGGCGCGGGCGAGGAGAGCGGATTCTTAAACTCCGATTACCAGAAGGCCGGGGCCAAAATGGCCAAGACCCCTAGGGAAATCTGGGAAAAGGCAGAGATGATCGTCAAGGTGAAAGAACCCCTGGCCTCGGAATACAAGTATTTCCGGCCGGGACTCATCCTGTTTACCTACCTGCACCTGGCCGCGGATCGAGCCCTCACCTTGGCCCTCATGAAGAAAAAGATCGTGGCCATCGGGTATGAAACCGTCGAACTTCCCAACGGCAGCCTGCCTCTTCTGACTCCCATGAGCGAAATCGCCGGCCGCATGTCCATCCAGGTGGGCATGACCTTTTTGGAAAAGCCACAGAAGGGAAAGGGGGTCCTGCTGGGAGGCGTGGCCGGCGTCCATCCGGGATCGGTGGTGATCCTTGGGGCGGGTATCGTAGGAACCAATGCCCTGAAGAGGGCCGTGGGGCTGGGAGCCAGGGTCACGGTCATCGATAAAAACCTGGACCGGCTCCGCTACCTGGACGATATTTTTCATGGCCGGATCGAGTCCCTGGCCTCCAACCGGTATAACATCGCCGAGGCGGTTGCCCAGGCGGACCTGGTCATCGGAGCCGTTCTCATTCCCGGAGCCGTAGCGCCGCACCTGGTTACGGAGGACATGGTTCGCTCCATGCAGCCGGGGAGCGTAATCGTGGATGTTTCCATCGACCAGGGGGGATGCATCGAAACCATGGACCATCCCACCACGCACGATGCTCCGATTTACATCAAACACGGAGTGGTTCACTATGCCGTGGCGAACATGCCCGGGGCGGTTCCCCGGACTTCCACCGTGGCCCTCACGAATGCCACCCTGACTTATGTGGAAGCCCTGGCCCGGAAGGGGTGGCAAGATGCCATCCGGGAAGATTCCGCCCTGGCCAAAGGGGTGAATGTTTTGAACGGGAAGGTGGTCTACTCCGCCGTCGCCCAGGCCCACGGGTTACCGAATTCTATTTTGGACCAAGCTCTTTAGCCCCTTTTCGGCCCAAGATGAATCCT
>Ga0315274_10004124_pt1 | contig 21432 bp, 16 predicted proteins | sample YL17G02_20_MG_FD_203700 | JGI IMG/M metagenome (GOLD analysis project Ga0315274, IMG submission 203700) | Sediment microbial communities from Yellowstone Lake, YNP, Wyoming, USA - YL17G02_20 | ecosystem: Environmental > Aquatic > Freshwater > Lake > Sediment | place: USA: Wyoming | collected...
GTTGTGTGTTGGGTTGTTGGGGTGGGGTGGGTGGTGGGGGGGGGGGGGGGGGGGGGGGCCCCCCCCCCCCCCGGGGGGGTCGGGGGGGGAGCTAGACAAAGGGGGACGCCGCTAAAAAATACACATGCATGGATGGTCGATGATATGGAGGGATAGTAAACGGGCAAAGGGGGGGTACGGCGTGGTGGAAATGATAAGTGAAAAAAAAAGCCTTTCGCTGCTCAAGACGACGGCGGTGCCGCGCTCGTCGCGACGTCTTCTTGCTGCTGCTGCTGCTGCTGCTGCTGCTGCTGAAACTGCTGCTGCTGCTGCTGCTGCTCCTGTTGCTGCTGCATATGCGCATGCTGCTGCTGCTGCTGCATGTGCGCATGCTGCTGAAGCTGCTGGATCTGCAGCTGCTGAATCGCGAGCTGCTGCTGCAGCTCCTGCTCGTGCGGCGAAGGGATCGACACGACAGGCCCGTCGAGGTGCGCCCCGTTTCCGTTGCCTCCGACTGCATTTCCCGTCGCTGCCTGCTGCTGGTCGCCCGAGTGCGCCCCGAGCTCGCCCTTGACCGCCGCGGCGGCGGCGGCAGCGGCCACTTGCTGCTGCTGCTGCTGCTGCTGCTGGTGCTGGTGCTGGTGCTGCTGGTGCTGCTGCTGGTGGTGGTGGTCTGTCAGCACCAGCCCGGCGAGCGGGTCACCCTGCAGCAGGTCACGGTGCTGCCTCTGTGCCTCGGCCGCGGCAGCCGCGGCGGCGACGGCGCGCGAGTGCGCTGCCGCGGCCTGCGCCGCCGCCGCCGCCAGCGCCGCGGCGTGGAGGTCCACGGGCGAGTGCTGCTGCTGCTGCTGGACGTGCACGGAGGGTGTGGCGTGTCCCGACGCGTGTCCCGAAGCGATGGCGGAGTGGTGGTGAGCAGCGGCGGCGGCGGCGGCGGCAGCAGCAGCGTCCAAGCTGCTCCCGAGCTCGCCGCCGCCGGCGCTGCCGCTCGCGTGCGGCGAAAGCACGGAAACGGCCTGCGCCTGGGCAGCAGCGACCGCGGCCGCGGCGTTGGCTGCCGCGACGGGGTCGACGTAGCTGTTGCCGAGGACCCCAGAGCCCGCCGCGGGCGCGAGCTGCTGCTGCTGCTGCTGCTGCGCCGTCAAAGGCGCAGACTGCGGTCGCACCGCGATCGGCGCGAGGCCAGCAGAAAGAGTCGTGGGAGGGATCGAAGCGGCGGCGGCTCCAGCAGCGCCGGCGGGGGCGATCAGGGGAACCAGGATCACCTGCGTCGGCGCCGAGCTGCCATCGGGCTGCGGGAGCACGGCCGTGAGCGTCGTCGGGAGAGCCGCGGGAGGGGCAGCAGAGGGCACGCCGCCGGCAGGCGCCGCCGCTGCCGTCGACGCCGCGGCGGCGGCGTAGTGCGCTGCGACGGCGACCTGGTGCTGGTGGTGCGCGGCTGCCGCCGCGGCCGCCGCGGCGGCTGCGGCGGCGTGCGGCGAGATCGGGCCTCCTCCGTCGGCGCTCGTCGCAGCAGTCGGAGGCTGCTCCTGCTCCTGCTGCTGCTGCTGCTGCTGGGCTGCCGCAGCCGCCGCAGCAGCAGCCGCCGCGGCGGCGTGCTGCATCGGCACCGCCGCGGCCTCGGCCTGGAGCTGCGCCGCCGCGGCGTGCAGCTGGTGCGACGCCGCCGCGGCCACCTGCGCCGCCGACGAGGCGGCGGCGTGCGCCGCGGCGTGCGCGTGGGCCCGCACGGCCAGGCTGGCCGCCTGCGCCGAGAGCTGCGACTGCGCCGCGGCGTGCGTCTGGGCTTGCGCCTCGAGCTGCTGCGCTGCGGCGGTGTCCTGGCACGGGGTCGTCGCCGAGTCGGGCTGCTGGCCTTGCTGCTGCTGCTGCTGCTGCTGCTGCTGCCCTCCCTGGTTCGGGTCCAGGCTGTCGAAGAGCGTGCTCCCGCCGTTCTCGTTGCCCCCAGAGTTTCCCGGAGTCGCAGCGGCAGCCGGAGTCGCGTGGCCGCCGGTGCCGTTGCCGTCTCCCCCGGAAGCCGCCGCGCCGCCGCCGCCGCCGTCGCCAGAGAGGCATCCGAAGATGCCGTCTTCCCCGCTCCCCGTCGCCGCGGCGTTGTTCGCCGCGGCCTTCCTCTTCAGGGCCTCGGCGTGCGCCGAGACCGCGGCGGCGACGGCCCCGTGCTCGTGCGCCTTGGCGGCCAGGTGCCTCGCCTGCGCCTGCGCCTCGGCCTGGGCCTGAGCGTGGACGACGGCCTGGGCCTGCAGGTTCTGCGCCTCGGCGGCCTTCTCGAGGGAGCGGGCCTTCGCCTGAAAGGACTGCGCCTGAACCACGGCCTGCACGGGGCCCGCCGGCGGCGGGACGACGACCGGAGGGCGCGCGGGATGCGCACCCCCGGCCGTCGGCGTGAGCCCAGAGCCCCCTCCTCCTCCGCCACCCCCGCCCCCGGCGGAGGCGTCCTGCTGCTGCTGCTGCTGGTGCGCGGCGAGCGCCGCGGCGCTCTGCAGCGACAGCTGGTCGGCGTGCGCCTTGAAGTTTTGCGCCTGTGCCTTGAGGTGGACGGCCTCCTGGGCGAGGGCCTGGGCCTCGCAGGCGGCGACGGCCTGGCCCGTGGTTGCCGTCGCTGCCGCCGCGGCCGCCGCGGCCGCCGCTGCTGCTGCGGCGGCGACGGGCGTCGTCGCGGAGTGCTGCTGCTGCAGCTGCTGTTGCTGCTGCTGCTGCTGCTGCTGTTGCTGCTGTTGCTGCTGCTGTTCTGCAGTCGCCACGGGGTGAAGAAGCATCCCTGAAGAAGAGACGTGCGGCAGGGACGCGGGGTTCGCAGCATCTCCAGAGGCCGGAGCGTGCGCCGACCCGGGCGTCGTCGGCGCGCTCATCGCGAGCGGCGGCGCTGAGGTCGCCGTGTTGCCTGCTGCCGCTGCCGCTGCGGCGAGCATCTGGTGCGCCGCGGCCGCGGCTGCCGCTGCAGCGGCGGCAGCGGGAGAAGAGCCCATGGTGACGGAGGGAGCGGCGGAGGCGGCACCAGGAGCAGCAGAGAAAAAGTGCTGCTGCTGCTGCTGGGGGACGGCGACGCCCAGGGGCGAGCTGACCGCGGCGCTCACCATCGCCGCGGCGTGCTGCTGCTGTTGCTCGACCTGCTGCTGGTGGTGGTGGTGCTGCAGCTGGGCCTAAGATGAGGTGTTGATGTGTGCGGGAAGACGAGGGTTAAGAGAAGGTGAGTTTTTTGTTTTCCTGCTCTCTCTCTTTCTCTCTCGACTTTTCAAAAATCAAAAAAGAAAGAAAAGAACTCTTTTACCTGCTGGTGCAGCTGCTGCTGCTGGAGCTGGTGCTGCTGAATCTGCTGCGACTCGTTCGCGGCCATCATCGCGCGCGCCGCGTCGAGGTCGCAGCGCAGCGCGGCGTTCTCGGCGAGGAGGTGCTCGACGTTGGCGGCAGCGTTCGCGGCGGCGGCGGCAGGGTCGCCGCCGCCGACGCCGCCGTTGCCACTGCCGCCGTTGCCGCCCCTCTCGGCGTCGAGCTCCGCCCGCAGCGCGGCCACCTCGGCCTCCCGAGCCTCCAGGTGCCTGCGGATGTCTCCCACGGCGACTCCGCGGACAATCTTGGCCAAGGTGGACCTCGCCCTGTCGCCTCTCTTCCCGACGCCGCCGAGCAAGGGACCCAGAGCGCGGCACTCGTCGACGAGGCGGCGCTCGTCCTCTTTCGTCTCGAGGCGGCCCGAGAAGCGGCCTTGGAGGTGGGGCTTGCGCGGGCGGTTTCCCGTCGTCGCCGTGGCTATCGACGTGCTGCCGGTCGCGGTCGTCGTCGGGGCGGCGGCGGCGGCAGAGGCGGCGGCAGCAGCCCGCGCGGAAGCGGTCGCCCTTCGCCGGCCCGCCGCCGCCGCTGCGCCTCCGCCGCCGCGGCCGCCGCTGGCGCTCGCCGGAGTGCCTCCGCCGCCGTTCCCGCCTTCGTCTTCGTCTTCGTCGTCGTCTTCGTCGTCTTCATCGTCTTCGTCATCGTCGTCGGCGTTGCCGTCCGTCGCCGAGAGCGGCTGCTGGACTTGGAGAGCGGGCGAGCCGAAGGGGAGGTGGTGAAGCGTCGTCGGCGGAGGAGCGGCTTGCTGATGTTGCTGCTCCAGCTGCTGATGTTGCTGCTCCAGCTGCTGGTGTTGCTGCTCCAGCTGCTGATGTTGCTGCTCCAGCTGCTGCTGCTGCTGCTGCTGCTGCTGCTGCTGCTGCTGCTGCTGTTGCTGTTGCTGCTGCTGCTGCTGTTGCTGCTGCTGCTGCTGCTCCAGATGCTGCTGCTGCTGCTCCAGATGCTGCTGCTCCAGATGCTGCTGCTGCTGCGCCTGCTGCTGCTGCGCCTGCTGCTGCTGCTGCGCCTGCTGCTGCTGCGCCTGCTGCATCCCGAACATCGCGTTGTTCTCGATGGCCCCGAGCGGCGGGCGCGGGAACATGTCCGCGCCGCTGTGCTGCGGCTGCTCCTGGAACTGCTGCTGCTGCTGATGATGCTGAAACTCGACGTTTGAAGCTGCGGCAGCGGCGGCAGTGTGCGTGCCGGCATCTGTCGCCGAACTAGAGGGCGGCCCGCAGTTTCCTGGCGCCTCCTCGCTCCGCAGCAAAGAGTCCATCGCCTGCGTGTGTTTTCGTGAGATGGGAATCGAGAGCGATGAAGGAGAGCAAGAGCGTGAGTGACGAGGGACGCGTACTAGTTTTCCTCCCTTCTCGACGCATCTGGCATGACGGCCAGCCTCAAAAAAAAGGAAACGCCACGAGCGCGTTGCCGGCCTTGTCGGGCTGTTCACGCTCTACGCCACCTATTGGAACGCACCTCCATAGTCTCTGTGTGCTGCAGAGAGCGAGAGAAGATCTCAATCGAGGGCCTCAAAGGGCCAAGCGATGAAAAGAGTCTTTGAGAGAAAAGCCCCAGTGGGCGCCGCCGACTCCCTTTTGTTCCCGCGAGATGGAGGGAAACAAACGAGGCGGCGCGCAGATGGGAGCCTCCTGTTCTTGCGGGCTCTTGGCGTGCGCAAGAGTGTGCACGCAAGGGCGTGCGCGGCTTCTCTGATCGGAAGCAGAGAGCACAGCGAGTTTGAGAGGAACGAAAGAAACGAACAAAAAAAAACTGACGTCGACGGCAAGCGACAACGCGACGCTGTCGTGAATTTCTTTCGAGCCCCTCCTCCCTCCTCCCTCCTCCCTCCACCTCTCAAATTCAAAGATTTTGTTCAACTCTCTCTTTCTTTGCACGCGTTTTTTCTTTCAACCAAAACCAAAACCAAACCAAAACCAAGCCAAAAACATTCACTTCTTCGCCGGCGGGGGCTTAAGAACTCCAGCAGCCCACGCCTTCACGTCTGCACCAGCAACGCACTTTTGCAGCTCGCTCTCGATCTCTTTCCGAGTCTCTTCTCCCGCGTCCCCTGTCCCAGCGACGACGAAGACGGCCGCGACCACCTTGGCCGCGTGGCTCTTGGAGAGCTTCGAGCAGTTGCCCCGCAGCACGCGCTTCCAGAGCAGCGAGGAAAAGGCGCCCGCGGTGTCCCCACCGCAGAGCACGAGACGGCGGAGGGCCCGCGACGCGTAAAAGTCGGTCAGGAGGCACTCCTCATCTGCTCCCTCCCCTTCCCCGTCTTTCTTCGCTCCCTTCTCCGCTCCCTCCTCCTTCCTCGGCTTCGCCTTCGTCCCCTTCGTCCCCTCGGCGTGCAAGCTCTTCTCGATGGCGGCCACGATGGCCTCGTGCAGCTTCGAGACGCCCTCGGCGTGCGCTCCCGCCTCGACGAGGATCGCGTCTCTCCCGCCGCCGCGCGCCGCCTCGACGACGAGGTCGGCCCCCGCGGGCGCCCGCAGCAGCGCGCCGGCGCCGGCCGCGAGCGCGCGGAGCAGCGCCGAGCCCAGCGACGTGGGGGAGGAGCCGCTGCCGAGGATCTCCCGCCGCCTCTTCGAGGCGGACTTTTTCGACGTGAGGTTCGATTTCGGAGCAGGAGGAGACGAAGTGGACGGAGCAGCGGCGGCGGCGGCGGCGGTGGCGGCATCAGAGGTCGTTGCCGCCGCCGTCGCCGCGGCGTCGTCGCCGTCCTTGTCGTCGTCGTCGTCGTTCTTCCCTCCCCCCTCGCCGCCGGCCCCCATCCCGTCCTCCCCGAGCGCCCTGTCCGAGGCCGCCTTGACCAGAGCCAGCGTGTGCGGCGGGAGCACCCTGGGGTCGCAGGGGCTCAGCAGCTGGCAGAAGACCCGGGACGCGTGCGGGTGCGAGCAGAGCTCCCGGAGCAGCAGCGGCCCGCCGCCGCCCTCCTCGCCGCCGCCCTCGCCGCCCCCCGAGGCGGCGCGGGCGGCGGCGAGCTCCGCCACCACCGCCTTGGACAGCAGCGCGGTGTCGTCGACGACCGTGAGCGCCGTCGCCAGCACCGCGTGGCCCCACTCGTCCCGCGCCATCGCCACGGCGTGGCCCTTCATCGCCTTGACGGCCGCCTTGCGCTCCTTCGCGCCCGCCGAGGCCAGCGCGCGGCAGGCCGCCCTCGCGCCGTCGCGTGTGTGGACAACCCGGAGAAGCGTCGCGCTGCCGCAGAGCAGAGAAGAAACCTCGCGGCCCGCAGCGTCGGTGGCGCACTCGAGGAACTCGGCGAGGACGCGGTGGACGATCGGAGGGTCGACCATGGCCTTCTCGAGCAGAGGCGTGAGCAGCGCGGCGACGCGGGAGAGCATCTCGCGGCGGGCGCGGGCGTCGCCGCCGCGGGCCTCGAGCGCGCCCGCCAGCGACGCCGGGATCTGCGAAGAGCTCCCGCTGCCGCCGCCCCCGGGGGCGAAGACCGAGTACTCCTTGGAGTAGAGCTCGGCGGTCATTGCGTCCCTGTCGCGCTGCGAGGCGCGAGAGTAGAGCTCGTCGACGACGGGGGCTCCCGTGGGGTGGCGGAGGAGGGCGGCGACGTGGCCGCGGAAGCGCTTGACGAGGGCTGACGTTTTTTTTTTTTTTGGAAGGGAAGAAAATAAAAATGTGAATGACGGGGGGGAAAGAGAGAGACGCCGAAGAAGGATAAGGCGCTCTCCATCCCTTCTCCCCCGGTTCTAGTTTCGCTTTTGGCGCGGCCATGACCCCCTTTTGATTCCACTAGAGGAAAAGCAAAAGACCTTTTTTTTCCCTTTTTGTCTTTCTTCGAAAAAAACAACGAGAGATAAATTGAGAGAGGGCGAGGGAAAGAGGAGAAGGAGGCGCGACGAGGGCCGCAAGCCTCTTTCTCCACTCTCGCTCGTCCTCTCTCTCTCTCTCTCTCGATGCCCAAAATAGAAGAAGAGCACAAGCCGTAAAAAAGAAGGCACGGCCCACAGAAAGATGAATTAATGAAAATAGGGGGGCCGCAGGGTTTCAAATCCGTGCCGTCGGGAGGTACAGAAAAGAGGAAAGAGCAGCACGACGACGACGAAACAAGAAAAAACAGGAAAAAGGGCAAGCCTCAGCGACATTTTTGTTTTCCGCAGAGAGCCCCCGCCGAAGAGGGGACCCCGCCATTCGGAAAGATAACGCAGTATTTGAATTGTCAAATATGAAAAGCATCGTCGGCACGTTTTGAAAGTTTCCTTTTTTTGTGTTTTGTCGTCCGCCGCCGCCACCGCCGCTGAAAAAGAGGCCACGAACCAAAACCCATTTATTCTTACCCGGAACTTCTTCTTTCGGGGCCAGCGAGATCAACTTGGTCGCCAGGAAGTGCCCGTAGCTCGACTTGGCCAGCGTCAACAGGTCGGGCGAGATCTCCTTCAGGGCGTCGGCTCGGGCCTTGGGGCCCGCCGCCTTTGCCGCGGCCTGGAGGACTCGAGAGGTCGTGTGAGACATGGCGAGCTTCGAGACGCTCCCTTTCACCTGGTTTTTTTTGTTTTTTTTGGTTAAAGGGATCGCAATCGAGATCGTGCAGCGTGGTGAGGTGGTCGTCGAGAGGGGTCGAGGAAAGCGAGCGAGAGAAACAAGGGAGGGCCGCTGGCGTCGACGACCGAACGGCGAAACGTCGACAAGAAAGAAACAAAAGCTCGAATCTCACCTTGGCAAGCACGTCCTCGGCGATCCTGGTCTTTTCCGTCGCGGGCACATCATGGCGGCGGATGCGCTCCCACGACGCGGTGATTTCCTGTTGAGAGATGGAGAGGGAGAAAGAGTGAGCGGGAAGACTGAGAATTGAGCGGCGGCTAGATGCCCTCTCGAGCGGAGACAAATAGTTTCAATGCTTTCCCGGAAAACAGATCGAAATGCAGCTTCTGTTTCTGCTTATCTCTTCCTCTCGTATGTTACCTTAATCAGCTCCTCGTTCTTGCGGGGCTTCTTGGTGTACGGCATGGTCACTTCCGTGCCGGCGGGGAGAGGAGCCGGACGCTTGTGGCCGCCGCTGCTGCTCGAGAAAGGCTTCGCACCAGTGCCACCGCCGCCGCCGCCTCGTCCGCCGCCGCGTCCGGAGAAGGATGTCTGTCCTCCTCTTCCACCTCCTCCACCTCCACGACCACCAGCTCCTCGTCCGCGGCCGCCTCCTCCTCCTCCGCGAGCAGCAGCGGGAGGGCCCATCGCGATTGGGAGAGAAGAGACGAGAAGAGACGAAAAAAGAAAAAGAAGGCGAGAAAGAGAGAACGAAAAAAGTGAGGGAGAAAAAAGTGAGGGCCGCTCACAAAATCTGCTTTTTTTCTGGGAACTGGGAGAGCTTTCCCCTCCTTCCCAATTCAAAGCACAGCGCGATGCCCCTCCCGGAGGCCGAGAAGATCCCGACGACGCTCGTCGTCGGCTTCCTCGGCGCCGGCAAGTCGTCGCTGATCAACCACATCCTGGCCTCGAGGCCGACCAAGGCGGACGGCTCGACGACTCGGTGCGCGGTCGTCGAGAACGAGCTGGGCGAAGTCGGCATCGACTCCCACCTGGGTGAGTGTTTTGATGCGTACGAGGGATCCATGGGGAGGGATGCTCCATGTCGGCTTTCTGGCGCTTGAGCGAAGCGGGCGAGCGAGCGAGCGAGAGAGAGAGAGAGGGGGAGACAGGAAGAGACGCCGGATGTGGAGGAGGAGAGGCCCTGTCGCCGCCGCCCGAAAACCGTCCAAACCAACTGGAATCGAAAAAAAACGGCGCGCTGGCGAGCGAAAGCCACCTCGGCGGCGAGCCTCTTTTTCCGCATCAATGGGTGCTTCCCGTCGATACGGTCCCCGTGGCGTGAAAGGGGCATCGAAAGGCGCAGCTCAAAGCAGCCACCGCGGCCCATAAAAAGGAAGAGCGTCATCGGACGGTTGGCAACTTTTTGCCTTTTTTCTGTAGGAGTTTTTGCCGCCTGGAGCCTGCTCTCTCGGCCTCTTGCCGCTCTCTTTTTGATACTTCCACGCGTGCAATCGACGAGGGGCTTTCTTGAGATTACGCTATCATGGCTGAAAAGACAAAAGAGAACGTAAAAAAGCTAGCATCGTGGGGCTCGGAATTCGTCGGTGTTTCGCTCGAGCGAGCGAGAAGCGGCTGCGACGGCGCCTTTTTTTTCCTTCCTTTCCCTCGGTTCGCTTACCCTCTTCTTCTTCCCCTCCTCTTCCATAACCTCTTAAAAAAAAAAAACTTACAGTCTCGGCCAACCTCATCGCCAAGGAGGACATCGTCAACCTCGAGCGCGGCTGCGTCTGCTGCTCCCTGCGGTCCGACCTCGTTGACGCGTTCAAGGAGCTCGAGCGCAGGAGCAGCAGCGGCGGAACCAAGTTTGACAATGTCCTCGTCGAGACGACAGGCGTCGCCGACCCGGGGCCGGTGGTGAGCCGTTTTTTTTTCCACTCTAGTTTGGGAGAGAGGCGCGTTTCGCATCGCTTTTGGGGGAGAAGAAGGCAAATTGGTCTTTCTGGGAGGCGAGAGGGCGTGGATTGGGGGGAGCGAAATCGTTGGTGGATTGAGATCGGCGCTAGTCGCCGTCGAGACTGGGGAAAATCTCGACGTTCGCCTGTTAACTTTTTTCTTTGAGGCCTCTTCTGCTTTCCGCTCTCTCTCTCGCGCGCTTTCCCTCCCACCGCGGCTTTTTTTTCCTTGACGGCGCGTTGTGAGAGACAACGGACGAAATGCGCTAGTGAATGCCAATTCAGAGGAGAGGAAGCGGGGAGCGAGAGAACAAAGAAGAAAAAACCCACCCCTTCTTCATCAACCTCGCCCCCTCTCCTCAAAAAAAAAAAAAAAAGCTCTTCACCTTCTTCGCCAACTCGTGGATTTCTTCGAAATTCCGCCTCGACTCGGTCCTCTGCCTCGTCGACGCCCAGCACATCGCCAAGATCGCCGACGAGCGCTCCCCCGACGCCCTGGACGAGGCCGTGAACCAGATCGCGTTCGCCGACACGATCCTGCTGAACAAGATCGACCTGGTCTCGCCGGAGGAGCTGCAGACCGCGAGGGACATCGTACGGTCCGTGAACATGACCGCGAACCTGATCGAGTGCCAGCTGGCGGACCCGCCGCCGATGGTGTTTGAGAAGGAAGCCGCGGGGGCCGGGAACGCCGCAGACGCGACGCCCGCGGCGGCGGAGGAGAAGGCGGGCCCGGCGGCAGCGGCGGCGGCGGCGGCCAGCAACGGCGGCGAGGGCGAAGGCGGCAGCAACAAGCCCGCGTGGGAGCAGCTGATGGACGTCAACTCGTTCTCCATCGAGCGCGCCCTGCAGGTGGACCCGACGTTCATGGACGACGAGGACGAGCAGGCCAAGGAGACGAGCAGGGAGCGCGAGCGGAGCGGCAGCGGCGACGGGAGCGGCGACGGTGGCGGCGGCGAAGGCGACGGCGAGGGGCGCGACGGGCAGCCGGCCTCCGCCAAGGGGCCTGCGTCGGGCTCCGCCGCCGAGGAGCAGGGGAAGGATGCAGCGGAGCCCTCTCCCTCCCTGCGCCGCTCCAAGCGCAGCAGGGGCGGCTCATCGGCGAAGGAGGAGGTCGAGGAGAAGGCCGCTGCCGCCGCCGCCGCCGCGGCGCAAACGAAAAAGCCAAAAAAGGGCGCGGCGGGAGCCGCAGCAGCGGCCGAACCCGCCCCCGCCCCTCACGCCCACGGCCTCCCCAGGCGCTCCGGCTCCCGCTCCCGCCTCCACAACCTCGCCGGCGTCTCCTCCGTCGGCATCTCCGCCGCGGGCCCGCTCGACCAGTACCGCTTCAACATGTTTATGAAGGACCTGCTCCTCGAAAAGTCGCGCGACATCATGCGCTGCAAGGGCGTGCTCTGCATCCGCGGGCAGGAGAAGACGAAGTTCGTGTTCCAGGGCGTGCACGACACGGTGTGCTTCGGGCCCTCGGCCGCGGAGTGGGGCCCCGATGAGGGCGGCGAGGGCGGCGACGCCGCCGCGCCGCCCCCCGTCTCGCAGATCGTGTTTATTGGCCGCGACCTCGACCGCGCGATGCTGAGCGAGGGCTTCAAGAGCTGCATCTGGCAGCCTCTCCCGGAGGGGTGGCAAGAGCACCGGGACCAGAGGACGGGGAGGCCTTACTACCACCACGCCGCGAGCGGGACGAAGCAGTGGTCGCGGCCGTGCGCGGGCAGCGCCGAGGGGGCGACGACGACGGACGGGGAGGACGGCGGGAACGACGCGGCCGGCCGGGGCGCGGGCGGCGGCGGCAAGGACGGCAAGGGCGGCGGCGGCGAGGGCGGCGGCGGCGGTCCAGATGCCGCTGGAGGCGGCGACGGCGGCAACGCCGACAACAGCAACGCCCCGCACGTCGTCGCGCAGGCTCCGCCGGCGTCACACACCATCGCGGCGCAGCGAGCATAGATGCAGAAAATGTTTTCGTTTTTTTTTTGTGCCTCTATGCTTTTTGCTTTTGCCTTTGCTTTCTGCTTTTGTTTTTTTCCTTCCCTTTCTTCATCTTAGAACAAAAAACTTTCTTTCTTTCCTTCATTACTTCGCCCCCGGGTCGAATTGTCCCCCCGTACTGCCACAATACATTTTGAGCGCTCTGGATGACTCCTTTCCTGCTTCTTGGGAGAGGGCGAACGAAAAACGCCTCCGAGGAGGCGTTTTTTCGGGGGGAGGAGAGAGAAGAAAGAGAGAGAAAAAGAGAGAAAAGAGAAAAACGGAGGAGCAGGCAAGTCGGCTGTTTTCCTTTCTTCGAAACTTCTGCTTCTTTCATTAAACTAGCAGCATTTGCTTTTATACAAAATCACTTTGTTATGTTGAGCAATTTCTGGGCGGAGAGGAGACAGAGAGAGGGTGGTAGGGAGAGAGACCGAGACCAAGGGAGGAAAGAGAGAGAGAGAGAGAGAGAGAGAGAGAGAGAGAGAGAGAGAGAGAGAGAGCAAGGAGGAGGTGTAACGAGAGAACCTGAGTTGTTTTTTTGTCAGACACCCTCTTTCTCTCTCTCACAAACTTCGATTTCTTAGCAGCGGAAGCCCCGTTCGAGAAGGAAAACAAAAAGCGCTTTCACCATGCAGATCTTCGTCAAGGTCCGTCTTTCTCGGTAGCACGAGACTGCCCGCGAGGATGCGACGCTGCTGCTGCTGAGCGTGTTGCAGCGCGGGAAGCAAAAGACGGTTGATGCTTGATCGCGATTGCCTCCTGCCTCGCCCCCGGCGAGGTGATTCCGCTCACCTCTCTTCTCTCTCTCTTCCTCTCTCTTTTCTCTCATTCCACACCAAATGCACAACCACTAGACCCTCACGGGCAAGACCATCACGCTCGAGGTCGAGTCGGTACGTCACGGAAAGAGAGAGCACAGTGGCGAAGCAAAAAAGCGAAGAGTCCGACGACGACGACGACGGCCGCCGCCGCCGGCTGCCGATGAAAAAAACATTTTTCTCTCATCTCACCTCCTTCCTTTTCTCTCTACTCTCCACTCTCATCCACAAACTCACAGTCCGACACGATCGAGAACGTCAAGTCCAAGATCCAGGACAAAGAGGGTACGTGCTTGTCGGCTCAGCAGCGGAGGAAAGCGGGAAAATCGACGCTTGCTTTCGCAGGCCTGGACTCTCGCCTTCGATCGAAAGCGGGCGGCGACATTCTCCTCGCTCGATCGCGCGCGTCGGAGTCGGCATCGAACGCGCCGCGCTGGCGTCGCCGGGCAGCCCTTGGATTCACATTTTGTCCGGTCAAGAGCGTGCTCCACGCTCTCCGTCATCCATTCACGCTCAATTTTGAGCGGCTGCGGCCCTCAGCGTGCCGGATCCGGGGCCCTGATTCGATCATAACTCTTCTCGGCCGCCGCTCGTTCGCTTGCTCTCGCTCTCTCTCTGTTTTTTTTTTCGAACCTCCCCCTCACTCACCTCTTCTCTCTCACCTCTTCTCTCTCTCTCTACCCCGCCCTCCCCCCCCCCTCCCACACACACATACACACACACCTTCCCCTCCCTCTCCAGGCATCCCCCCGGACCAGCAGCGCCTCATCTTCGCCGGAAAGCAGCTCGAGGACGGCCGCACGCTCGCGGACTACAACATCCAGAAGGAGTCGACGCTGCACCTTGTGCTCCGCCTGCGCGGCGGCATCATCGAGCCGTCGCTGCAGATCCTCGCGCGCAAGTACAACCAGGACAAGATGATCTGCCGCAAGTGAGTTTTGTTTCGTTTTGGGGGAGTTCGCGCTTTTGTATTTTGCGTTGGGGGAAGAAGGAAAAGAAATCAAAAAAAGGGCGCGCATAAAGTTTGGCCCGTGTGCTTCAGAAAAATAGAAATATTTTAAAACATCGCTAGCGGGATGAATAGGTGCCCGACAAAGAACTCTTTCCTTGCATGCTTTGCCCGCCGCCTCAGTATGTTTCTCACGGGCGACGAGGCCATTCAGCATTGGTACATTTCTGCAGAAACAAAAACTGCTGTCTCTTTTCGAGGGAGGGAGGGAAAAGTTTTTCGCTCACTTTTTTTTTTCAAACAAAAAAACTCGGTCGAAAAAAAATCTTCAGGTGCTACGCCCGCCTCCACCCTCGCGCCACCAACTGCCGCAAGAAGAAGTGTGGCCACACCAACCAGCTCCGCCCCAAGAAGAAGCTGAAATAGAGAGGATGGAATGAAGATGGCGAGACGGAGAGGAAGAAGAAGAGAAAGAGGTTTTGAGGAGGGGGAAAGAACACACTTCCGACCCCCCCCTCTTCTCGACTTTTCTGCTTCCTTTCTCTGTTTCTTTGTTTGTCCTTTCCTTTGTTTCCTTTTTTTCTCCCCCCCTGTGTGTAAGAGGTCGCGAGACAGAGAGAGTGGAGCTTCTCCCTTTTTTTGATTTCATTTTCGTTTGGCCTCTTTTCTTTCTGGATGAATGTCGAGTTTCTTTCATTTCGTTTTGTTTCTTTGCACTATATTGATATCTAGTTCTCTCTCCCTCGCGCGCCTTGCTGAATTCTCCGCCTCCTGCGACGAGCAAGGCGGGCGACAACGGTGTGCCGATCTGGGAAGGGAAGTGGAACGAGCCCTCCCGGCGGCGGCAAGGTTCTCTCTCCTCCCTTAATTTTATCGCCGAGCAGAGAACATTTTCTCTCTTTTTCCTCTCTTTTCTCTTTCTCCCCTCTCTTTTTTCCTCCTCTTCTTTCTTCCTCCATTTCTCCCTCTCTCTCTCCGAACAACTGGCGACTAATAAAAAACAGCAATACAGGTCCTTGGGTGGAGAGGGGAAGAGGCGAGCAACTCTCTCCCTACTTGCTGCTCCCGCGGCGCTTGCTCGCACGCCGGCCCGTCCCCGTGCCGTTGACGAGCTGCCCGTTAGACGAGGCCGTGCCATTTCCCCTCCCTCCGCGGCCCCCGGAGGCCGCGGAGGCCCCGCCCGTGATAAAGTCGCTCGAGGAGGGGAAAGAAGAGTACGAAACAGGGGTCGTAGCAGCAGCGGGGGCCGGAGCAGCAGCCGCGGACGAGAGCCCGGCGAGCGCGTCGGCGTCGGAGACCTCGCGCAGGCGCGACGCCCAGTCGTCGACCGACGCCGACGCCGAGAGAGGAGGGGGAGCCGGTGCTGCTCCGCTGCCGGTCGCGGCAAACGGGTCCTGCCCCGCCGCCGCCGCGGCGGCATAGGCCTCCGCGGCGCTCCTGTCCTCGCTCTTCGCCAGCACAGCAGCAGCGGCGGCGGCGGCAGAAGCGGCGACCTCGGCGGCCTTGGCCCTCTTGGCCGCCGCGGCCGCCGCCGCGTGCGCCGCCGCCGCCGCCGCGGCCATCCCGTCCACCGCGTCGTACCTCGTCTCCTCGATCGCGACCTCCTTGCTTCCCGGCTCGCGCCGCCTGACCTGCACGATGGGCGTCTTCGAGTGCAGGAGGCAGTCCACCGAGTCTTCGACCCAGTGCGTGACCCAGAACGCGCGCTCGCGCATCTCGATCACGAGCGGGAACGTCGGCGGGGCCTTGCGCTCCAGGACGGACTTCTGCGTGCCGCGCGCGCGCGCCTCGTCGTCCCCCAGCGTGACGCTCTGGATGCCTCCCACCAGGTCGGACAGCGTCGGGTTCTTCATCAGGTTCTCGAGCAGCTGGCCGTGCGCCGTGCCGACGAGCTGGACGCCGCGCTCGGCGATCGTGCGGCAGGCCAGGGCCTCGGCCTCGGTGCCGATCTCGTCGACGATGACGATCTCCGGCATGTGGTTCTCCACCGCCTCGACCATGACGCGGTGCTGCATGCCTGCGAAAAGAGGAGATGAAGAGTTTCGGGGTGATGGTGGGGGGGGGGGAAGAAAAGAAGGAGAAGAAGAAGGAGAAGAAGAAGGAGAAAAAGAGGGTGAGTTTCTTCTTTTTTCGAGACTTTTGTTCTCAGAGAACCAGAACAAAAAAGAATTAGAAAGAAAACTCTCTTGTCCTCACCGGGATCGGGGACCTGCATCCGCCTCGCCCCGCCGATCGCCGGGTGCGGTACGTCCCCGTCCCCTCCGATCTCGTTCGACGTGTCCACGATCACGACGCGCTTGTGCAGCTCGTCGGCGAGCACGCGCGCCATCTCGCGGATGACCGTCGTCTTGCCGACGCCCGGGCGCCCGAGGAACAGGATCGAGTTGGGCACGTCGAGGATGTCGCGGATGAGCGAGATGTGGCCCGTGACGGCCCTCCCGACGCGGCAGGTCAGGCCGATGACGGCGCCGCGGCGGTTGCGGATCGCGGAGATGCGGTGGAGCGTGCCCTGGACGCCGGCCCGGTTGTCGCCGCCAAACTCGCCGACGGCGCGCTCGGCCGCGGCGAGGTCCTCCGCGGTGACCTCCGCCTCGCGGAGGAACTCGCGGCCCGCGTTCGCGGCGGCCGGGGAGGGAGAGGAGGAGGAGGAGAGTGAGGAGGAGGCGGAACTGCTGGAGCTCGACGGCGGGGCCTCCCTCCCCTCGTCCTCGTCGTCCGCGCCGCTGCCGAGGAAGCGCGCCTCGGGCCGGCGGCCGAGGTCGAGCACGACCTCGAGCAGCGACGCGCGGCGCGGGTGGTTGGCCACGGTCGCGCGGATGTCCTCGGGCAGGGCCAGCAGTAACGGCTCGAGGTCGTCTCGGACGGTGACGGAGCCGTCCTCCTCTTGTAGGACGTCTGGAGAGAGGGGTCGGTTTATTTTTTTTGGTTGAAGAAGAAGAAGAATTGAGGAAGGAGAGGAGGAAGAGGAAGGAGAAGAAAGTGTGGCAGAGAGAGAGAGAGAGAGAGAGAGAGAGAGAGAGAGAGAGAGAGAAAGAGAGAGAGAGAGAGAAGGGGAAGAAAAATTTGATGCTCCCTCCCCGTCAACGCGCGAAGCGCCTCGTTCGGCGAGGAAAAAAAACGATTAGGTTTCGCGCTCTCCTGGCCTCGGCAAAGCCAATCAACGCCCTTCTCTATGCTAGATCGAGAGGGAATCGGCAAAAGAAGCTTGCTGCGGATTCAAAAGAATAAAAAACACACACCTTCCGCGTCGAGAGCAGCGGCGCGACAGACGACGCTCAAAGGTTTTGATTGATGAAGAGGTATTCTTGAGCGAACGAGCAACAACGGCAGCAGCGTCATCGTCGAGTTTGTCAAAGCCCTGCTCCCGATCAAACGGCGGGTCGCCGCGCGCTGCACGGCGCTACACCTCCCGCTCGGCAACGCCCTGCACGCGCCGGCTACCATCCTACGTTCTGCCACGGCGGAACAGAGCATCTCGAGGAGAGAGAAAATGACAGAGAGGGAGGGAGGTGGGGAAGAAGTCAGGAGTAGGATGTGGGGGGAAAAGGCGGGAGACCTCAACCACGACCTCTTCTCAGTTCTTGTTGTTTACAGCAGCAGCAGCAGCAGCGGCAGCTTCGGCCACCGCCCTCTCCACCCTCCGCTCCGCGGCCCTCCTCCGGGCTTTCGCCGCGGCCTCCACGCCGTACCACAGCGGCGCCGCGAACTTCATTACCTGCCAGCAGCCCCAGAGCTTCCCGTTGCCGGTCACCACCGCCGCGGCCGCGAGCGTCGATGCGGTGAACGCGAGCTGGACCCCCCCGTACCGCAGGCACCGCGCCGCCGCCGTCGTGCCCCTCCGCAGCCCGCGCCTCTCGTCCACCTCGCGCGAGCTCGGGGACGGCCTCAGAGCCCCCGGTCTCGCCTCGCAGGGCTCGCGCCCTCGGACGAGGAGGTTCCAGAAGTTGTCTGCCCGCGCTGCCCTACGCGCGAGGCAGCGGTACGAGGTGTCGTGCCTGTTTCTCAGGATGGAGTCGCGGCAGACGACCTGCACCACGCAGAAGTAGAGGAGCTGCCAAACCAGGTAGAAGAGTAAAGGGGCGAGGAACTGGTACCGGAACGACCAGAGGAGGGAGTTTTGTTGTTGACGCTGCTCCGCTTCTTCTTTGGCGCGGCGACCGCCGAAGAAAGGACGCTGCTGCTGCTGCTGCTTCCCTGCTGCCGCCGCCGCCGCCGCCGCCGCCGTCACCTCCCTCGCAAAGAGCGCCGCGCCGGGAAGGACATGCACCAGCGTGCTTACGAGATGGGACAGCGGCATCCCGGGGCACCAGCCGCACCTCCAGGCCAGGGCCGCGGCGGCGAGCGGCCCCTCCGCGAGAGCAACGACGGCCGCCCTGAGGTTTCTCGTTCCGTCCTCAGTGTTCTTCTCAGCCTCTCCTCCTCCCTCCAGCAGCAGCCAGGCCGCGACCGCGGCGTTGGCGAAATAGCAGAAGTCGAGCATGAAGAAGCCCCACCTGCGCCTCGCGAAGCCGACGGCGCGGGCCGGCAGCGCGGTGAGGGCGAAGAGCAGGAAGGCCGCGGGGACGAGGTCGGGCCGCGCGGCGGCGGCGAACGAGGAGACCACGAGGAGGAGGAGGCCCCAGAAGAAGGATTTATTACTTCTTCTGGACTCCTTGAGCTCTTCCTCAAGGATCATCTTGTACAACAGGACGGAATGAGATGGCGAGGAAGTGAAAGCGAAGTTGGAAGGGTGGAAGTCGGAGGAGGTCGAGGTCGAAGAGGCGACGTTGAAAGGTTTCGGCATCAACCCATCGTCGTCGCGAGCATCTTTCCTCATCTCGTTTTTATCTTTGCATTCCAGGAAGCCGCTGCTGCTCTTCATTGCGCCTCTCTGGGGTTGAAGAATATTAAACGCGTGCAAAGATGAGATCAGAGAGAAAGAGAGAGAGAGAGGGGAGGGGGAAAGGCGGACACCTCGAGCCGGCCAAAGGCGAGAACCTCGACGGAGGAAGCAAAAAGAGAAAAAAGAGGAGCAAAATGCGACGCGCTCCAGAAGAGAAGCGAGTTTTTTTGCCTCCAAGAACCTCAGAAGAGAAAACAAATCAAAACTCTTCACAGACTCCTCGCCTTTTCAAGGTTCTCCTTTTCCTTCCTCCCCCTCCCCCCTCTCCCCTTCGCCTCTCGCTCTCCCTCTCCGCCAGCGCCTACCTCTCGCAGACGCACATACGAGGCTCAAGCCCTCGGCTCGCTCTTCTCTCTCTCTCTCTCTCTCTCACCGTAGCTGAAGAGCATCTGAGCTCTCTTTCTCCAAGAAAAAAACTCGAAATGTCGGCTGTCGCGCTGCAGCAAGAGAATGTCGCGCCCGCGGCCGAGGTCGAGCGCGAGGAGATGGAGTGTGGCCCTATGCCCATCGAGAAGCTCCAGGTATGTTCCCTGGCTGGGGACGGTAGAGTGGAGATTGGGAGCGAGAAGGGCGGAGAACGAGGTGGGCGGAAGTTGAGGGAGCAAGAGAGCGAAGCGAAAGCGATTCAATTCTGGAGCGAGCGAGGGAAGAGAGCAAAGCACTTGCATTGGCGGGTTTGGGGTGAAGGAGGGCTGTCCCTCGCCCGCTCCCCGCACGAGGGCGCGATGGGCATCTCCCTCGTGGCTCCGTCGAGTCGAGCAGGCTAAAAGAGCGGGAAGGAGAGACGGGAGAGCCAAGCAGGAGACAGCAGCAGCTGTCGTCGAAGCTCGAAAAAAAGTCGTAGCTCGCTCGCGTGTCGTGCGACTTGCTCAGCGTGTTTTTTTTTCTATTGCTTTCTTCTCCACGGCCTCTCCGTTCCCCCCTCGCCTCGGAAGCGGAGACAGACCAAGCGCGTGCGCGCCCTCTCTCGCTTTTTCTCTCCAGTCGCTTTCGAGGCGGGCGGGGGATGGGGAGTGGGATACAGAAAGAGAGTCGAGTCGACTTTTTTTCCCTTCTCTCTCCCTCGACCTCGAAACAAAAACGCTCAACCGCTCCCTCCACAAAAAAAAAAAAAAAACAGGAGCTCGGCATCGCCGCGGCTGATCTCAAGCGCCTCAAGGAGGGCGGCATCAACACCATCGAGTGCCTCGCTCACGCGACCAAGAAGGAGCTCTGCCTGATCAAGGGCATCTCCGAGGCCAAGGTGGTCAAGATGCAGCAGGAAGGTAAATAATTTGAGTTTTTTGTTTCTTTCGACCCTGGGTTTTTTCCCCCTTTATTCTCCCCGCCTCGGAAGAGTTCCTCTCTCTTCCTATCTCTCTCTCTCTCTCCCTCCCCCTCCCCCTCCCGCGCTTCTCTTGTGCTTAACTGCCCGAAAACGAATTGAAAAACAAAAAAACGAAAACGCAGCCTGGAAGCTCTGCCCGATGGGCTTCACGACGGCGTCGATCGTTGCCGAGCAGCGCTCGGACCTGGTCACGGTCACGACGGGCTCGAAGGAGCTCGACGCGATCTTGGACGGGGGGCTGGAGACGGGGTCGATCACGGAGATATACGGAGAGTTCCGGTGAGTTTTTTTTGTCAATTGTTCCTTCCTGAGAGGGGGCGAGAGATAAAAGGGCGAGAGCGGAAAACGAGAAGAAGAGAAACAAAAAAAAACTCACCTCTTTCCCTTCCTTTTCTTTCTTCTTCTCCTCCACCCGGGGCGGGCGCGCGCCCCCCCCCCCCCCCCCCCACCCCCCCCAAACCACCCAACAAACACAAAAAAACAACCCCACCAAAACAAAACACACAAAAAAAAACAACAACACAACTTTCCCTTCCTTTTCTTTCTTCTTCTCCACCCCCACCCCCCCCCCCCCCCCAAACCGTCTCCCCCAAACGCTCAAACCCCAGCTGCGGCAAGACCCAGCTCTGCCACACGCTGTGCGTCACGTGCCAGCTCCCCGTCGACCAGGGCGGCGCCGAGGGCAAGGCGCTCTGGATCGACACCGAGGGCACCTTCCGCCCGGCGCGCCTCGCGCAGATCGCCGAGCGCTTCGGCCTCAACCCGGCCGACGTGCTCGACAACGTCGCCTACGCGCGCGCGCACAACACCGACCACCAGGGCCAGCTGCTGCTCGCGGCGGCGTCGATGATGGCCGAGGCGCGCTTCGCCCTGATCATCGTCGACTCGGTCACCGCGCTCTACCGCACCGAGTTCAACGGGCGCGGCGAGCTGTCTGCGAGGCAGATCCACCTGGGGCGGTTCCTGAGGGCGCTGGCGAAGCTGGCCGAGGAGTTTGGGTGCGCGGTCGTGGTGACCAACCAGGTGAGGAAGAGAGGGGGAGGGGGACAGGGAGAAGCAGAGAGGGGAAAGAGAGGAGAAGAGCACGAGAGAGAGTGGTTCGATAAATTCAACTCACTCGACTTCAAATTAATTCAAAAAAAAAAACTCCAGGTCGTCGCCGCCAACCTCGACGGCGGGGCGATGTTCGCCGGGCCCTCGGTCAAGCCCATCGGCGGCAACATCATGGTGAGGAGATTTTGACTCTATTTGATTTGACTGCCTTTTCTTTCTTTTAAGAGAAAGAGAGAAGGAGAAGAGAAGGGGAAAAATCACCTCAAAACCCCTCTCTCGAAAACAAAAAACAAAAAAAAACTCTTTCCAGGCGCACGCGTCCACGACGAGGCTGTGGCTGAAGAAGGGCCGCGGCGAGCAGCGCATGGCCAAGATTGTCGCGAGCCCGTCTCTCCCCGAGAGGGACGCGACCTTCGCGATCGCGCCGGAGGGGATCGTGGACGCCAAGGACTAGACGAGCGGATCCGGAAAGAAAACAGAGGAAATAATATGGAAGAGAGAGAGAGCTGAAGAGAAAGACTTTTTCTTTCCTTTTTTGTCTTGCGCGCTCTCACTCTCCCCGCCCCTGCTATTCTTCTCTCGTGATTTCATTTCGAAACCCAACGCGTTCAAAACAAAAAATGCACTGTCTTCACTAGGGAAAAAAAACTCCAAAAACTTGAAAAATGCAATTCCAAAAAAAAACATTTTTCCTGTGTTACAAAACGTTTTTGTTTCTC
>Ga0315274_10004127_pt1 | contig 21419 bp, 17 predicted proteins | sample YL17G02_20_MG_FD_203700 | JGI IMG/M metagenome (GOLD analysis project Ga0315274, IMG submission 203700) | Sediment microbial communities from Yellowstone Lake, YNP, Wyoming, USA - YL17G02_20 | ecosystem: Environmental > Aquatic > Freshwater > Lake > Sediment | place: USA: Wyoming | collected...
TGAATGCAAAGTACCTCGCGATTATTGGTGGATTCTGAAATATTTCCACGTCTCTCAAGCCCCCCAATTGGGCAACGTTTGGCTGGTATCCATGGGTTTTTGGCCATGTCACGAGGCAACTTTCCCAGTTGTGGAGCGAGGACTTTGTTGAGGATATTTCTATACTTGCCCATACCGTTGGTTTGTCCGGTCTGCTGTATTCATAAACTAAGGATGCGTCTTGTTCTGCTTGTTGTTCAAAATCTCGATCACGGAAATCGAATTGAAGAGCGTAACTTGGGATTTGAGGCAGAATTTGGGTGTTTCCTTCTTCTCCGCTTGGCGTTTGAACTATGACCTGTGCCGGCCCTTTTGTGAGGGCTAAGACCGGAGCCTGAATTGATAAGAGGATGATGATCATGCAGGCTATTGCAGCTATCTTTGCGAAGTCAGTCTTCCGTAACTTTATGTCTGGAGTTCTTAACATTCTGCCACAATTTGGACAGCAACTCTCTTTTAATGTCAGTTGGTTTGAACTGCATCTTGCACATGAGTTTCGCGCCGGTGGTTTCGAGAATATCTGTGTTTTGAACACTTTTTCTGATATTGTCAGAAGTAGTAGTGTGCCCAAGAATATTAGGGCCCATCCGCCTAAGAGATGGAAGATTTGAAGAGCCAATTCCTCGCCATACTGGTAACCCAATAGGAGGATTATGGTTATCCGGGCTATGTTGAATAGATATATGAGAGGCAAGCCTAAGAGGAATATCGTGGTCTTCTTCCACAACTTGTCCCGGATTATGTAAGCTATGAAGGCTGCAAATACTAGGAATCCTATTAGACTGTATATGCCTGAGCATGCTATGTCCACCGTGAAGCCTAATGTTGTGTGATCAAGGCGTGTTATGATTATTGTGGGGTTTCCATATTCGCTGGAGATCGCTGATGGAATACCGAGCACGTTTACTATCGCACTTGCTGCTTCTGACCCTATTACTGACAGAGTTGAACCCAAACCATATAGGACTTGGTTCGGTGGCGGAGTCAGGAAGATCAAGAAGAATATTGGGAAAGCTAGTTGCCTCAGTGTCTGCGGATTGAACACTGTTAGAACCAATCCTGCGGTGAAGAGTGGAAGCGTCAACAAATGGTACTCCAGCGGAGTGAAAGTGTATGAGCCCCACCAATAGAGTATCACTGCCACCGCGGCTACTGCAAGGCCGCTAGTAGTAGCGACGTGTTTTGTTTGGCTCGGTCGGTCCCCCAATTCAAATGGGATTGATGCTCGGAGCATTCTTCTCTTACGGTAGACTAAGTAGGCGAATAAGATTGGAATAATGAGTATGTGGCTTGTGGCTTCGTTTCGCAGTGCATCATTGAATATCATGCTCAAGTCTTGATGGAATAGTGCGAAAACTGCGACAATTACTGTGGCAGCCTTCAGAGCCAAAGCTACGTTGCTGACGCTTGCAAGCTGTTGCATTGTAGGAAGTTTCACTTTGAACATGGTTTGCACACTTTGGGTTTGCGTAATCAGAATGGTGGCTTGCACTAAAGCGTTAGTGTGGATTTCGGCATGTGTTCATGGCTTCGCAGACGAGTGAATCTATGCCTCAGAGAACTGTCAAATGGTATAGTGGACTGTTTCAAGAACAATGCAGAAGCCTATTTAGTAGCGCGCTACACTGTTTTGCCGTAATAGCTAAGGAGTAATTGGAGGTCTTTTACATCAATCTTGTTATCTGCAACGATATCTGCGATCGGGTTCCACCTTGAGTCACCAGGATGCGAACCGAAAGAAGTCAGCATGATACTTAGATCTCTTCCACTTATCTGTCCGTCTCCATTGAAGTCCAAATCTGTTGCATACAACGTATTAGGTATGTAGTTGAAGCTGAACCCGGTTATGTTAGTACCCACAATACTCAGTGATACTGCAAGCGTCAAATTGACCTGAATCACATCGTTGGGTTTCAAAATGACATTTTCGTAATAACAACTAGAAGAAATGAATCCCGAAGCTTCCGGAGGACCCCAGCCGATGGTGCCAAAACCGAAAAACACTACGGAAACCGCGCCCACGTTTCTGCAATACAACGTTTTTGTTGCCATTCTCCCCGGCGTCAACTGCTGCCAATCCACGCTAGTCACTTCCTTAGTACAAGCAGTGTCCCAATAGAACCCTATGTAACCTCCGTCCAATGACATAATACTGCTAACAGAATGCACTGTACTACGTTGAGCTGGCTGCAGGTAGAGCACCAATTCTAACATGATCAGCAACAATAGTACCAACATTGCTCCAGAAACCGTTCTCTTCATTCTCCTTCTCCATATCTACAGACTCTCCGTGAGATAAATTGTTTATGTTCACGCACGCTTGAAGTGACTGCTTGCCAAATCAATAGAGCCGAGGAATGCACAGAGAAAACATCGTCAATAAAGGCGCCGTTGGGGTGAGACTATGGGAAGTGGCTTGTGTAAGCGGGATTTTTCTCGTTTGAGTGAGTGTATTTGTGTAGTTCTCATGAACAACAAGATTTATTGAACAGTTAAGATATAGTATTTAACACCACAGAGGACCATGAGGTGAAAGAAAGCTGAAGAGAACCAAGCCGCTTGCAGAAATTGCCCTCACTTTCCTGTTTATGAGCCTACTTTTCATTTCCACGGTTTTCTCAACCAGGACCGCCACTACGGCCATTGGAAGCTCTGGAACCATCGCGGCAACCTCAACAGCATCGCCACTATACGTTGACGGCAACCAAATCAAAGACGCAAACGGCAACATTGTTTATCTTCGCGGGGTATGCAAGACTGACTTATCCAGTGTTGATGGAGACTGGTACGCGGGCGCATATTGGACTGAGGCTTATGCACGAGAAGAAATGAACGCCATCAAGAGCTGGGGAGCAAATGTAGTCCGCATTCACATTGCAATTTCAGATTTCAAAAATAACATTCTCACAGCAGACGGCGTCACACATTATAAGCAAGCAATGGCACGCCTCCTAACCATCGCCGACGAACTTTCAATGTATGTCATCATGGACGGCTACAGCGTTCTATCAGGTTCATGGCAAGGACAAGACGCAGGACCTTACCCACCCTATCAAAACGACCCAGCAGCAGCTTCAGTAATAGGAAGCGAACAAGACTTCATTAACTGGTGGGCAGACATGGCAAACACGTTCAAAAATCATCCAAGCGCAATCTTTGACATTTGGAATGAACCTCACGACCCTTTTCCCAAGGCAACATACTTCAGCACAGTGCAAAAATGCATTAGCGCAATTCGAGCAACTGGCTCGACTAACGTGGTCATGGTAAATTGGGACTGGGGCTGCTGGGTTGATTTAGCTGGACCGTGGGTTAACAGTCTAAGCTGGGTATTCAATTATCCGCTAACCGGCACAAACATAGTCTACGAAACACATCTTTACCAAAATCCTGGTTCAGGCAACGGATGCATATTCAATTCAGCTCAAGGATACAAAAAATACTACGACTACGCCACCGTCGACTACGCATTAGGTCTCACGCGATACTATGATGTTGCAGCACAGTATCCGCTTGTCATAGGCGAAATCGGTGCCGCGCTTGGCGGAGCAGACCATAATGACGAATTGCTATTCTTCAGCAATGCGCTCGCACTGTTCAATTTACATGGAATTGGCTACTGTGGCTTCAATTGGTGCACTGGCTACGCCATGCCGTTGTTGTCAAGTAGAATGCCATACGTTGCCAACGAAGCTGGAGACGTCATAAAAACTGCACTCGCCTATGTGACATGATTGAACAGGTTTACCTAGCGCGGATTAGCAGTAGCGCGCGCGAAATTGTTTTGGCCATTTCGCCATTAATTATCAAAACTGCGCGCGCTTTGTAAAATCCACATATAGTTTATGGTGTCGCAATTGTTCCCTCGTATATTTCACAGTGGCCGTTACTATATATCAAGTTTAAGGGTGTGGAACCCAAGACGTCAGATGTATTCCAAGTGTCAATACCCTGCACTTTTCCATATACTACGCTCAGCTCTCCAAGGTAAACAAATTCACCTATTCTTGGTAAAGTGACATTTGTTAAAGTGCCAATGCTACCAGGGTATATTCCACCATATGCAGAGAGTACAGATTCAGCACTTAGGTCAGCATAGACTAATAAATTTGTGCTGCTAGCATGCTGAGACAACCATTGCGCGCCACTTACCTCTGGTTCTGTTACATATAGAAATTGAGTGTACAAAGATGGTCCTAATCTGTACCTGCTCAAAGGCAAAGACCAACTCTCAGAATTTGCGACCTCATAAACCAAATTCGTTTGGAACAAGAAATATGCCCCAAGCAACACGACCATAAGAATTAGGCAGAAATTCTCGAGTTTTCTCTTTGAAGCGAACCTGGAAAGTCTGCCAACAAATCTGAAAAACCCAATCCAGCCTATGGCGAAGAGAGGGGCCAAGAAAAACAATAATACATGATAAAATCTTGTTACATTGAATGCTGACGCAAAACTGGGAAGTAAGATACACATCGCCAAAATCACCAAGCATGCTGAACAAAGTAAAATATTCTCAAAATCAAAATCCTTTTTCTTTCGCTGAAGAACCAAAACAAGAAAACCAACTATGATGAATAATTCAGTGGCATACGAAATGTACCTGCTTACAGCATTTAATGGTGTCGGAGCGGCTGTCAGCCCTAGACCCATTAATACGCCTTGGCTTCTGGAGGCAGGAAGTAAGAAATCGCCAAGAGCGCTAATTATCCTATTTGAACTTAAAGCGTAACTTTCCATGATTGCAGAAGAAGACGTAAATAGATACCACGAAAACATTAAGGTAGAAAATAGCATAACCAATCTCAAATTGAGGTTTCTTGAGGATTTCTTGTTGAGAAATCCTGAAAATGACATGACAAAAACAAAGAAGAGGAACATTAAAGCCATAGCATAGTGTGAAACTATTAAAGAAAAACTAAAGACTATGAATAATATGTAAAAGTTTTTGGCGCTGATCTTTTTTGAGAAAAGAATCATAAATAGTAAAACAAAGAAGAGTTCGGCAATCATCTGTCTTGCTAGCGAGGTCAATTCAGCAAAGAATGTTATCTGGCTCATAAATAGAAACGACGACAGAAGCGCAATTCTAGCTCCGAGTTTTTCCCTCCAAATCAAATAAAGAGCCAATGGCACAAAGGCAAATATCAAAGGATAGATGACTTTGAAAACTATGCTCCCATCTAGGCTCAACACATTTGAGTATATCGTGGGAAGCAATGTAACGCTGAGCGCACTGTAGAACTTTTCAACACTCAAGTCAGTGAAGAAAGCATTAACATTCCAATGTCCCGCTTGCTGTGTCAGGCCAAAAACATAGTTTTCTAGCTTTATGTCGTAACCCTGAACATATTGCGATACTAGCGACCACTGAAATAGAAGAGCAACCGCAATCACAATTACAAGGACCAAATGCATTTTCTGAGCAACTATTCTCTCAGAAAAAACTGCTATACCGAAAACTACCAAGATCACAAAAAGCACTAAGAGCAAAACAGAAGTGTTGCCCGTAGCATTAGCCCAAAAAGCACCTATGATACTCAGGATCGGAATCAAAGCTAAAAACAAAGATTTAGTTAAGATCTTTTTGTCCAATCCCATTGGATTCTGATTTCGCGGACTTTGAATGTGGTACGCAAACGTCAACAATAACACAAAACCGCTTATTGCAGGAAATACTAGGTTTGCTTCTAGCGGTTTCGAAACGCCGAGAAAGAGGCCCAATTCATTAATGGCTAATCCTGTTATAAAGAGGAAAGCTACGCTGAGTCCAACTGAGAAGAGAACAGTTTCTACTGCGCTGAATTTGTTTAGTTTGAGTAGTTTTAGAATAAGGAAACCGGGAACAAGCGTCAGATATAGAAAACCGACGATTTGGCGAACAACGGAAATATTGAGGAATATAGTCACACTAAATATCAGTTGCAGAACTAGAATGGCTTTGACTGTTGATGACACTCTCGACGACATTTCCTTTGCTTTGCTCAAACATGTTTCCCTCGCGTTTTCAAGTAATTAAACTGAAGCCAAACTGCTCTCTCAGCGCAAGCTGGGGTGTGTTGGGCGCAGTCAGATAATTTGCCTTTTCCAGCATTTCTGGTGTAAATGTTATCACTAGTAAGAATTGCTCAACTTAGACATCAGTTTATTCTGCTAAATTTGAAATACCAATATTTAACGGTCAGCTCTTCTGAAATAAGCTTTTAGGAAACCGAAAAGCCATGCAGTCTCTTTGAATTTGGTGTAATTGGCAGCCCGATATCCGCTAATTTACGATCCCATTTGAAAGGGGAAAGCTTTTCGCCATACCTATAATGAATGCCACTGGGGGAAATTGCTTGACTACCGATGTTTCCTGTTTTTCCTTGGCGCGCGCCTATCCAGATACGAATCAAATGTTTCTGTGAATTTTTTGGAGAAGTTTTTTTCGCTGAACCTCTCGGCATACGCTGTGAATTCGGTTGCCATTTTCGGGGACCACTCAGTAATTGTTTTGTCGATGGTCTCCGCGGCCTTCTGGATGCTGTCAAATCTAAATTGGTTGGGTACGAACTCTTTTGGACCGCCGGAATCATGAGTCAGAGTTACGCAACCTGAGGCCATGGCTTCAGCTATTGACATTCCGAAATGCTCGCCCACTGTGGTGTGTAGGAAAACCTTCGAAGACCGCAAAATACTTTTGAGCTCTTCTGCTGGCAAATCGGTTACGACTTTGACTCGAGTTGAAACGTCGTACGTTGCGATAAGTTCACGTATACGTTTTAGTTCTTGCGCTGAGGCTTTGATTCCAACTATTATGAAACGAATCCGTTTATCCGTCAGCCTCGCTATTTGTGGGATCAGTGTAAACCCTTTCTCTGGCGATATTCTGCCAACGGACACAACTGTATCGGTCCTTTCGCTAGAAACATCCCTGATAAAAAACTCGTTTGCTATTGGAGGATAAAGGACTATTGAGTCTGTTCCCATGAATTTCTTAATGGCGTTCTGCGTGTAAGCACTATTTGCGAAAAAAACCGTGTTGTTTCGTTTTATCCTTATTTTTTCGTAATCTAAGTAGGGTGTATAATATGTTCTCTTGAGTTTTGTGATAATGTCTTTTTTGCCTTTGGGCTGAGGAATGCGTCCGGATAGTGGATAATGAACATATACTATGTTGCTACTTGGGAGTAAGCCATTAGAATATGTATCTATAAGAACTTCAGATTTCGATTTCAAAATCAAAGCTCTAACAAAATCTGTATAAATGTTATGGGGATTAGTGGTTTGGAATAATTCAAATGGAAAAACAATTTGAGAGTCCACATTAGCTTTTCTTCCAAAAAATTTTTGCAACCTATCCTGATCTATCCTTTCGTTGGTTAAGACAACGGTTTCATTATCTGCCTCTCTAACGCAGTTTATTATGCTAACGGCTACTCGTTCGGCACCGCCACAAATGTTAATGGCAGGGTGGAATATGCCAACCCGCATTTTCTTTTCACTCGTAAAAATACTTTAGAACATGAGAGTCTTGAATATACAGTTCACAGATTTAATTAGCGCGTGCAGGCTAGAAAGATAGCGTATACGATGCGTTAGCTTCTTTTGCTAATATTCTTGCTCTTTTGTCGATTATTTTTTTTGCGACTTTGTCCGGAAGGTCTGAGGCTTTTGTATTTGGTCTGTCGTCGTATTTGAAAAGTACCAATTCGGAAAATTCTATTTCTTTAACAAGCTTCACAGATTCTTGGAAGTCCTCCTCAGTCTCTCCTGGAAAGCCTACTACAATATGGGTGTCGATTTCTAGTTCTGGAATTGTTGTTTTCAAATCCAAGAGGTTTTCTCTAACTGACTTAATCGTGTAACCTCGATTCATAAGTCTAAGAATTCGATCACTACCAGATTCAATGGGCAATACTATTTTGGATATTCTTCCAGAATTTGCCTCGAAAACTGAGCGAAACTCCGAGTAGTACTTACCAAACCAGCGAGCATTAAGATCCCACAACAGTATTTTGAAGTCACCCTCCACGGCAAACAGTTTCCTTAGAAGATCAGGTAAATTGGTTTTTATGTCTAAGCCATAGCACCCAATGTCACCGGCTATTAACGCAAAATCCTTGTAGCCGCTTTTCAAGCCAGATTTGAAGTTTGCAATAATTTGTTCTTCTGGAAAACTATGGAACTTTACCATAGCCAGTTTGATTGCACAATAGCTGCAATTGCCAAGGCAGCCTTTTGCTATCTCAAGCTTGTAAGTAGTCGGGGCAAAAAACAAATCAGTAGTAGTAAACCTGCGCACCTTTCGATTAGCATACCAATCTGAGACTTTGGGCAAAGTGGCGCTGCGTCGAGCTTTGCTCATGAGGCGCTGGACAAGGCTTCCATTATACAGCTTATGAATCCCGTCGATAGTTGCAACGTTAGGCACGCTTTCATATGGTACTTTGGCCCGAATTAGAGAATCTAGATTGCCGAGGTTTTCTGGCGCAATTATGAGTGCGTTATCATAAGTCTTTAGTCTCTGGGGGTCTATTTTTGGAAGACATCCAGTTATTATGGTTTTTGAGTTTTTGTTCTTTAACGATTTTTCAATCGTTGAGATAGAACATTCTTCGTCAGTTGTGAAAACTCCACATGTAAATATGATAGTCAAATCGGCTTTTTTTGGATCGTCAACTGCATTCAAATCGTTGGCAAGAAAATATTTAACAAGCTTTGAAGCCTCTAGATTTCGTCTGGGACACAATCTACCACAAACATAAAATGTATCGAAGCCAGAATTGTGTTCCGCTAGATCCGCCAACCCAATCACCGTAGGTTTCATCTCAGAGTAAGCACTTAACCCTTGTTTCCGAAACCTAAATATCTCGTTACGACTGCTGTCTTGAATGGTTGTGAATCGCGTTTTAGTCGTTTCGATAACCATTCCGGGAATAACTATTCGCCTTAGCTCAGATGACCGTATCCATCCAAGTGACTCTTGACATGGCCAAGTAACCACGCGGAGTTTTTGTATAGGTAATTGAGTGGCAACAAGAAAACAAGTTTCTTACAGGTCAGTTTGTAAACGAAGACAGAGCCTCTCAAACCTGATGCAAATGAAACAGGAGGAACCCATTGCCACAGTGTGATAAGTCCTTTGTGTTTGTGCCCGACAAAATGTGACCCATAACCATACCACCAATATTCATCCCACAGTCCCTTCCAGCTCTCTCGAGGCACATGCGACCAAATCCCTTCATTAATACAAAGCCTCCAATTCCTTCGCCACATTCGAAAGGATAGATCGATGTCCTCTGCTGCTCCCTTGATGTTCTTGTCCAACCCACCCACTTCTTTTATGGCCTTGACTCGATAAACGGCTCCTCTAGTGGCTAGAAATTTCCTTTCTCCTGTGGAGACATTATTCATGCTTATGATCTCAAGATTGCCCACAAAGCTCTTGCCTTTGTAGTCCAATCTGTTGCCTTGAACTGCCCCTGCTCTGGGATTCTTGTCTAGGAAACCCACTTGAGTTGCCAAATACCCCTTCGGAATTACGATGTCACCATCAATCCAAGCTATGTACTGACCTTCTGCCCTATCCACCACTATTTGTCGAGCTATACCAAGTCCACCACCTAGGTCCGAAAATACCCTAGTCTGAACGTCCGATTTTGCTGTGCAACTATTAACAATTGACAAGGTTGTATCTGTGCTCATTCCGTCAACAGCTACTATTTCCATCAATTCATGGGGAAAATCCTGATCTAGTATGCTCTTTACAGCCTCTCCGATTGTTCTTTCATTGTTCTTTACACATAAACCAACAGTAACCTTCTTCATGCAAGTCACCTATCTTCTTCTCTCTCAAGCTGTTGTCGATTAGCGCGCGCTGTCGTTTGTTTTCCTCATTAGGCATCTGGATTCCTGTTTCTTGAGTCTATCATAAATGCGTTCGATAAGATCATATTTTGAAATTGATTTCCTAAAAATGTAAACAGGATCTAGGTCTCCATTCCATTCTCTTTTCCATCTCCATATACCATTTGTGGATGAACCTTTCTCGGGCCGTACCTCACCCATATGATATCTCAAGAAGCCTCGTTCACATCCCCATTCCATAATTTTCCAATGAAGGAGGTCATTCGGTCTGACTTCAAGAGCCGTACTAAGATAGCCAAATCCCAACGCGTAAATTGTCTTGGCATGGATTGTAGCAAAGACACTTGATACGTTGTTGTCTTTCCATCTGGCGAAGAATAGCTTTGACGAGTCTTTCTGACTTCGTGACTTCCAGATCGTTTGAAACCAGGAGAGTGGTGCAGGGACAAATTTGTCTCTCTTGGCAACTTCCAGGAGTAGACCGTAGAATTTTTCAATATCCCCAAAACTGCTCGTTTCTATGAATTCGACTCCTCTGTCGAGTGCTTTCTTGATATTCCTTCTCTTATTACCATAAATACGCCTCCATAGGTCCTCTGCTCCTCTACCTAGGTCTACAGTGTACGTAATACTTGTTCCAACGTGTTCGTACCCCATATTCCCGAACAAATCGGCGTATCCCCATTTGTAAGGCCACAGTATTTTGATCCGCATGATGCGGTTTTTGACTCCAAGATTCTCAAGAGCAGGAATAATGGATTTCAGTAGACCAGGTCTATCTCTGCTCGTCATACTCAGTATCGGACCTTCTCGGATATCCATAACCGTCCCAAATCCGAGGTACTTTGAGAATGTACCTTGAGCTATACCCTCTGACACACCGTCCCGTATGGCAATTAACCTGGACGTTCTTTTGTGAGGATAAAGTTTTTTGGTAAATTCGCCATAGTCAATCGTTTGCCATAAGTTCCCAAGAGAATTAATGGCTAGAAAAGAATCCCAGAGACCACGTTTAGGGTTTTCCAGAATCGAGTATTCAAGCATAAGTGTTCCATCATTATGACATAATCCACTTAGTGAAACCGTGCAAGTTAGTATGCGCGTATATAGCGCGCATGCGTGTTCCTAAGATGGTTAAAAATGGTTTTAATTCCGGTTTGCCCGTTTCTCCTGTGTTCGAGGAAGACAAAATCCCCGAGAAATCAAGAACAGACACGAAGCCCAAAGCCGTCCCTAGATCATGAAGGGCGAATAAGAACCATTTTAGGCCAATTTCGGAACAAGCATGCGCGCCACTATTCTATTGAAAGTCATCCACAAACATTGGTCAAAACATTGTATAGATTCTCAACCGCGAGGTTAATCTTATGCACGATGTTTCCCATTTGAGATTTCTTATGGTGTTTTTGACGCATTCTCGAAGATTTCCAATGTATCTTTGAGAACATTATCCCACCCATGTTTTCTTTCAACATAATTACTGGCGGCCTTACTCATTCTCATATACTTGTCCTTATTTGACAGCACCCCAATAATCTTTTGACCTAACAGGTCTGGTCTATTTGGGGGAATCAAGATACCAGTTATATTGTTTTCCACAATTTCTAACACTTGCGGAATAGTAGTTGATATAACAACCTTCCCCATTGACATAGCCTCAAGTATGGTCAAGGGTACCTCTTGATGAGGCCATGACTTGAATGGTAGAACAACCAAATCTGAAATTGATAAAAACTTCTCTATATCAGATTGAGAGAGAATCCCACTTACAGTCACAATTCTATCTCTCTTTTTGGCATTTCTCAGAAATTTATCTATGCCATGTGGGTCTAGATCCCTTGCCAATACTACGAGTTTAGCGTCGACATTTCTTTCTAAAACATTGTTCATGGCCGAAACTAAGACATCTAGACCTCGAAATGAAGATAATGATCCGAAGTAAAGAACTACTTGGTCTCTTGGGCTAAGTCCGAGTTTCATCTTAATATCGTGAGTTGCTACGTTGCTTGACGGTTTAAAACTTTCAACATCCACTCCAGAGGGAACGACAGTTATCTTGTCGCTGTTCACTCCGATGTCTTGCAAGTACTTTTTTAGGCGTTTACTCCACACAATTATTAAACTTACTCTTGAGGACATTGAACCTCTCTTGACGAGAAAATTGGGAACTATTGAGTAAATATATTGCACGTCTGTTAATAATGATACGCGTTCGGCAAAGTTAAGATTCCTGAAGTCATTGAATGTCATCTTACCTTTGTACATGTTCCATATGATTTTTTGTCTGAACGATTTCTCCATTCGGGAAAAGTATAATGTAGATAAGGGACCCCCAAACCAGTTAATAATGTCTGCGTCCTCTTCATCCAACGCTTCTATCAGCTTTTCAAACTTGAAGAAGATAAAAAATTTTTCGACTCTACGAACATGGATGCCGTTAATTGACTCATCTCTGGGCGAGTTATTAGCTAGGTCAGTCAGTATCTTTACTTCATGACCCAGAGGTTTCATTCTTTTTGCGATTTCATAGATATGTCTCCATGGTTGAGCTACAACGGAGACTCTGTTAAAACCTTCACAGACGAAAAGAACCTTCATAAAACCACTTTTTTAGGCTTTCATACTCAAACAGGAAAGCCTCAATTGATTCCCTTTCCAGTTATTTGGACAACGCGGGAAGAATACTACCCGGTATCTGTGATTGCTGTTATTGAGCAGGTAGTCTTGTTAATCAATGTGCGTTGGTAAACGCGATAACTTGTTCTAGTGTAGTTATGAGCTGCTTGCTAATTCATGTGACAAATGTTTCTCGCATGATTCTCAAAATAGCTTGTCATGTAACTAGACATGTTTATCAGAATCTTAAAGAACCATGAGGTTATTTGGCGATTAGCCATGGACACCGCCAATCTGTAAGAATCCGGCGGTGGCCACAGAGGGCAGCATCTATACGAGATTCTGCGATTTTTCTCCAACATTAAACAGGAGATCAATTGCGGCCATATTTGAAAAGAACCCAGGGAAATTTTGTTTGTAGACAGGGTGTGTGAAATCTTGAAAACGGACCTTTATTCCTTCCTTCTCAAACAAAGATGCGTCCAGATAGTTGTGTCCGCCTGATCCTGAGAGGTAGGTGTCTCCATGAACCGCTTTGACCAAGTCGAGGATTTTTTGAGATGAATGGGTCGTTATCCCAAACATGCTTGAATGAACGATTTCGGTTTCTATGCCAAAAGATGACATGAGGAACTTGATCAAGTTCATATTTAAGTCGATAATTCGTTCATACGGAGTGTTATAGATTTTTTCAAGATCGCCTGCGTAGCTCTTGAAAAACTCGGCTTTTGCATAGTTTGTCTGTATTTGTTTCCAATGATACTTGGACCAAATCAAGCCGCCTAATTTCACTTCATTTTTTATCTTTACTTCGTTTATCGGTTTTTTTTCTTTTTCAGCAGGAACGAAAAGCCAGTTCCATCCATTTCGGGTCCTTATTTTGTTCCTGTGATGAAAATCCCTTTTTGAGAACTGTGCATCATCATAAATTACAAAAACGTCAGCGTTCCTCATTTTGTTGAAAAAGCCGATGTAGGGCAAATAGTTTGGTTGATGAATTGCCACTATCAAAGGACAAGCCTCTACACATTATTGCCTGACTAAACTACAATCTAATTATTCGAACAACCTCAAAGGCTTCTGCATATGGAACTCCGACTTGATAACCTCTGAACTTAGCCAGGCCTTTTATGGCATTTACTTCGAAGAATCGCTTGTTTTGTTGTGAGCTAAACTGTTTGAGCGCTCTAAGCTTTGTGGATATCGTGTCGGAAACCTGAACATAATATTGTGGAAGAAAGTTGGGATAAGAATCAGGCGATTCATAGGAAAACACTTCTGGCACTTTTCTAGCGGCTGAAAACGTCGCATAAGCAGTGTTACGGTGATCTTGATGTCGATCATTTGCACATTGCGTGTATACACGATTAGGCTGTATTTTGTCGATAATGTTTTCAATTTTCATTATAGTATCTATTCCATCTGATATTCTTGTGTCTTCTATTTCGCCAAAGCTCAATGATTTTGCCTTAAGAATACGTGAACTCCTTTTAGCTTCACTCTGTCTTTGCATTTTGTCGCCGCTCTTTTCCCCACATGTCAAAACTAGAAAATGCACTTCGTCTCCTGAAATCACGTGTTTTGAAATAGTGCCGCCTGCGCCCAGTTCGATGTCGTCAGGATGTGCACCGACTGCCAATATTTTCATCTTTAATCACCCAGTTCTAAATATGTGCAACGAAATCATTATTTCTTGTTGTCTTCATCTTTGCTTTGTTGCTCTTTTGTCTTTCCAAGCCAAAATCACATGAGAAAAGTTGGGTAAGTACTAAGCTAACAGCATTAGAGCCGTAGTTAGACGCGTTGAAATGGGTGCTCCGGTAGGGGAGCGAAACCTACTCCACTCACAGTGAGACCTTGCCGTTTCAAATCCTTGGGTGTCCACCTTTTGCCTCCGTGAATGTTTAGTCTACCGCGATTAGGAGCCGCCACCACCAACTCTCCTTTCGCAATGCGTTTCCACTCGGCTATGCTTGTGTATCCATCTCTTTTTCTTTGAAGCTCAAGTACATCGAGTGCAAGGACGATATTGAAACCGGAATTCTTGAAGGAGTGTTGGCGGGCGCGGTTGCCCCGTTTGGATCATCATGATTTGATTTGCTTTCAATAGCGTCGCTAATTGTTTCTTGACGATTTCAAAGACAGATTCCGATTGTTACAAGCGCTGTCGACTTTCGTGAGATCCGCCCTTCCCTGAAAGGGCTTCTTTATAGATTTCAACGTACTTGCTCGCCAAAGTCGTCCAGTTATGATTTTCCCTGACGTATTGGTAGGCGTTTTCTCCCAATTTCATGCGTAAGTCATCGTTTGAAAGAAGAAGTTTAATTTTGCTCACCAAGTCAATAATATCTCCGGGCTTGGCCATTACTCCGGTTTCCATATGCGTTACGAATTCTCGGTTAAAAGAGAAATTGAATAATACAGGTGCCTTCCTGCACGCCATTGCTTCGAGAGCTGAAATAAATGGTCCAACCTCCAGAAAAGTTGGAAGAACCACAACGGTGGCCAGATTCACTTGTCTTATCAACTCCGTATTGGGAACATATCCCATCAAAGTTACATTTTTGGTCAAGCCATTTTTCTGTATTATTCTCTTCAGCTTTGGATAAAGAGGACCGCTGCCGAAAATTTTAAGATGGACAGCAGGAAATTCGGAAAAGAGGCTTTTGCTACCCCTTAAGAATTGTGCTACGCCTTTGAGTGAAATCAATCTGCAGAAACAGACTACCGACATTTCGGACCCGACATTAGGGTGATCTCTAGTCAATTCGTCTATCCTTTCAAAGTTTATGCCGTTATAAACTATTGAGACTTTTTCGGTGATACTGCGTGGGTAAGTCCGCGTCATGAATTCAAACGTCGAAGTCCCTGGAACGACTATACGATCCGCACGCTTGAACCATAACCGCTCAAGGAAATCGTCTAGTGGATAAGACAAGAAGTTTTCCGAAAAGTCGCCGAGCGTAAACTCGGATGGAGGCATCTGTGTGAACATTTTTAACATTTGAAGCGAATTTGAATGATGTGTTGTTACCAAAGCTCTATCCGAAAATTCGTGAGTCAACGCTATCCCAAATGACGCGGTGGGATTAACGCCATGGATAACGTCGCAATCTGAAACCAGGCTCGTCATGACCTTAGCGTTAAGAAGTTGAAACCAAAAATATTTGGGTGGAAAACTTGGGCAAGGCAAACGTACGATTTCCAAGAAATTATTTACTTTTGTTTTACCCCCTGACCCGGTTGTGGTGCCGCAAATGACTTTTGTCTCAATGCCCTTGGCGGATAAGCTGTATGCTAAGCTGTGGCAGTGAGTCCCAATTCCGCCTAGGGTGAATGGTGGAAACTCGTGAGAAATTAGTGCGACCTTTAAACCGCTCATTAACTGACCTCAGATCTATGGGTTAGCCTATCCGACAGTTCCCATTGCAAGGAGTGTTTGATTTCGAATATAGTTCTGATTCTCTTCAAAACCGTTACGGGTATCAATAGTCTTGAAACCAAACATTCTCGCAAGGTTCTGGTAAACTTGTTGCTTTGCCCGGATATCTACTTCACTAAACGTAGGTCTTCGTTCAATTATGAGTTTGGGAGAAGCGTTCACAAAGAAAACGATGTTTGGTTCAGGGGCTAAATGTGGCATTAACCTGGAAAAAAGAGTTGCGTGAAAACCGGACAAAGCCACTTCCATTAGCAGATCATAAACGTATCTATCACATACCAGTGTTCTTCTGAAAATTAGCGGTAACCGAACTTTAACAAAGGTAATGACTAAGTAATCTACGAAAAGTAATGCCAAGTAAATTTTCCCGAGTCTTTCTCTAACCTTGTATGGTGCATTTTCAAGCGCATCAGTCCAGGCTCCTTCTTTAACTGTATCCCAATAACCTAAGGTTCGAGTGAAAAAAAGAAAAGGATAAAGAAGGAAGGGTTTGCTGGCAGCCCAAACATACTTCACCGAAAAGCCTCTTTCCTGAAGAAAAGAAAAAAGTTGCTTGGAATGGCTTGTTTTCCCTGACCCGTCTACGCCAGTAAAACAAATAATAGCCCTGATTCTAGTATTGATTAACGCCACCTCTAAACCGATTCAAAGCTCAATTACAGGGGTACGAGCAATTCCTTCAAATTCGTTTCATTAAGCCGATGTTTGCTTTCAATCTTTCTAAACTCCACAAGAACCTGTTCCCAGAAGCCATCGTCATAGATTACTTTGCCGTAATATACAGCATCTAAAGCTGAAAGTTTAAAGTCCCTGAGCCAGGTAAGAAATTCTTCTTCTGATCCACAACCGCTCGGCTGTATGCCCATAAAGATTGGCGCGTCAGATAGCAAAAACCGTCTTCGAATATTCAAGATTTTTTGAGGGATGTTAGAGAGCTCTGCCGAACTTCTTCCTGGAAGGTTGCTCGCGATTACAATAACGTCAATATCGCTTTCAGGTTTCGAGCGGCCCTTCGCCCTTGATCCCAGAACTATGAGCGTACGTAGTTGAACGTTTCGCTTTAACAGAAGAAGAACGTATTCTCCCAAGCCCGAAGCAACATCGCGACCAAGTTCGTCAGTTCCTAGGTCAAAATGTATGTTCAAATCTCGCTTTGCAGATGGCATCGCCCTCGCAGGATAAAGCATTTTGTTAGCTCTTTTTTCCAGTTTCTCCATCATACTAGATGGAGTACGCTTCCAATTATATTTAAGAGACAACCTGTGCCGTACTTGTTTTCGGATTTCTTCCAGAATAGAGGCTTGCGTCCGTTCCAAGTGACTGGCTCCCTTTATAGCAGGCTCCGTTTTTCAAGCATCTCCCTATTCAATTTGGTTCGTGAATCTTGCGAGGTTTCCCAGCGAATCAATTCCCTTCCGAAAAAAGCGCTCAGAATAGCTAGCAACAAAAAACAGTTGTTTTGCAAGACTTCTATTGAAAGCAATCTTGTTTGTTTTGGGACCAACAATAGAACAATAGCTACCGGCAGAAAGAGTGTGAACATTAAGTTCTGCACCATAAGGTAGGCTGTAACCGCGATCACAGCTAAGAGAATAAATGGGTTAATCAAGTAAAGAAATATCTCTGGAATAGCGATTTTTTTGGGAAGAAGAAGCTTTCGTTGAAACAGAAGCCTCAAGCACCTGACCCATGTATTTATGTTATGCCTTGCTCTGCGCACTTTTGAATTGAACTTGTCTTTCCATGCAGCGAATTCCACACTGTAGCTGGTTACTTCTGGAATCACTATTGTTCGATAACCTTTTTGTACAATGTCTAGCGCGGTTCCAGTGTCATCTGCTTCGACATTGAAGTGATCCAACAAGGATTTTCTATAGGCTGCGAACCCCCCGTGAAATATTAAAGTCGAATAGATCTTCGATTCTCCGAGTTTAATTGTTCCATAGGTGAGATTCATGTAGAGATTTTCAGTTTCAGTTACCCATGAAATTTTTGAGTCTAGTAGTTCTTCACTAGAAATTACGCCCCCTACTGAGGGATCGGCAAAATAGGGTGTTGTGAGGAACAATGCATTCGAAGGTAAGAAAACGTCAGAATCCGAAACAACAATAATGTCGCCTTTGGCACGTTCTAAGGCCTTATTCAGGGCTTTTGTTTTTCCATTTCTTTCCTGAAGGCTGATTGTTTCGGTATTTAAGGAACTACCTTTTAGAAAACTTTCGATTTGAACGAGTGTGCCATCCGTTGAGGCGTCGTTAACTAAAAGAATCTGGAGTTTTTCATTTGGATATTCTAGTTTAGCAAGATTTTCGAGTTTCAGGCATATTGTTTCCTCCTCATTATAAAGCGGAACCATCAGTGTCACTGTCGGTAGATTGTTCTTGACTATTTTCAAATTCCAACTTCTTCGCAGTGCCCTTCTGAGATAAAAATAATACGAAAAATAAGCCCCGACGAAAACAAACAGCAGAGCAAACCACGCAATCAATATCTCGATCAAATTCTTCACCTAAGAGATTTAAAGCAATCGCTTAGTCATGCAATCGTGTCTTGAAAAGCTGGAACAACTCACGTGCCTGCTGTTCTGTGGAAACTCCCGCGACCACACCCTTAAGGTTACGGAGGCCAGCTATGTAATCCAATGCTTCGAGAGGCTTCAAGTAACCGGCTGCCAACACGCTTATAGCTAACACGATCGGACTGGTGAGGCTTGACAGTGTTTTTTCACATTCTTCTTTCGAGGGGTTCATTTGGAAACCGGCTTTGTTAAATTGAGTGGCAATTACTGTCTGGTTCAGATCTATGTTCCATTCGCTGAATTTCTTCACGAGATACGGGAAATTGCGGGTATTAAATCCAGGCGTTATTTTTCTCTTGGATAAGTAAGAAATGTAGGATTTGAAGAGCCAGTCTAAGTTTAGACCTAAGCACATGTCGGTAACTAGTTCATGAAGTAATATTGAACTTAGTCTTGCTTTCTTGCCAGTCGCTGATTTGATCCTCAAGATTTCATAAGCAAGATATGTCTTTAAAAGACCACTAGGATTCTGTTTAAACAAGGCGCTTACACCGCTAAGTATTGCTCCGACATTTCCTGAAACGACTAACTGCTTCGCGAACCTCTTAGCCAAACCAGGTATTCCGGCTTGGGTAGCCACTCTGACATACTCAAATGCATACGGAACTATCGCATAGAGCTTCATCTGCTCAAAATAATCTCGATTCTGCATAATCTTGAGAGTTGAAAGGGTAAGATCGCTGACGGAAAACATGAAACCATTAGCGCCATTCTTGAGCGAAGTTGATATGATATCAGCTGCTTTTTCTGCAGGGATAACAAGTTCGTCGCATCTTGCTCTCGCTCTTTCTTGCGAAAGATGGCTGATGCCATGAAAAGGATTATCGCCCACCAATAACGACTTCTGTGTTTCATTGGTCATTTTTCAAAACCCCTCCTTTTCACTTGATCTATGATATGGTCAACTTTCGATGCAGTTTCAAAGCTTGGTTCGCACTTTTGGTTGTTGCGAAGTGAATTTACAAAATGCTGGTTTTCCCTGAAATACTCGGCTTCTCCTAGGAAAAACGCTACATGGTCATCGAGATCTTGTCTGTACCACCTTGTCGAATCACCGTTGTCCTGTGTCAAAAGCAGTCGGTCGTCGTTTACCTCAAGTCTTCCCTTCGAACAATAAACAAGCAAGCCAAATTCGGGCATACGGTAATTAGCCATACTTTGAGAAATATCAAATCGCCCCACTAATCCAGTTGAATTCTTAACTGAAAAAGATATGGAAGTTTCGGTTCCACCCTCAGTTTCAGTACTGGAAATAAGGTCACAAACCTTTAAATCTCCAAGTAGCCAAAGCGCCAAATCCGTTACATGGCACCCTAGGTCTTTGAGAGCACCACCACGAGAGGCAGAGGATTTTGACTCTTTTGTAAGTCCAATAAAATCTGAAGAATATGCATAAGCCCTGAAAGAACGTGGCTCTCCTAAGACCTCCTCAGTAAGCAACTCCTTGGCTTTCTTAAAAACAACAGAAAACCGTTTCATGTAACCGACCATATTTACACCCCTTGACTTCCTAGCGAAATCACACAGTTCTCTCGAGTGCTCATAGTCTGACGCAAGGGTTTTTTCAACAAAAATGTTCCTAGCAATTCCTTTTGAATATAGCGTCTTAGCGATAAGTGAGTGCGAAGAAATGGGGGTTGTAATGTAAACCGCGTCAAGGTCCAATCCAGACAGGTTCTCGACTTCATTTATTACCTTGACACTTCTGGATGAAAATACTTTGTTAAGAAGCTTGGTCATCAGAGTACTTTTATCAATAAGGGCTGCGATTTCGACATCAGGGATTGCGCTCAATATGCTTGCATGTAACAAGCCCATCTTCCCTAGCCCTACGATAGCAATACGCAATTGAGGGTTTTTCAACCTTTCATTCTCCTAATTGACGCGTTTTGGCGAATTACTGGTACTTTCATTAGCGCGCGCTAGGACCCTCTTCAACTTTCAATTCGCCTCAACAGAGATGGCCACTTGAAGAAAACGCAGTCTAGTATATGGTTTCCGATACTATTCTTTTTAGAATCGTAGCTCCATGTTTCAGCTTGAGCTTCTTCTTACCTAAACGAGGCCTGTAAGATATGTCTACTTCGTATATGCCGTAGCCTTGCCGTTCAACGTGATGGTTCAGCTCAACCTCAACGTCAAAACCCTTAGACTGTGGGCTCCAGTTCCTCACGATCTCTGAACGCACAACCCTCAAACCCGTCAACGGGTCACGCAACTGCACGCCATTAAGCAGGTTATGCGTGAAAGCTATCAGCCTGTTCCCAAAGTAAAATGCGTTGCTCATCGCCTTCACGTTGAGGTGATGGTTAAACCTGTTCCCGCAAACCATGCCCACACGCGGGTTTTCATCAAGAATCCTCATCATCCGCGGCAAATACCAGGCTGGATAAGTGTAATCCGCATCCGTGAAAACCACGTAATCCAAGTCGACATTGATATGTTGGATCGCCGCGGAGATAGCGTCGCCCTTTCCCGTGCCTTCCTGAAAAACTATGTCCGCATCTAGCCCCTTAGCCACTTCCACCGTCCGATCCACACTGTGGCCATCCACAACCAGAACCCTAGGGTTCTCCAAATGCTGCCGCAGCTCCGCTATGGTGAGCCCGATGCCCTCCTCCTCGTTGAGGGCAGCAACGACAACTAGCACTCGACTGCGATGGTCTTCTCCAAACATTCAATTCACCAATAAGGTGCGGACTTCTCAATCTCTATTTCTAGCCTTTCTCCACGACTGATTTAAGCGAGATGGAGTTATCTTCTATAGGAATCTTCTGCTGAAAACCGAAAACCTCATCAAACCAAATCTCACTGCGCCCAACGCGTAATAAGCGCGCAACCTACTCGCTTCCAGTCATGTTCAGCCATAGCCGAACGTAACGGTTGTGAAACTGC
>Ga0315274_10004129_pt1 | contig 21416 bp, 15 predicted proteins | sample YL17G02_20_MG_FD_203700 | JGI IMG/M metagenome (GOLD analysis project Ga0315274, IMG submission 203700) | Sediment microbial communities from Yellowstone Lake, YNP, Wyoming, USA - YL17G02_20 | ecosystem: Environmental > Aquatic > Freshwater > Lake > Sediment | place: USA: Wyoming | collected...
CACGACATCATCAGGATCCGAGACTGGACATCCGACATGTTGCACCATCCCGGATTCGACATCTCCCACTACCACAACATCGATGAGGCCAGGGCTTCTTCCGACCAGTGGCACGAGGAGCTCACGCTCCATATGGATGATGGAGACCCGGGTCTCTACATGTATCCCGAGCACAATGCCATCGATCTCGGCCGTGGATACAGAATGGTCCAGATCAATCCGCAGGACCCAGGAATGGACCTCGACAACGAGGGGAACCTGATGGGACACTGCGTCGGAGGAGATGATTACGAGAATAAGGTCAGGAGTGGACAATCCGAGATCTGGTCCCTGAGGGATGAGAGGGGCTACCCCCACACCACCGTGGAGCTGGTAGATTCTGGAGAAGACAAGTACGATGTCGAGGACTTCCTCATGGACGTCGACGAGGACCTCGACGAGGCAGAGGCGTACGAACAGGCCTGGATGATGTACAATGATCAGGGGGACAGAGACCGCAAGTACAAGATCGAACAGATCCAGGGCAAGGAGGACAAGCCCCCCATCGACAAGTACCGACCCTTCCTCCAGACATGGCTCAAGATACAGAATAACAGCAAACACATCGACGTGACGGAAGAGGACCTGCTCTCCGTGACGCCATCCATCCAGCTCATCGAGATGGTGAGGAAGGACCCGACGATCCTCTCCAAGGCCGAGGACCACATCGATCCTGGAATGAAGTTGGAACTTGCATCAATCATGATCGACAGGGCTCTCCAGGAGAGGCTCGACCCGAACACACTGACCGATGTGGTCTTCATCGATGGCGTCGAGAAGGAACCGAGGTTCCCCGCACTTGCGGAACAGGTGCGGGAGAGGATCGTGTCCGGAGAGCCTGGATGGGAGAAGGCGGGGATATTCGGTACCCTGATGAATGGATTGTCCGCATCGAAGAGAGACGACTTCGCTATGGATATGATGTCGAGCCCGTTGCCGCACTGGAGGATCTCGGCCGTGAGCGAGTTGTTCTTTCGGTTGATGCCGGGTGGAAATAACTTCGGAGACACGCCGGAGGGAGGCCGGTTCATGGCCAACTTCCTCAAGACGGAGATGGAACCAAGAGTCATATCCGCCGTCCTGTCTCCCTACAGGCACAACTACTACCTGGAGGAGAAGGGGGAACCTCAGAGTCCGATCCCACATGACATCGTGATGCTGCTCCCGACGATGGTGGCGAGATCGGAGGGCAGGATCCGGGGAGGCGATTTCAAGGATCAGGACTACGACATCCCCAATGTGCAGGCTGCGGCACTCGACATCGCATCCAGGGCGGCACCACACATCATCCCCAACCTCGTCTCGATGATCTCTGGCAAAACCACCAGCGGAGACCTGCCCTGTCAGATGATCAATGCCCTGAAGATCCTCAGGAAGAACGACCGAGAGCTGTACCTCCAGACCATGAGGTCCATCCAGCCGTCCGTCAGGCGACAGATGATGAACGAGAAGCCACCCGCAGGAAGGCCATCGTCGTACACGGGGTCCGAAACGTTCCACAGGCACTGGATGCCAGACGACCTCTCCGCCCTGCAGGAAGGAAGGCCCCTCGCCCCGATGGAGCCTGCGAAACTCCCGCTCGCACGAAGGATCTACCAGGAGGTCGATGACAGGTGGCCCGTCGAGCAGATGTTGCCACGGGACATCGTACCGGAGGAGAACGACGAGGTCAGGCGGATGAGGATGCAGGCATCCTTCGTCCCGAGGATGTTGCGCCTGTCATCCAGGATGGATGCCAGGGGAAAGCATCGCATCTCCGATCGCATCGACATGGCGATGTTCCGTCGTGCTGACCTGTTCGGGGACCTGAGCACCAACGACATCGAATGGACCGGGAGATTCTTGGACATCTCTCCCACCAAGCACGGGGCCCGGAGGGTCGCAGATTTCATCTCCCAGCAAGGGCACCAGCTCCTGACTCAGAAGGTGGCGGACACGACCGATACGACCGATACCCACGAGGTGAGGTACGATGTGGAGAGATTCTGGTCCAGCCTGAACGAGTTCCTCGCATCGAAGCTGGCGTACGGCAACAAGGATGATCACGATCTTCTCCTCCTGTGGGATGCCATGTGCAAGTTCGGCGAGACATACGAGAGGTTGATGAGGGACTTCCCACGGGAGGACTGGTACGAGGACGAGGACGAGAATCGGATCTACTTCGAGTACAAGAACAAGCTGAGCCTCTTCGACATGTGCGCTTACTACATGGTCGACTACATCTCCGCCCTCACCAAGTTCGTCGGACACGATGCCGCCGCCAAACTGATAGGAAGCGCAAGGTTCAGGATGTCTCCGAAATCCATGGCGGCGGTCCTCCGTGGGGTCGATCAGGACGAGGAGAGGAGGACGATGGGGCAGGATGGTCTCCAGAGATTGCTGACGGAGATACACCCCAGATTCTCCAGGATGATGACGCCCGGGAATGAGGATCTCATCGTCGAGTTCACACGATCGGCCGACAGGAAGATGTTGGATAGGGAGTTCTCTCCGGCCGATGGATTCGATGGAGAAGATCGCCAGGAGATGATCGACTCCGTCGCGCCGCTCGCAAACATCGCCACATCCATCGTGGAAGACCCGTCCTTCTACGCCAATATGACGGTTGCGATCGTCGAGAACAAGAATCTGAAACGGGCACCCTACTCGATCCTCACCCCCGCCCAGGGAATGGCGTCCCAGTCCATCTCGCAGTCCCTGATCGAGCTGGGAAGGAGGGGATTGGTCGGGCCGAAGGTCGGACTCACGAGGATGGAGGATTACATCCTGAAGCTGTTCGGGGATCGCTCGATGAAGGACGAGGACATAGCGAGGGTCCACGAGGCATTCGGTGGTGACTTCTCGTGGTTGACGGCCGGCATCAGCGAGCTTCGCAAGGAAGAGCTATGTCTCAACAGCTTCGCTCCACCGGAGGAGATCCTGCAGTACATCTCCGATCATCCTCAGGAGCTGGAGCAGCTCAAGTTCGCCGACGGGATCCCGAACATCGGACAGATCAGGGCCGTCGCACGACAGAGAAGAGACGAGATAGTGAGTGAAGAGAGACCCTTCATCGACCAGGCGATCAAGGAGGGGATCGTCAAGGTCTCCCTCCTGTCGGAGACGCCTGGACTGATCGGGGCCCTGCAGGGCGAGGCGACGAGGATCGGGGTGTCTGCGGAAGAACTGCAACGGTATGCCAACCGTGTCATCGTGTACGACATAGACTTCCCTCGCTACCAATCCCTGTGCGAGGATTACAAGAAGGATTCCAAGACGATCATGGGGATCGACCTGAGGAATGTCTCCGGCAAGTTCCTCTCCAACGCCGAGAATCACATGGGAACCTACTCGCCCATCATCATCACGTTCTCGGCATATCCAGTCTCACATACCATAAACATATTCCTGAGGAACCTCGGCCTCTCCACCAACAGCGTCTCCGACATGACGAAGAGGCACGAGGGAGCCCACGCCCTCAGCCAAATCGCACATGGAGACATCGATCTCGATCAGGAGGCTGCGAACAATGAGGGATTCGGATACATCACGAGTGTCCCCGAGGCGATAACCTACGCTCACGGAGACCTCCCGGCATTCGAGGACGCCATCAGGAACTCGATACACAATGTGGTCCAGTCCAAGAACTTCCAGGAGGCCATCCGCAACTGGTCCGTGTCGAGGGTGCTGTCGTCGGAGAATGCGACCCTCGAGGGGTTCATGACATCGGAACAGATGAGGGCGAGGGCCGAGTACCTCAGGGACAGATTCGGGAACTCCGCCAAGGACTTCATCGAGAAGAGGATCAGGCGACAGGAGGGGCAGATCCTCAGGACGCTCTCGCAGATGAGGTCGGAGAACAGGGTCAGGAACATCAGACGGATCGATCAGCAGATCTCAGCCACGCAAGAGCAGATAGACGCTGCGAACAACCTCGAGGAACACCCCGGGCTCTTTCGGGACATCAGGTTCATGAGTCAGAGGAGGGAGATGATCGAGAAGGGGATGTATGACGTCGATGTCGACGATGTCGTGGACGCCCTGGCGAGGGGCTACATGGGAGAGTACTTCTCCAACCTGGCGAGGGGAGAGGTTCCGGCCGAGGAAGTCAGGGAATGGACTGACTTCGTGGTCGATTCGTCCGGTCTCGGATCTCCTCCCGGACAACCGAGGCCACTCACATCGGAGTACCTGCCCTTCTCCACCACTCCATCCACTCCAGAACCATACCGTCCACCAGAGGAGAGGATCGCCTCCATCATCAGGAGGATGGTTCGCCTGTCATCCAGGATGGACTCGAAGAGACATCATCGCATCGCCGATGCAATCGATGCGACGGTGCGGCTGGCGATGCCACCATTTGGATACCACAGGACGGATCCAGACAAGATCGACAAGATCATGTCAGAAGGATTCCGTGGAGAGATCCCACCGGAGCAATTCGAGGAACATTTCAACACCTTCCTCGGCGATCTGTCGCCAGATGGGAGGAGAAGATTCGACCAAGAGGCCCTCGAGTTGGGATACTCGGAAGACGAGGTGGAGATGGAATTCGCCGAATCAGTGGAAACTCCTCGATGCCCTGATCGACATCTGGGATGATGAACATCCGAGAGATAGGGCCATCTGGGTCTCGGGAGATCCTCTCGACCCGACATTCGGAGAGGCCGCACTGGAAGTCGATCTGAAGGGGATGCCACCGTTCCTCGATGATCAATCGTATGGGGGAGCCCACCGCTACACGCTCCAGCCAGGTGAGGAGAACATCCCTCCTTCACGTTTCCGTCACATCCCTCAGGAGGAGATCGACACCAATCCCGACTACAAGTACTGGTCTGACAGATCCAGATGATCCCCTGAAACGAATCCTCACCGCATGAGAGAAATGGGCAGACCATTCGAGAAATGGGCTGCCCATTTCTCCCAATTGTCCGCCCTATTGTCAGTCCTATTAGATTCCAGATATCTTCGTTTTTCTTAGAAATCTTGCAGGTATAACAAGCATACATTTAGAATATCGCTGGTATGAAAAACGAAAATGTCGTCGAGAGATCATTCTCCATATCGATAGCCGCCAAAATGCTCGGCATTCATCCCGCAACTCTGAGGATATGGGATGCAGATGGCAAGATAAGATCATTCCGTACCCCCGGCAACCATCGTCGCATCAGGATGAGCGAGATCGAGAGACTCCGCCAATGTCGGGATAACCCATCAGAGGAGGCAAATGAAAAACAGTAAAATCAGCAACAATGAAGTCCCCATCGGAGGCCCCCTTGGGATCTCATGTGATAGTAACCTTGCCGATTCGTTTGGCGGGTCTTTTGGCAGGTCTTTTGGCAGGTCTTTTTTGCGTTCAACAATTGGAGTACCTAGAACAGTCATCCCCATCAACTTACCATCGCCTCCTCCACCAGAAACCGACGATTCGATCCCCAATGAGAAAAGATTCGTCTACTTCGTAGAAGAAGAGGGGACTGGGAGGATCAAGATCGGTGTCACGAAAAATATCATAGGACGACTCCGTCAGCTACAAACGCACACTTCGTCCGAACTGAAGTTGTTGGTGCAGGTCGAAGTTCCAGATGCTTTCAAGATCGAACGCTGCCTACACACCACTTTCAGTAATCTCAAGGTTAGAGGAGAGTGGTTCTCTTCAGAAATAGTCTGGTTCCCCGAAGCCTTGATCAAGATCACAGATGCGATCGATGGTCATCAAGAGTGTCCACTATGTACATATGATACAATCTCCACGAACATGGTCGTCAATAGAGATGAATGCACGATGTCACTTCTTTGTCATATCATCTCCTCCATTCCGAGTGGCCAACGCTGTGAGAAACATGGGATAGAGGATTGACATCTCTGATCCACCAGGGGCCAGAAGCCCGCAATCCTCTGTCTTCCCTCGAACTGTCCTCCCAAGAAAATGTTTGACATCTCTGGTGGATGGGTATATGATTCCCATCAACCGCAAAACACCACTGAGTTTCCACCACAAGGTGACATTGACCATCTGGTAAAACTCAGTTACAGACTATGGTGAGGAAAGGAGATGAACCATGAGCGATAGATGTACTGTCTGTAGTGGACCTAACACATGGGCTGTAGAAAATGCGTACTTGACTGAAGGATCTGGTACTGCCCGTAGCCTATGTTCCGAGCTTGGGATATCTCAGTCTGCCTACTACAGACACATCAAATCCCATCTCAGACCCAAAGTGGATCACCCGCCAGATAACCCCAACGCTCTGGATTGGACGAGGGCCACCATCAACATCGCATCGGCAGTCGACGCCTATCGCATCGTGTCCAAACCAGAACTCATCTCGGACATCGGGATCGTGGTCGGGCAGGATGATAAGGGACAGTTCATAGAGCTCTTCATCATTCACTCGGGAGGTCTTGATCAGGATGCTGTGGAATCGATGGTTTTCAACATAGGGATGACAGTGGAGAACACAGAGATATCCAAGGGAATCTCTCCCATCACCAGGATGTCGGCGAAACTACATACCCATCAAATAATGATGGGACTCAGGAGGCCCAATGATGACAAGTGAGATGCAGGCCCCAACCCTCGAGGCCGGAGGATCCAGCCTCCCCCTCAAGGAGATCTCGGCGACCGGGGAGATGTTCCCCAACCTCGCCATCCTGAGGATCAAGCAGAGGTTCGTCAACGGCGGAGAACCCGCCGATGTGACATATCACTGCCCACTCCATCCCGACTGGGCCATCCGAAAGGTCACGCTCAAGGCCGGGGATCAGGAGATCTCCACCGTCGTCCTCCCCAAGCAAGAGGCGACAGAAACATTCGAAGCGGCGAAGCAGGCAGGCCACACGGCCGTCCTCGCAGATGAGGTCGCAGCCGACGAGATGCGCCTCCAGCTCGCCAACGTCCCCGCAGGAGCAGATGTCGAAGTCGAGACCGAGGTCGTCGCATGGCCACAGGTCGAGGCCGGATACGGCTGCTACATCGTCCCGCTGATCAATGGCCCCAAGTACGGTGGGGCCGAAGCACAGCAATCCCACTTCGACGAGAACGATCCCGGTGCGAAGAACACATCGTGCAGGCTCGATCTCACCCTCAACGTCACCAACCCGTCATCCGACTTCGGCACGATCAAGGATGGAGTCATCAACGAGGAGGTCGATCCGGTCGGACAGATCACGGTCCGATTCGAGACCGAGGTCAGCGCCCTGTGGCACGAGGATTCGGAGGCCGAGGCCAAGGAGATGGAGTGGGACGATGACATCGAGGATGAGGCCGAGGACGAGACCAAGGATGTCGCCACGGGCAAGTACCTCGTCGTCGGCGTCCCCGTCGTCAGGAACGAGAAGAAGGCCCCGAAGTGGGGCAGCACCGCACTCCTGATCGACCACAGCGGATCCATGTCCGGACAGGGTCTCAGCGTGGCACAGGAGATGTGCAGGAAGATCGCCGACAGGATCGGAGATGGACTGAAGTTGATCTACGCCTTCGAAGACAGCTGCACGTTGCGATGGGCGGATGACCCCGCACTCAGGCCGGAGAGGATGTTCGGAACCTCGGCCGTGGATGCCATCTCCCACATCTCCACGGCAGGAGGCACCCAGCTCGACAAGGCATTCCGGAAGGTCCTCTCCGACCTCTCGCAGAGGCCGGGATGCATCACCGACCTCGTCGTGGTCACCGATGCCCTGGTGAGCCAGATGTACTACACCGAGCTCGTCAACTCGATCAAGGCCCTCCTGGAGATCGGCATCGCCGTCCACGTCATCCTCGTCGGAGCCGCCCCCGGGCGCTTCATCGGAGAATGCATGAGCCATGCCTCCGGAGGATTCTACATCGAACAGACAGGCTCCCACTTCGACGAGGACGAGCTGCAGGCCTCCGTCGATCGCTTCCTGATCGGTGGCCTCACGCTTCGCCACATCAAGATCGGCAAGAACACCTTCCAGTGCGCCCATCCCGTCCGAGGACGCCCGGTGATGATCGCCCTCGATGACATCGAGGAGAGGCCCGACAAGGTCAAGGTAAAGTTCGAAGGCATCCCCGAGATGACCATCCCCGTCACCGATCGCCCGGAGGCCCGCTTCGTGTGGGCCAGGGAGAAGGTCATGGAGATCGTCCGCAAGTCCTGGAGCGATGGAGTTCCATACGAGTTCCGATCCAAGGAGATCGAGAGGCTCGGGGTGGCCCATCAGATCCTCACCCCGTTCACGAGCTTCGTCGGCTTCGACAGCACCAGGGTCCTCGACAGGAGCAATGTCAAGGAGTCCATCGCACAGGCCTCGCTCCCGACCGGCATCGATGCCCATGCGTTCTATGGCGTCGCACCGGGTGGACCACTCGGGATAGGCGGGGCGCAAGGAGCGAGCGGCATGGCATTCTTCGTCGATTCCAACATTGGTTCCCTCGGTGGATCGTCGCTGTCGCTCGGAGGGTCTTTCCGTTCCAGCGGCAGAAACTCCCTCTGTTCCACCACAGGGAGGCGTTCTTTCGGAGATCCCCTGACCGAGTCCTTCGCAGATTGGACCGACAACATGCAGAAGGTCTCCTCCTTCGACAGCAAGACCGGTCAAATGGACAATGGAGGCCTGGTTCCCACGAGCCTGAAGGGAGATGCGAAGGGGATCCCCCTCGTCCCTCAGGAGGTCGACGACTTCATCTCCGCAGATGCCGGAGTCTCCATCCCCTCCACCCCGAGGCACGAGGCCGCAACGCTCCTCGAGACCCTGCTCGACATGATCAGGGAGAGGAAGGAGAACGGGGAGTCTCTCTCCAACCTCGCCGGTGACTGGCTCGATGCCTTCGGACTGACGGCCATCGTCATCGCAAGCACCGCCCTCAAGGCGGCCGGCCTCGATGCCCTGGCTGGCGAGATCGCCAAGCGAGCCAAGAGCAAAACGACCACCGACCCGCTCTCGGCAAGGGATGATGTCGAGGCCCTCGCAGAGGAGATCGCAGCGGAGCTGGCTGCGTGATGATGGATGCGTAGAAGCTGCACGAGCACCGAGAGGGGCCATCCTGACGGATGGCCCCTCTCGTTCCCGACCCGACATCAAGCGATCAATGTGGGGTTCACCAACTGCTCCTGAGAATCTGACGAAATCTACCGAACCGAACCCCGTGAAAGATTTCTCCAAAAACGTCTTGACTCGATCCGGCATTCGAGATATCATTAGGTTCAGACGGGCGAGGAAGTGGAGATGATATGAGAACCGAACTGTCGCATCTCTGGGGAAAGTCATCACTCGAGAAGTACGAGGTCTGGACGGATGGACCCATCGTGTTCCACCCGGTCGTATGTCATCTGCTGGATTCTGGGCTGGTGACAGGCGTGCTGTGGGATATGCTCCTCACCCATACCTCCAGACGCATTCTCGAGAAGGCCATCGGGCTGGAGGGCGACGACTGCAAGTCCTTCGTGTCTCTCTCCACAGGACTGCACGACATCGGCAAGATATCCCCTCCCTTCGAGGCGAAACGCAAGGAACAGATGGACATCCTGAAGGAACTGGGATACGAGTTCCCCCTCATCCTCAACGATGAAGCATATCATGGCATCGTCTCGACATGGGCCCTCTACGGAATGATGAATGAAGGATTCCTCGGGTTCCCCATCTCGAAAGATGATGCCTGGGCCCTGAGTTCCGTGATTGGCGGACATCACGGCAGATTCGTGTATCGACCAGACATCTCGAACACCATTGGTGAAGAGATGAGATTCACGGGCAACAGGCGTCAACTCCACTCCGTCGGAAATCAGAAATGGCACGATGGCAGATGCGAAGTGGCATCCGTGATCAGGGATGTGTTTGGAGGGTTCCCGAATCCGATCGGGATGAAGATGACCGGAGAGGCGATGGTGATCCTCGGAGGGCTGATCCCCCTCTCCGACTGGATATCTTCCGATTCCGATCTGTTCCCTCCCTGTTTAACCGCAGGAGATGACTTCTCCATCGATGAGTACATGGAAACCATCAAGCCCACCATCAGACAGAAGATCGAAGGACTCGGCATCAGGAACAGGGAGCCAAGGGTTTCGTCACTGACATTCCTCGGCGTGAACTCCCACCTGGAGAAGGCAAATCCTCTTCAGGACATCGGTGCCAAGATCTCCGACAAGTTGGTGGCTCCCAGCCTCGTCATCGTCGAGGACGCCATGGGCGGTGGCAAGACCGAACTTGCCATGTACATCGCCAGCGTCCTCAAGGAGCGAGGGAATGATGCGGGGATAGCCTACTCCCTGCCGACGCAGGCGACCTCGGATGCGATGTTCGAGAGGCTCCAGGGGACACTCGCCAACATCCACGGAGGAGAAGGTAGATACAACTGTCATCTAATGCATGCGGATGCAGAGATGAATGCAACCTACAAGAACCTGATGGTCATGGCTTCCGAATGGGAGACGGGAGCCGTCGCAGATTGGTGGATGTCAGAAAACAGGAAGTCGCTCCTGGCAGATGTCTCGGTCGGGACCATCGACCAGATCCTGATGTCCAACATCCAGGTCAAGCACAACTGCATTCGTCTCTTCGGGCTCGCCGACAAGGTCCTCATACTGGACGAGATCCACTGTTACGACACGTACATGCAGAACCTCATCCATCACCTGCTGAGATGGTGCAGGAAGATCGGATGCTCGGTCATCATCCTGTCCGCCACGCTCCCTTCCGAGCGGAGGGAGAGCCTGATCCGTGCCTACCTCGATGATGACCAGAAGGAACTCCATTCATCAGCTCCCTACCCGAGAGTCACATTGGTGACTCCCGATGGGGAGATCGAGGAGCGCTGCCCGCATATGATAGAGCGGAGATCCAAGGTCTCGGTCTCTCACATCGCCAACGACAACGATCTCATCATATCCCGGCTCGAACATCTGATCGAGGATGATGGATGCATCGGCGTCATCATGAACACGGTCAACAGATGCAAACGCCTGTGCGAGGCCATCAGAAAGAGCCATCTCGGCGAAAAGGTCGAGCTCGTCTTCCTCCACTCCCTGTTCAGAAAGGGAGACAGGAAGGAGAAGGAGAAGATGATCACGAGGTCCCTGTCGAAACAGGCATACGCTGATGGCAAGAGACCGAAGGCCATGATGGTGATCGGGACCCAGATATTCGAGCAGAGCATCGACCTCGATTTCGATCACCTGATCTCCGACATCGCCCCCATCGACCTCCTGCTGCAGAGGATCGGACGGATGCACAGGTTCCTGATGATGAGACCCAAGAACATAGCCTCCCCATCGGTCACCATCATCTTCCCATCCGAAGACATCGAAGAGCTGCCGAACTACTGGGACATCTTCTTCGGGGTCTACAAGGACATGCCCCTCCTTCGCACGCACGCACAGCTGTGCGAGATCATCAAGGATGGCTCTCCCATCTCTCTCCCCGATGACATCGAGCCACTGGTCGAACGATGCTATGGAGAATCCTTCGATGTCCCATCCTTCCTCGGAAACGACTGGGGCGAGACCCTTCGCCAATCCATCCACGGATGGGAGAACGAGAAGTTCCGTGACAACATGGAATCCGACATCTGTTCCTTCCCATTCGAATCCGACCCGACGAAACTCATCATCGCATCGAGGAGTGGGGGAGATGCTCCTGCCAACACCAGGCAGTTCGAGCCGACGGTGAACATCACGGTCATCTTCGAGATCGTTGGCAAGCTCTTCTCCGACCCAGAAGGGACCATCCCCATCGATCCATTCGACATCTCCAGGAGGAGCATCACCGGAAGGAAGAACCGGGAAGTCCTCAACGAATGCTCCGTCAGGGCCTCTCAGAGATCCACGATCGGGAGGTTCGTGAAGGACATCCTCTCCGACGATCTGACGAACATCGTTTCCAAAGGAGGCATACCGTTTCTGCCAGACGAGTGGGCCAAGGATGCGGTGCTCAAGAAGAGCAGGCTCGTGACGATGAGGAGGGTGGGAGAAACCCTCTTCGAATGCGAGATGATGAAGGATGGGAGCAAGTGGAAGTGGGTCCCAACGCTAGACACGGAGATCGGATTCGATGTGAAGAGGAGCTGAAATGATGTTCGATCTGACGAGAGAGAGCTGGATTCCATGTCTGATGATGACGGGCGAGACCATCGACCTCGGGCCCGAGGAGGTGTTCGAAAGGGCCCATGAGATCGTCGAGGTCTCTGGAGAGACACCTCCGATCACGGCCGCCCTTCATCGGTTGCTCATCACGATCGCTCGACGGTCCATGGGCGGTCCAGAGGAACCGGAAGAAAAGGTGGAGCTTCTGAAAGGTGGCAGGTTCGGGAAGGAACCGAAGGCCTACCTGAAGAAAACGAGGGACCGTTTCGACCTGCTGCATCCCACCAACCCGTTCTATCAGATCGGGGGCCTGACGACGGGGAAGATGAAGGGAGAGACCTACGTCCAACATGAGCCACATCCGATCAACCACATCATGATCGGAAGACCCTCCGGTCACAACCCGGCGCTGTTCGATCACACGACGGATGCCGATCGGATCAGGATCCCATTGGCCGAGGCGGCCAGGCACCTGGTGGCCTACCAGTCCTACCACTCCGGGTTCGGCCTCACATCATCATACAAGACGCCCCTGGATGATGTGCTGCGCAACAACAAGAGCTACACCGATTCTCCCCTGACACGTGGATACTGCATCTTCCTGCGTGGACGGAACCTGTTCGAGACGATCATCCTCAACCTGCCAGCCGGGAAGATCGTGGAAGGGGATGTCCCATCATGGGAACTCGATCAGAAGGAACTCATCGAGATGGCCGTCAGGGCGGCATCCGGTGGCCTGATCAACATGGGGGAGATGGACCTGTTCACGTGGCCCACGAGGTTCGTGAGGATCGTGTCAGATGGTGAGATGGCAGCCGAGGTGTTCGTCACGAACGGGGTCCACCTCAACAAGGCGGTGGAGGACCCGATGAAAGCGTACAGGTCGACTCCCCTGGGGATGAGACCATGCTCACCATCGATGGACAGGGCAATGTGGAGGGATCTCGGACCACTCCTCGTCGAATCGGACGTCGACGATCCGAAGCCGAAGTACAGGAACCCGGTCATCATCGGACACTTTCGCACCCTCGGCCGGTTGATCGAGGAATTGCCGAGGGACATCAGGATCAGCATCTCTGCGATCGGGATCATCATGGAGAGCGGGAAGGCCTCCTCCATCATCGAATGGAGGGAGGAGAAGATGCCGTTCCCCGTGGAGGTCCTGAGAGACGAGGGGACGATGAAGGTCGTCTTGGACGCAATCCGCCTCGCAGATGATGCCTCCCAGAAGCTGCGCAGCATCATCATGACGGTGGCGAAGAGGAGGCTGGGCAAGACCGCCTCCGCAGAGGCGATGTGGAAGGCAGGAGGTTCCTCCAGGGTGTTCTGGACGATGCTCGACTCCCGTTTCGCCACTTTCGCCACCCTCATCTCCAAGATCGAGACCGACGAGGATGAGAAGGAGGCCAAGGAATACTGGTGGCTGATGGTAGCCGAGGCGATCGAGAAGGCCTACGGGTCATTCGTCAACAGCATCGGAAACGACACCAGGACGCTGATGGCGATCGGGAGCTCCAAGTCCTGGATCGACAATGTCGTGATGAACATCCGCAGGGACGGGAAGATGGCAACCGACAAAGGAGGACTGACGCATGATCAAGGAAGTGATGAAGGAGTCGAGGGATGAGTTCATCGGCCATCTCTACCTCCTCGCATCCGACAACCCGGATGCCAAGGATGGGCAGGTCGAGCTGAGGAGGGGGTTCAAGGCGAGGATGCCGTGGGAGTGCGATGACATGCGATTCCACATCCACGTCATCAAATACACGCCTGGACTGACGCACGAGCAGAGGAAGCCGTTCTACATGGTGGCATCGCTGTTCTCGCTCAAGCCCGTGATGAACGATGACAAGCAGGACATGGGGAAGACGGTGGCCTCCATCTCCAAGATGAGCAGGAGCATGAGGGATCGTTTCATGGCACTGCTCTCCGCAAGGGGGGACGAGAGCCTGTACAGGGGACTCCGCAACATAATCGGTTTCCTGATCTCGTCTGGAGCGAGGATCGACTGGAAGACGCTGTTGTACCACCTGTCGCAGTGGGACAATCCGGACAGGTGGGTTCAGAGGACATGGGCCGAATCATTCGCCAAATATGGCGGAATCTGAGGAGAGATGAAGATGACCAACAACCAGAAGATCGAGACGCACATCCTGATCAGCCGACCGTTCTCCAATGGGAACAGGGACGATGCTGGTCAGCCCAAGTCCCAGAGGTTCGGGGGTTTCGAGAGGGACAGGATCTCGGCTCAGTGCTTCAAGCGAGGCGTGTTCAGGAACCAGAGGTTCCTCGAGATCTCGGGGATGGATGAGCCGAGCATCCGAAGCGTCGGTTTCCGCCTCGCAGTCGAGATGGGGAAGCGGCTGGTTGCAGCCGGACACGACCCGGAGGCATCCGAGAGGATCTCCAATGCCTGCATCCTCGGACTCTTCGGATCGGAGAAGGAGACGAAGCCGAGTGCCACCGATGAAGACACCAGGGGGAAGCAGGGGAAGAAGATGGACCCCGATGACAAGCCAGGGAACACGATCCACTACATCGGCAGGGATGAGATCGACGGGATGTTCCACATCATCCACGACAACTGGGAGACGTTCGATGGGGAGATCGTGAGCCGGAAGACCCCCGATCCGATCAAGAGGAACTCCGATCACCCGCTGGTCTCCGAACTGCTCCGTGTGTCGGTGGATGGGACGATCTGCCCCGACATCATCGCCGGTGGGAGGATGGACGCCACGGCACACGGCAGGAACATCGACTCGGCGGTCCTCGTGGCGCACGGTGTCGGCGTGAACCGCTGCGAGATCGAGCACGATTACTTCTCGGCCGTCGATGATCTCAACATCGACTCGTCGGGCGCAGCGCATGTCAACTTCGCCGAATTCTCATGCCCGATCTTCTACCAGTACTACGTCATCGACATCGGGCAGCTCATGATCAATGCGATGCTCAAGCCAGGAGGGGATCGTGCGGACAGGATGAACCTCGCCCGCCGGACCACGATGGCCTGGCTGCAGTCTTCCCTGGAGATGACGCCGAAGGGGAGGAGCACGGTGACGGCTCCCTTCACCGCCCCGAGCTTCGTCATGATGACGGTGAGGGACTCCGGGATGCCATTCTCCCTCGCAAACGCCTTCCTCAAGCCCGTCAGCCCAGTGGACGGAGAGAACATGGCGGAAATGGCCACCAACAGGCTCCTGAGGCACCACGAGAGGATGACGAAGGCCTACGCTGTTCGGAACCAGGGGCTGACCTTCTGTGGAGTCCTGGCACCCGAGTTCGACATCCCCGATGAGTTCGGCGGAACCCAGTTCGAGACCGATGGGGAACTCGTGGAGGCCGTCATCTCCATGATCGAATGGGAGTGATCCGGATGAACACGCTCCTGCTGCAGATCTTCGGTCCACTGCAGGCATTCGGCGACGAGTTCTCGCAGTTCGGGACCAGGAAGACGAATCTCCATCCGACGAAGTCGTTCGGGGTCGGCCTCATTGCGACGGTGATGGGGAGGAGTAGAAGGGACCCCATCGAGGACCTCTCCAGGCTCCCGATGGGTGTCCGCATCGAAGCCGATGGGGCTCACATCCTGGAGGACTTCCACGCCGTCGAGAACGTCCCACAGGCCGATGGGGGGATGGATCGCAAGAATCCCTTCAAGATCACGAGGAGGTCGTACCTCACCGATGCCTCCTTCCTCTTCGGGATCGAGTCCGACGATGTCGAGATGCTCGTCCGCATCGAGAACGCTCTCATAAACCCGGTGAGAACCCCGTACATCGGAAGGAAATGCTGCCCCTTCTCGATCCCCCCGGTCCTTCCAGACGGGGGGATCAGGGAGGGACTCGACCTCTTCGATGCCCTTCGCAACGAACCGCCCCTGAACATCATCGGAGGGAACCAGTCGATGATGGAGGTCGTCATCGAGATGGTCCCAGGCAGGGAATGGGCCCAGCCTCCGATGCTCGTCCACGATATCAGGGATGTTCCGATATTCTTCGACCCCCGCCAATTCCGAAAGCGAAAGATCGGAAGGATGATGGTCGACACCAAGGTCGGTGATGATGCATGAAGATCTCCCTATTGAAGATGAACCCATGGCACCCGGATGTCATCAGGGACATCGATGACATCTACGAAATGCACCGGACGCTGATGAGCGGATTCCCATCCGACGACCCCGGCATCGTCCTCTTCCGTCAGGAGTCCGAGGCGGGATCGCTCAAGCCGATCATCATCGTCCTGTCGGAGAAGGATCCCGACTGGTCGCACCTGGTCGAGACGACGCAACTCATCGGGGACCCTCGGACCAAGGAGTTCTCGCCGGTGATCGGTGATGGGGACACCTTCAGGTTCAAGCTCCTTGCGCACCCCTCCTTCGCATCCAAGGAGGGGCTGGAGGACCCGCTGGCCCCTGGCAGGAAGAGATTCATCAAGGGCGAGGACGACAGGGCGCTCTGGCTCCAGAGGCAGGCGGAAAGGAGAGGGTTCGAGATCCTTCAGGTCGTCGAGACCGAGAGGAAGGTCATCAGAGGGAGGAAGGGCAAGGACAGGATCTCGTTGCCCTGCATCATGTTCGAGGGTTTCCTCAGGGCCACGGATGCAGACATGATGGAGCAGAGCATCGGGCGGAACATCGGTCAGAAGCGTTTCGCAGGTTGCGGGCTGCTGTCGCTGCAGAGGGTCTGAGATCGAGGGCGGGCATCAGGGATCGTTCCTGGTGCCCGCCACTTCATTTTCATTTTGGATCAGACATTGATGTTCAAGATTCTTCTGCCGTGTCCAAACAGTGTGCATGAATGACAAACGATGAGACACGGAGTCTAGGTTCCTGGCGGATCGTAGTACCGGCCCCACATACGTGGGGGTGAACCGCGCCGCCTCTGCCTTCGTCGGGATGTGCCGTCACCGGCCCCACATACGTGGGGGTGAACCGTTGAGATCGCTTCCGACGGTCCCGAGCTGGGTACCGGCCCCACATACGTGGGGGTGAACCGCCGACCCGATCTTGTCGAGGGCGGAGGGAACGACCGGCCCCACATACGTGGGGGTGAACCGGAGGGGAATCATCACCATGTCTGAATGGCTGGACCGGCCCCACATACGTGGGGGTGAACCGGAGGTCGAAGATCACCGACCATCCGAGACCCTACCGGCCCCACATACGTGGGGGTGAACCGAACCTGGGTGCGTCGGGCCTCGGCGTCGCCGAACCGGCCCCACATACGTGGGGGTGAACCGGCGCTCGGCAAACAGCCAGCATCTCCCGAAACACCGGCCCCACATACGTGGGGGTGAACCACGGCGGATGTACGAGGGGCAGTTCCCGGCCGAACCGGCCCCACATACGTGGGGGTGAACCGGCTGAGCTGCGCCTCCCCTTCTTCGACAATCCACCGGCCCCACATACGTGGGGGTGAACCGGTGACCGAGCCACTTCGAGGACGGACATCCACACCGGCCCCACATACGTGGGGGTGAACCGTTGATGGTGATCGGCTCGAGCAGCCCGTTGAGACCGGCTCCACATACGTGGGGGTGAACCGGGGGTGCGGTTGGGACAAGCGCCGCTGAACGTACCGGCCCCACATACGTGGGGGTGAACCGCTCTCGCCGCCCAGGTTCTCTCTGAGGACGGAACCGGCCCTACATATGTGGGGGTGAACCGCCCCGACCTCGACGGAACCAGCCCGAACAGTCACCGGCCCCACATACGTGGGGGTGAACCGCCCTTGGGCAGGAACGCCGCCAGCGACTTCCAACCGGCCCCACATACGTGGGGGTGAACCGGGGTCCACCACCAGCTGGCCGGGCAGCGAGAAACCGGCCCCACATTCGTGGGGGTGATCCCTGGAGCTGATACGAACCAACAACTCCTCACATTCGTGAGGGCCGACCCCTTGAAGGACAAATGCCCCACATTCGAGAATCGGTCCTCGGAACATCAGGAGGACCGTGATGCCGAGACAATTCGATCCCAGACGGCATGTCGAGTACTTGCCCCCCGAGTTCACGCAGGGACAGAAGATGATGTACCCCGAGGATGACGGGGATTACTACTTCGACGACGAGGGACTCCCGGTCAACCTCAGCGACGATATGATCATGCGGGCCCACTACCTGGACCTCGGCATGTCCCGCCTACTCCAGAAGTACCGTGATGGCGCACTCTCCGACCAGGAATACATCCAGTACCACCGCATGAACGGCGAACTGCGGGGTCTCCTCAGCCACATCTGGAACATCGGGAAGCGGGCCCTCAAGCAGTGGGTCGAAGGACACCTCAAGGGAGGCAACCCGACATACGGCATCGGAATCACGAACATCGAGAAGCTGATCGAGACGCTGGAGGAGCTGGGACTCCCGGCCCAACCCGCCCTCGATGTGATGGAGGGGGAGTTGGGCTACGATTTCGACGATGAGGTCAAGCGCCTCTCCATCGGAGCTCCACCTCTCTACGACCAGCACGAGTACGAGGACGAGGAGGACCAGCAGCGATTCGATGAGGCCCTGGCGAAGGCGGGCGTGTCCGACCTCGATGAGGTCGAGCCGGACGAGCGTGACAAGTGGGCGTTCCTGAAGGAACAACTGGAGAACTGGTACGATCCGAACGAATCAGGCCCCTACTCCGGGTATGGGGACAAGTACTCCCCGCTCCACCAGAAGAATGTCTCTTCCCTGAATGTGGATCCAAAGAACCCCGATGCGTTCTTGCGTGGCGGGAACGAGGATGATCAGGAATTCTCGAGCTACCAGCGGGGCTTCGTGAACGAAGAGGACTGGTACAAGGAGAGCCCCCATGTCGGAGCATATGCCGAGATGAGACTGCACCCGGAGTACCAAGCCGCCATAGACGAGAGGATGACAGAGAGTTGGGACCCGATCAACAATATGCGAGACCACAGGGAGCTGCTCCAAGACCTGAACATCGATGAGGAACGATGGAGAGATCTGGACACGCAGACCCAGATGGCCCTGATCTCCAGGCTCATACAGGCCCAGCACCGGACCGGTAACATCCTGACGGATTACACGCCCAGCTTCGAGTTCACCTCCGGGCGATACGAGCCCCGTGGAGATTGGGTCGGTCACAAGATGGGGGAAGCCCCAAGCCTCGAGTCGAACGCCCTGAAACAGGCACTCGACGACCTCAATCAGTCACCGATGGTCGAGTCCTGGGACAGGATGATGACCGAGCATCCCCACGAGAGGTGGTCGAATATCAACCACCGGATGGTCAGAATCGCATCTCGTCTGGATCGGAAGGGACACCACCGACTGGCCGACCAGATCGATCTCATCGGGAGGAAGACGCTCACCGCCAGCCTCGATCGAAGAGGACATCTCGAGATCACAGATCGGAAGGGCCGCCATGCCACCGCATCGACCAAGAAGCGAAAATCCCACTTCCAGGTCCTGAAGGAACACAGGATCGAGCTGACACCCGAGGAACGAAAGAAGGTCATGGATTCCGATGCCGTCTGGCACCACGGACCGGGCGGAACGCCCTCTCCCGCAGTGTGGAAGGCAGTCGTCGATGACAAGACGACCTTTATATGCCATACGCATCGTGCATTCCAAGAGCGGAACTCGCTCGACGCAGCCATCAAGATCTTCCATTCCTTCATCAAGGGAACCGCCTGATCCTCGGATAAGACCTCGAGATCACATCACGAGGAGGAATCCAGATGATCCCACTGTCCTGCAAGGAACCACCGTGCCCACGATGCCAGGCCCTCGAGGAGAGACTCTCCCAGGCCGGCGGAGCACTGTCCGACATCTTGGTCCTGCTCACATCCTGCGTCGCCAGGGGAGACGATGCCGTCAAGCTCGAGTCCATCATCTCCGCCACTCATCGCAGGATCCTCGAATCGGCAGACCGCCCCAGGACCAGACCCTCCTGGGACCGCCACATCTGGGAGAAGCGAAACTGGGATGAGTTCGACAACAGCAGGATCCACGCCTGCGGAACCGACCGTCCCGTCAAGGATGTCGCCATGGAGCTGATGGACGCATCGAAGGATGATGGCGAATGAGAGTCGACAAGATCGAGTTCAAGGATGCCCTACAACCAGATCTCCAGACAGCCCTCATCGAGGAGATCGAGAGGATCTCCCCCCTGAGATTCCGAGGGGAGGTACCCAAAGACCTCTACGCCCCCACATCATGGAGCAGCAGGCTCTACTGCACGAGGTTGCGTCCCGATGACCAAGCGATAGCGACATCGGTGAACGATTCGGAACTGAAGAGCCTCGCCCAGCACATCCTCCTCGGCAACATCTATGGACCAGAGATCGTCGAGTGCGCACCGGAAACATCACTCCTGAACCTCCTCTCCACTCGCAGGAATATGGGCGATGTCTGGGAGGGAACCGTCCCCGTCTCCATCCTCGCCGTGAAAGACATCAGGCACTACCCATCATCTGCCCCCGAGTGGATGAGTGGGATCGACCATCATATTCCGCTCATCCACATCCCAAGGGACGATGCCCTGATCTTGATGGCAACGACGGAATGGAAACTCCAAAGGGATATCACACTGGCGAAAAAGGATGATGGAACGCCCGTCGTCGGATGTATGACCTTCCTGATCCCAGCCCTCGAGCGACCCAAGATCGTAGTGGTGAGAGAATGACAGCCTGATTCCCCTTGTCATCCTCACCGATCCGGAGTATGATGTCTTCGCAACACCATCTCCCAGGGGAACGAACCCAGATGCCAGACCCACACAAGCTCCTCGAGGTCGATCCCAAGGCCTCCATCGAGGTCATCCAGGCCGCCCACAAGGCCCTCACCGGCAAGATCGACCAGAAGCTCCTCGATGAGGCCCTCGAGGCTGCAGTCAACCAAGCCCCCGAGCCCGTCAAGAAGGGCAAGACGGTGGGCAACTACCGCATCACCAATCTGATCGCCGAGGGAGGATTCGGCACCACCTACAAAGCTGAGCACCTCCTCACCGGCAAGCCCGTCTGCATCAAGCACGCCCTCCACGTCTCCGCCTCCGACACGGCGATCCTCCTCGACGAGGCCCGCCTCTGCTGGGACCTCAGACACTGGGGGATCCCGGCGATGAGGGACATCATCGAGATGCCAGATGGCTCGCTCGCCATCGTCATGAGCTTCATCCCCGGTCCCACACTCCAGCAGATCCGGGAGATGCCCAAGTACCAGGATGGGATCGACCCCGAGCATGTCGCCTGGATCGTCGAACGGACGCTCAACATCCTCAAGTACCTCCATTACGAGGGCGTCATCAACGGCGATGTCAAGCCCGCCAACATCATCGTCCAACCCGAATCCCACCACGTCGCACTCGTGGACTACGGACTCTCCATCCTGAGACCAAAACCAGGCGAC
>Ga0315274_10004132_pt1 | contig 21403 bp, 17 predicted proteins | sample YL17G02_20_MG_FD_203700 | JGI IMG/M metagenome (GOLD analysis project Ga0315274, IMG submission 203700) | Sediment microbial communities from Yellowstone Lake, YNP, Wyoming, USA - YL17G02_20 | ecosystem: Environmental > Aquatic > Freshwater > Lake > Sediment | place: USA: Wyoming | collected...
CCAGGCGGTTGTGACCACCTCGAGCTCCAGGCCCAGGCGGTCGGCGAGCTCCATGGCGATGTCCACATCGAAGCCCTCCGGATCGCCGTTATCCCCGATGCTCTCGAACGGCGGGTAGGTGGTGTCGTTCCCCATGAGGAGCTTGCCCTCCTCCAGAGTGGTGACCGTGGCCTTCTCTTCCTCTTCAGGCTCTTCCTTCTTCTCGCCGCACCCCGCCACCAGGGCCGTGGTGACCAGGACAAGGGCGAGCATGAGCATCAGAGCCGCAAGCAAACCTTTCTTGCTCATCTTCCCTCCTTTTAACCCATGAGACTCGGCAACGTTGAAGATTATATATTCAATCCACGATGAAAACAAACCAAGCGGGCGTTTTGCCCGTTACGTCCAGTCGCCCGAGGACCCTTACCTGATACCCATCACGCCCACGGCGCGGAGCGGCGTTTTCAACCCTACGACCGCGTTTACCGCTTTCTCGTCGATGCCTCGCAAGCTCACATCCACCCCCAGGTCCATGGAGGCGGCCACGAGGGACATCTGGGATAAGGCGATGGGCAGGTCGATCATCCAGAACGGCTTTTCCATCTTCTCGTAGAGGAATCCCATTGCGACGTCTCCAGCCCCCACGATGGCAACCCTCCAGGCACTCTCCATCCTGCAAGCCCGCGCCAGCTCACGGCGTGCATCCTCGTCCGAGACCGCGATAAAATGCCATTTTTGGGAGTTGCCGGCACTGGGCGCTATGCGGGCGGCCTCGAAGCACGCGTCCATAGCCAACGCGATGGGCGCGTTTCCGCCGCTCTCCCGCTTCTCATCCAGCTGCCGCAGCAGGCCGGCGATGTCCTGTGTGCTCGAAGCGGAGAACGGCTCCTTCTCCAGTTCCGTCAGCGGATAGGGATTCTCTATCGTCTCCAGGTAAGCGATGGCGGAAATCGGCTTACGTTTTCTCGATATACGCCTGTACATCATGTGATCCATGTCCCTCGCTTTTACCTGCGCTTTCGGTTTACCGAAAGGGATCACCGCGGGAATGAAGGTACCCTTGCCGAGGCCCAGGGCCTCCCCTACCTCTCTCTGGTTGATCCCGCCCAGCCAGCAGGTGCCCAGGCCCGCTTCCGTGAGCCAGAGGACCACGTCCTCCGCCGCCATAGCCGCGAGGGGCAACCTCTGCGGCCTCTCGCTGCGAACATCCTCCTTCGGGAGGGCCAACACCAGGAACCCGCCTAACGGCGCCTTGTTCAACCAGAGATTGATCTTGCCCTGCACCCCTTTATGGATGCGCTGCTTTATCCTCTCGACGTGTTCCTTTTCGGTCACCACCAGGAGGCTCCCCTCCTCGGCGCCTCGCACGGAGACCGCCAGACGCGCCGTGTCCTTCAGTTGGCCCGTGAGAGCCTCGTCGGTGTCGCCTGGAAGGTATTTCCTGTGGGACCTGCGGGCATACAGTGTATCCCACAATCCCCAGGGGGTAGCCGAGCAGGAAGGATAATCCCGCGTGGGCTCCTTGGTCTGTTCCATCGCTCATCACCTCACCCGCATCGATAGGCCTCTATCTCTCACACAGGATAGCATAATCGCCTGATGGGGGCTCAAAGCCGTTTGTATAGAAACAGACCCTGCGCTTCGGATATAAGACCCCAGATCCGCTTTATCGCCGGAATCGGCTCCGGGCCCGGACGGCCCGCCGCGATCCAATCCAGCAAGGCAACACAAGGGGTTCAAAACAGAGGGCGGAAAAATGGCACTTGAATGCGAGCGCCTTTTTCCGCGCCTTCCGCTCTTGACTACGGCCGATCGATAACGGGCGAACCTATTCCCCGATAAGCCTCTTCACGCTGGCCAGCAGCGCGTCGGGCTCGACCGGCTTTTCCACGTAGTCGTCCGCGGAAAGCTCCATGCCCCTGCTGCGGGGTATCTCGGTCTCTTTGGTCATGCGTGAGCCGAAGCTGGTCAGAAGCATGAGCGGTATCTTATTTAGCTCCTCATCGCCGGCGATCTCGTCGGCGGCGGTGAAGCCATCCTCAACCGGCATGATCACGTCCAGGATGATCAGGTCCGGCTTCTCCTCCCTCGCCTTGACGATCCCCTCGTCTCCATCGTAGGCCATTACTACCTCGTATTTCTCCTCTAACAAGGTGCGCGTCGACTCGACGAAATCCCTGTCATCATCCACGAGTAGTATCTTTTTCACGTTCGTCCCCTCCTTTGGTTATTTGTTCGATGACTCCTGTTTCCTTTTTCTCTACTGCGACTGTTAGTTCCTATCTTCCCAACTTGAGGAATTATAAACGGCCTATTCCTTCCTGGCCAATATCTTGCGAACTCTATTCATCACCACTTCGGGGTCGATGGGTTTCTCAACGTAATCGTCGACATCCATGCGCACCCCCGTCTCCAGTTCATAGCGGCGCTGACTGGCCTCTTCCCGGACGGAGGTCAACACAAGGATCGGGATGTCCCTCCACTTAGACCACCGGGGATCCCTCAACGTCTTGCAGACCCCGTAGCCGTCCAGCTTGGGCATGAGTAGATCGAGGATGATGAGGTCCGGGTTCTCCTCCTTGATGCGGGCCAGGCCCTCCTCTCCATCGCTAGCCGAGACCACATCGTAGCCTTCTCCCTCCAACAGCACGTAAAGGGCGTCTACGATGTCCGGATCGTCATCAATGATCAGAATCTTTGCCGCCATCTATCAGCACCTCCTTATAGCACCGGCCGCGGCAACAGTCCCGCTCTCTCCATGATCTCAGGCACTATCTCCTCCCATCCCACCGCCTGCACATGGATCCCGTGAACACCCTGTATCTGCTTGACCTGCTCGATGATCTCCAGGATGAGCTCTATCCCCTCCTCCTTGACATCCTTCGCGTCCTCCAGCCTCCTGATCATCTCGTCGGGGACTTCCACCCCGGAGACGAATTTCTTCATATATCTTGCCATACCCACGGACTTGACGGGAATAATCCCCGCCAGGATATGGGTCTTTTTGTCCAAGCCCGCGTCGCATACCTCCTCCATCCAGAGGGCGAACTTCGGCACATCGTACACCGCCTGGGTCTGGATGAAATCCGCACCGGCCTCCACTTTCTTGGCCAGCCTGGCGGTGCGGAACTCAAAGGGGTCGGCATAGGGGTTCTCCACCGCCCCTATGAAAAGGGGGGCGTCCCCCGTCACTTCCTCCCCGCAAATGAATTTATGCTCATCCCGCATCATCTTGACCGTCTGTATCAACTGCACGGAATCGATGTCGAAAACCCCTTTCGCCTCGGGGTGGTTGCCGAACTTCACGTGGTCTCCGGAGAGGCACAGGATGTTCCTTATGTCCAGCGCCACCGCCCCCAGGATGTCGCCCTGCAGCCTTATACGGTTGGCATCCCGACACAGCATCTGCATGACGGCATCAAGCCCCATGCGACGCAGTATGGCACATGAGGCCAGGCTGCATAGCCGTACCACGCCCGTCTGATGGTCGGTCACGTTAAAGGCATCGGCGGCATGGCCAATTTCCTCTCCATGGGCTTCTATCACCCTCGCCGATCCGCTTTTTGGCGGGCCTATCTCAGCCGTGACTGCGAAATGCCCCGCTTCGAGAACGCGTTCCAGGTTGCTTCCGGATTTCACGACCTGTCCTCCTTTTGCTTTTCCCAGAATGTCAAATCGCAAATAGCCCCTTTTGGTATGGTGAAAGTGATGCGCGTGCCCTTATCTCCGCCCGGTACCGGGCTTTCCGCCCATACTCTACCATGGTGCATCTCCACGATACGCTTGCATATGGACAACCCCAACCCGGTCCCCTCCCGGGATTCCGGGTCGCCCTTGAAGAAATCGTCGAAGATGTTTGGTAATATCTCGGGTCTTATACCGGAACCCTCATCCTCGACATACACCACGATGTCATCGTCCTCCTGGCTGGCTTTTATGTAGATCTTTGCCCCGCTCGGAGTGTAGCGCACCGAATTGGATATCAGGTTATTGACCAGCTGGCAGAGACGCAACTCCGAGGCAAAGATGTCCGGCAGGTCAGGCTCGATATCCTCGACCAGTTCGATGCCCTTGGATTCCACCAGGCCCCTGGCCACGTCGATGCAGTTCTCCAACACCTTCTTCCAGGATACCGTGGTGAGTTCCGGCGCGATATGCCCGGTTTCCAGGCGGGAGATATCGACGATATCGCTGATCAATTCCAGCATCCCATCGATACGTTTGACGCTGCGGTTCAGCCATTCTTCCTGTTTCTGGGTGAGCGGTCCCGTACTCCCCCGCAGGATCACCTTGATGTAGCTCTGCACCGCCGCCAGCGGAGCCTTGAGGTCGTGGGCTACCATGCCCATCAGGTATACGAAACGCTCGCGCTCATCGCTCATACGGGAGAGTTCCTCCCGGGCCTTGTCCGCCTCCCCGGCTATCCTGTCGCGCTCCTCGGCCTTTTCCAGCACCAGGCCGGACAGCTCCGCGATGGAGTCCAGGAAGTCTATCTCCTCCTTGGTGAAATCCCTCCGCTCGCCGGTGTAGACCCGCATAACCCCCATGATGCCGCCGTACGAGCGCACGGGTATGGACAGCACCGAAGCTATGCCTTCACGCAAGGCGTCTTCTGGGTACTGTATGCGGGGGTCGTTAGCCACGTCCGGGATGGAGACCGCCTCCCCCTTGAGTACCTTATCCACCGTTCTATCGATCTCTATTTCCCCTTTTTCCACGTAATCGCTGCTGATGCCGTAACTGATGCGGTGGACGAGCCTGTCGCCATCCGCGTTCAGAATCAGCAGGGAACATCCCTTCGCGCCCGTGCCCTTGGCGATTGATTCCACTATGGCCCGCAGGACGTTCTCTACCCCGACGGCCGCGATGACCGGTTTGGAGATCTCGTAGAGTAGTTGCTTTCTCATTCTTTCACTTCGGGTGGGGCCGGAGGCGGTGGTACCGGGATGCTCATGCGCCTGGCGCCACCACTCAGGGACTTGCTCCAATCCTTATAAGGACGTACCTCGAAAAGCTCGTCCAGTCTCCCCAGGGCCTTCATGCGGTCGAAGATGAGCTGCCAGCCGCAGGGAAGGTTGGGGTCCACCTCGCATTTGCCCCCGACGGACCCGCCGCAAGGCCCGTTGAAGAGGCTCTTCGCGCAATGCACTATGGGACAGATCCCGCCGTACTCGCCCAACACGCAATCGCCGCACTGGTCACATTCCTCCACGAAGAAACCAGGCTCCGCCTCCCTTCCGATGAAGAGCGTGTTCAGGGCGGGCAATACCGGGAGGTCGGTATAGTCCGATACCATCCTGACCCCCAGGGAACAGGCCAGGACCAGAACCGCTTCCACGTCCGCCACAAGCTCCGCGAATCCTTCGCGCCCCTCGAGGGGGAGAGGTTCGCAGGCCACTGGGATCACCGTATTCGAGACCGCGCTATAGCGCTTCCCTTTCAAGCGCGAGGCCATATCGTTCACCTCGTTCACCCCGCCGGTTTCGGCCATGGTAGGGCAAGTGCCGCATCCTACCAGGGCAATCTTGCGGGATGATCCAAGAATCCTGACGATCTCCTCGAAGCTCTTCTGCTGAGTGATACTCTTCATCTTCACCCCCCATATGTCGCTGCCTCAACCGCAGGCCAACAGGAACCCGACTTGCAGATGCCCTCCTTTGCGTGGACCTCGAACTCATCCCTGAACTCCCGCAGGCAGGTGAGGATCGGGTTCAGCGTTTCCCGCAAGCGCGGACATAAGGCCAGCCCGCTCGCGTTCGCGAGAAGAGCTTCCAGATCTTCCAGGGCCGCCTCCCCTGCCTCGGCCCGCAGTATCCCCTGGATAAGCCGCGCGGCTGCCGCCGGTGCCGTCCTCCCCGGGAAGCACCCTCCGCAGCAACCTCTCTCCGCATGCCAGGCCAGATAGAGCGCCCAGCGGGGCATGCAGGTCAAGGGATCGAGCAGGACGACCTCCCCCGCTTTCTCGAGGACTTCGCCGCTCGCTTCCCGCGATATGACCATGGCGGCGGTCGTTCCTCCCGCATAAACGGCCTCGAGGCCGCCCCTCCCGGTTTCCAGGCCCAGGCCGTCGAGGACATCCTCCAGCCTCGTCCCCGGCGGGACTTCCAGCAGGCGGGGCACTCCGTCGAACCCGGCAAGGCATACAAGGCGGCTTCCCGCCCATTCCTCATCCCGGATAGTATTTTCCCCCATCAACCAGGGCAGCCGCCAGGCCAGTTCGGCGTCTAGAACCGCCAGGGATGGATCGCCACCCCGCGTGCCTTGCCAGCCGTAGAGGGAGGCCGCACGCCACAGCATCATGCCGTTTATCACCGCCGCCCTGCCGATATCCAATGCGCAGGGCACGTGAACCGGTCCCCGCAAGACGGAGTGCCTGATCCCCACACCGGAAAGCAACTCCGCGGCGGCACTCTCGAGCGCCTCTACCGCCTCCGTCTCGTTCCAGGGAAAATAGAACATGAGTTCGCGTGCGCCATAAGCCGCCGCCGCTATGGCCGCTCCGGCAACCAGCGCCCGGGGGTGCAGCAGGGACACAGCGAAGCTCACGCTGTTCTCCGGCTCGGGCCCCACGGCATCGCACACCAAGAGCTTTGGCGATAGTCGATCCCGGCTCCCTGATTCCCTTTGCGCCGCGTTCCCTCCGATCCTGCGCATCACCTCCTCGGGATGTTCGGAAGCCCAGCGGATCAAGTCGGGTCCCCAGGTATCTGGCAGGATTCCCCCTGCCACTGCGGCCGACCATGGAGCCGGTTCGTGCCCGGGTAAGACCTCCACACCGGGCGGCGAAACGTCTTTCAAGGGCGTGTATGAGGACAGTTCGTTTTGCGCAAGTGCCGCGACTAACGCACCGGTATCCTCCGGCCCCAATCCCTCCACGAGCCTTGCCCCCTCCCCGGGGGTCTCGAGACACACGGCGGGCGAACGGTGCCAGTGCAGTATCCCCGGCTCGGCCAGGACCTCGATGTCGCCGGGAACCCTTCGCTCGAGGTCCTCCAGTATGGCCCAGGCCCCCGCATCAGCGCATGCCGGTCCCGTGCAGACCCGCACCCGCGTCCGGTAAGGGCGCACCGGCAGCTCGGGGAACTGGCTTATGAACCCGTAGACGCGGCTGGTGGGGAGCCGGAGGCGGGCGGCAATGCCGTTTATCTCTTTGACTCCCAGGTATCCTTTCGCCTGTAATCTCCGCGCTGCGAGGCGCATCATCTCAGGCTGTGGCGGCGGCTTCACTGCGCTCACCCCCTTTGACCGTCTCCAGCTTGACCGCACAGACCTTGAGGTCCGGTATCTTGCTCTTGGGGTCCAAGGCCGGGTTGGTGAGCAGGTTGGCGGTCTCCTCGGCGAAATGAAAAGTGGCGAAGACGACGCCTGGCTGCAGTTGTGGGGTAATATGCGCGTGGCTGACGAGGGTTCCCCTGCGGGAGGTCACCCTCACCGCGTCTCCCTCCTTCAACTTCAAGGCCTTGGCATCCCTGGGATTTACCCCCACCCATCCCCTCCGCACTTTCTCCTCCAGGCTGCGGGACCGCCTGGTCATCGAGCCGGAATGGAAATGATAGAGCAGGCGTCCGGTGGAGAGGACGTAGGGGTACTCTTCGTCGGGCAGCTCGTCAGCCGGCAGGTACTCCACCGGGGTGAACTTCCCTTTGCCGCGGGGAAAGCTGCCCACGTGCAGCACGGGAGTGCCGGGATGTTCGGGATGGGGGCAGGGCCACTGCAGCCCGGCTTCCTCCAGCCTCCCGTAGGTGATGCCCCCGTAAGAAGGTGTGAGGGAGGAGATTTCCCGCATGACCTCCTCCGGGAGCGTGGCGGGCATGGTATAACCGAGACGTCGGGATAACTCGGCGATGATCTCGAGTTCCTGCTTCGCCTCTCCGGGCGGCTCCACCGCCCTGCGCACGCGCTGCACCCTGCGCTCGGTATTGGTGAAGGTGCCTTCCTTTTCCGCGAAGCAGACCCCCGGTAGAACGACGTCAGCTAGGGCAGCCGTCTCGGTGAGGAATATGTCCTGTACCACCAACAGGTCCAGTGATGCCAGCGCTTTCTCGACGTGGCCCACATCGGGGTCGGTGACCATGGGATTTTCCCCCAATATGTAAAGGGCGCGTACCTTCCCTCGCTGCGCCGCCTGCATCATCTCCACGATGGACAACCCGGGCTTGGCGGGAAGCTCCGCCTTCCAGGCCCGCGAGAACTTCCCGTTCGCCTCCGCGTCGTCGACCTTCTGGTACCCGGTGAAGACATCGGGCAGCGCCCCCATGTCGCACGCTCCCTGCACGTTGTTCTGGCCGCGCAGGGGATTGACGCCCGTCCCTTCCTTGCCCAGATTACCGGTGAGGAGGGCCAGGTTTGCCAGAGCGCTTACGTTGTCGGTTCCGGTTACGTGCTGGGTGATGCCCATGGCGTAGAGGATTGACGCCCGCTTCGCCTTACCATATAAACGGGCCGCCCTCGCAAGGTCCCTGGCGGGGATGCCGGTTATCTCCTCGACCCGCTCAGGCGTATAATCGCTCAGGGCCCGCTTCAGATCCTCGAAGCCCTCGGTCCTGCCGTCCACGAAATCGCGGTCGTAGAGCCCCTCGTCAACGATGATCCTGGCCATGCCGTTTATCCAAGCTACATCGGTACCGGGACGAGGCTGCAGGTGAAGAACGGCATATTGGGAGACGGGGAGTTCCCTGGGGTCGATGACGACCAGCTTGGTACGGCCGCGGAGGGCTGCCTGCTTCACCCTCTCCCCTATCACGGGGTGGTTCTCGGTGGTGTTGGTGCCGGTGAGAAGGATGACATCGGCCTCCTCGATATCGGAGATGGAGTTGGTCATCGCCCCGCTTCCGAATGCTGCCGCCAGACCGGCGACGGTGGGGCTGTGTCATAAGCGGGCGCAGTGGTCGACGTTGTTGGTGCCGACCACCGCGCGCGCTAACTTCTGCAGGAGGTAATTCTCCTCGTTGGTAGCCTTGGCTGAGGACAGGAACGCGACAGCGTCCGGCCCGCTTTCCTCCTTGATGGCCGCAAGGCGGGCAGCGATCTCATCAAGGGCTTCATCCCATGAAACCTCCACCAGTTCGCCCTCTTTGCGTATCAAGGGATGGGTGAGTCGGTCGGGATGGTGGACGAAATCCAGCCCGAAACGGCCCTTCGCGCAAAGGCTGTAGCCGTTCACGGAACCCGGCACGCCAGCCTGGACGCCGATAATGCGGTTCTCCCGTATGAGCAGCTCCATGGAACAGCCGACGCCGCAATAAGGACAGGTGGTCTTGACCCGCCTTTCCTCGTTCCCCCGGTGGAGACGAGGTTTCTCTATGAGGGCTCCTACCGGGCACAGGGACACACAAAGGCCGCAGAACTCGCAGACCGAGAGGTCCGCGGGGGAATCCATGCTCGCGGCCGGCCGGGCCCGCGAGCCAATTCCCCGCATCTCATACGTGCCTACCCCCTGTACCTCCTGGCACGCCCTTACGCACAGCCCGCAGGATATGCATTTGGAGAGATCGCGCAGGTAAAATGGGTTGGCATCTACGATGGGGCGGTAGTCCTGAACGAAAGGAAGCTCTCTCCCCGAGATCCCCTCCTCCACCGCCAGCTTTTTCAATCTACACGAGTTATTGCTCTCGCAGACCTCGCAGTGGACAGGGTGAGCGGAGAATATCAACTTCAGCATGGTCCGCCTGGCCTCTATCACCTGGCTGGTATCAAGGCGAACCGCCATCCCTTCCTCCGCCCTCGTGTTGCAGGCGGTGATCAAGCGGCCGCTTCCCTCCTCCTCCACCAGGCAGACGCGGCACGTCCCGCTCCCGGCAACAGCCGGGTGATGACATAACGTGGGTATGGAAAGTCCGGCGCTTTCCGCGGCTATTAACAACGTGCCACCCTCAGGCACCTCTACCCGGCGTCCGTTCAGTGTAATGCCAACCATCGATCCTCCTCCCCCAGTTTCAGGTGATGATATATGCATAAAACCCAAAGGTAAGGGAAAGATGCTGCCGAAATGCTGTAGTGGTAGGACGTATCTGTTACAGGTGGTGCGAATTGTACTTGGGTTGCTTGCCCTTTTTGGTTTCTTCTTATACCCACTTCTGGGATAAACATAACAGCAACCATGTCCTGAATTCCAGTCGCTCGCAGGCCTGGACCTCCCGGCAATGCAGCCGCGGGCGGCTGGACGCCGGGTGAAGGCGCTGATAAAGAGGGTTGGCTGGAACTCCGGAAAGCCCGGTACGTATACTTTTCGATCACCAGGCAGGCGGTGCTTATGGGAGAAAGTGAAGCGATGGTGTGCGGTTCACTCCCAATCGCCGGGATGCGTACCATTCCGCAACGGCTTTTGCGGCAAGGACTATTCCGCGGGGATGACCGCCTTATTTCTCGAAGGCATTGGCCCGCTCCCGAAGTTTCTTATTTATAAGGCCGCCTTCCATGCCGGTCGTAAGATCATCTACGATCTTCAGGATGCGGATTCTCTTGTAGCGGGCGAGATACTGGTTCGCATATTCCCGGAGTTCCTCCTCGCCGGCTATGGAACCCGGCACCAGCTCGACAAAGGCCACCGGCAGCTCGCCATAGCGCTCGTCGCTCTTCCCCACCACCACGGACCTGGACACGGCGGGATGACCGTTGATCACCTCCTCGAGCTCCCGGGGATACACGTTATAACCCTTGTATATGAGCATGTCCTTCTTGCGATCCACGATATGCAGGTACCCGTCCTCGTCGAACTTCCCGATATCGCCGCTATAGAGCCAGCCGCCGCGCAGTACCCGTGCCGTCTCCTCGGGGTCCTCCCAATAGCCCTTCATCACCTGCGGGCCGCGGATGCACACCTCGCCCGCTTCCCCCACGGGCATCTCTTCCTCGCCCGCCTCGAGGTCCACGATCTTTATCTCCGTATCCGCCAGTGGCAGCCCCACCGAACCGAGCCTTATCCGCTCTCTCGAGGGGGGGTTGGCGGTGCAGCCCATGGTGCATTCGGTGAGCCCGTATCCTTCGCAGACCACCCCGGGGATCCTTTCCATGACCCGTTCCAGGAGATGGACGGGCATGGGGGCGGCGCCGGAAACCACCAGTCTCACGTTCGACATGTCCGCCTCCCTGAACAGGGGATGATCCACCAGGGGAACGAAGAGCTGGGGGGCGCCACCGAAACCGGTCGCGCCGTACTTGCCTATGGAGCGCAGGTACTGCTCCGGATCGAAGCGGTGGGACACGATCATGGTCCACCCATTCATGATCTGTATATCCAGAAAAGCGATTATCCCCATCACGTGGAACCAGGGAACCACTATGAGCGTGATCTCGCGGGCCCTTCTCATGACGTGGCTCTCTTCACGGTCATTTTCCATGCGCTCAACACCAAGACAGCCGTCCTCGTACACGACGTCCCCGCCGATGAACCACTGGGCATACTGACAGCAGTTGACCACGACGCTGTAATGGCTGAGCATAACCCCCCTGGGGGTCCCAGTGGTTCCCCCCGTATAGGTGATGTGGGCCAGGTCTTCCCGCACCTCGAAACCGAGCTGCGGAGCCTCTTCCGGGTACTGCTCGAGGAGAGTGGAGAAATCGATGGCTTCATCGTCAAGGGGCATCCCCCTCAAGGCCTTGACCGAGGCGGTGACCCGCGGATAGCAATCCGCGAGACTGGTCAGGATGATCCTCTTTACCGGCGTCCGGGAGATAACCCGGCGGGGCTTCCTGGAGATCAGGTCCAGCCCGATATAGGTCTCCACACCCGCATCGTCCAGTTGGAAGGCCAGTTCCCTCTCCGCTAGGTGGGGGCTAAGCGGCACGAAGACGGCGCCCGCCTTCAACAACCCGAAGTAGGCTATAGCGAACTGAGGGCAGTTGGGCAGATGCACGCCCACCCGGTCACCCTTTTTCACGCCCTGGTCCGCCAGGGCCGCGGCGAAACGGTCCGTAAGCAGATCCAGTTCCCGGAAGGTGATCTCCATCCCTCCGAAGATCATGGCGTTTCGTTCCGGCCATTTCATGGCGGATGAACGGAGTACCTGGAATACGGGGATCTCGGGATAACTGAGGTGCTTGAAGACACCCTCCGGCCAGCTCGCGTAATTTTTTTCCATGCGCATTCTCCTCGGCTTTCCACACTTGATTATAGCGCTGATCATTCCGTTATGCCCGCGCGCAAAGGCCCCCCGCGATTAAACCCTTGGCTTTCGATCCCGCCCGAAATCATAGCAAATCTGGGGTTTCCCCGCCGAAAGGATAAATGCCTTTGCTCGTGGGAGATGGGGACCTGAGGTGGCCCTGGCCGTAGGTTCTCGGGCTCAGTGAGTATATCCGGCCCGGGCCTTGGGGTAACGGTTTCCGCTCCGCGCGTGCAGCGAAGGCGTAAAGATGAGGCCCTGGGTTTGCGCAGTCGCTCCAACCGACCCCATAGTTCCCGGGCTGGTGGCAGCTCAGACGCAAGCTCCGCCCGAGAACCATGTCGTCAGGGCTTATGGCTTTATTATTATGGCTACACCCAAGACGTGATCGTACCTTTCTTTGCCATATCTTATGCGCCTTTCTTTTCCTTCTATAAAGCGCTCGCTGCGACCAACCTGGTAGTTCCCCGGGCAGGGGTTGTTATATAGGCTACGCCCGAGCGGAATTATCGCAGACTATATAGCTAGTGCGCGCGTCCGCTACTCCAAGGGGTAGCGGCCGTACTTCTCCACCGCCTCCAGCATCCAGCGCAGGTGCTGCACGTCTATGGATGGATGGCTGTTGGTGGGGGCCAGGATGTAACCGCCGCCGCGGCCGGCCTCCAGGATGGAGCTGCGCACCGCCTCGTACACCTCATCCCGGTTGGCGTCCACCAGGATATGGGTGATGTCCAGGTTCCCCAGCAGGCAGAGGCGGTCCCCCACCATCTCTTTAGCATGGGCCAACTCCACCCCGGCGGTAGGTTCCAGGGAATGTATGCCGTCGAAGCCGCAGTCGGCGAACCAGGACAGCAGCGGATAGACCATGCCGTCGGTGTGCACCACGATCTTCATGCCCTGGGCATGGGCCGTCTCGGTGATGCGCCGGAAGGAATCGCCATATAGCTCGTCCATGATGCGGGGGTTGAGCATGGGCCCGGAGCGGTATGCCATGTCGTCCGAATAGACAGCGCAGGGCACGCCGGCGTCGGCCCAGGCCTCGATCATCAGGCAGTAGTGGTCCTCGTAGAACTTGATCACGCGCCTGAGGAACTCCCGCTCTCTCCGCACCGCCACCGCGAAGCGCTCAAAGCCCAGGGGTTGCCAGGTGTTCTCGAAGAGCCCGAAGAAGAAGCTGGCGAAGATCACTATGCGGTCGCCAAAGTCTTTCTGTATCTTTGCATAGGCCCGGTTCGCCCTCTCCGGCAGGCGCAGGATGGAGCGCTTGTCCCAGGCTTTCCAGTCGTCAGGTGAGGTGATCAGGCCGCCCCGGTAGATCGGAGTGGCGATGTTCCCGCGATCATCCACGACGATATCGTAGTAGCGGCCGTAGATATCCTCGGCCACCTTTGAATCCCGAAAGCGCCAGATGGGAACGTGCATCACCCAGGCGGCATCGTAGCCCATCTTCACCGCCGCGGCGGTACGATCGTAAGAGAAGCGGTCCATCTCCGAATCCAAGAAATGGATCAGGTTCAGCAAGGGCATCGCCAGATCGAACACCGCCGCAGCGTAACGGTTGGTGACCAGGAAGCCCAGGGGTGTGGGCCTTTTTCCCAGCACGTCGTAGATGTTGGCGTACTCCTCCATCACGTCCAGCGTCGGTACGCGGTCCGGCTCGCGCAGCTCCAGGGCGGCCATTACTCGCACGTGTTGCTCGGGCATGATCTCACCCCTCGATGTTACGGTCCGCCTCCATCTCACAGCCATTAATCGTATGCCTCGAGCTTAACACGGCATCCGCATATCGTCCTATCCAAGAATACCCCACATCCTCCTTATCCGCATCCAAAAACCCGCCCGACACCCCATCGATCCCTCGATCCGTATTGACGGCCTGCTACCCGCCCCCCCCGGCTTCCCCGCATGGCATGCCTCAGGCACATGTCCGTGCCTGATCCCCTGGCCTCCCTTGCCTCAGGCCTCCTCGTGTGGCGTGGGTCCCTCGTATACCTCCATGAAGCGGTCGGCCATGGGCGGGATGAGATTGGCATAGAAGTCGGTCTTCACGCACACTACGGCGGGCAGCTCATGGTTCTTGGCCCGCTCGAACGCCGGCACCAGGTCCTCGGCCTTGTCCACGAACTCGCCGTAACAGCCCATGCTCTCCGCCGCTTTGTCCCAACGGATGGGGTACTGCTGGCAGGAGATGACCTTGGAGGCATCGCCCTCGAAAAAGGCCAGCTGTTCGATCTCCTCCATGCACCAGTGTTCCTCGGCGTGGATGATTGCCGTTATCTTCACCTTCTCCAATGCAGCCGTGGCCATCTCCATGAAGTTGAATCCGGCGGCACCGTCGCCGGTGATGAGATAGACGTCCTTCTCCGGCGCGGCCAGCTTGGCCCCGATGGCGTAGGGGATACCCGTCCCCAGGTGGCCGAACTCGAAGATGCCCAGGGAGGTCCGGGCGTTTACGAACCTGGTGAAGAGGGCGTTGAAGAGGCTGGTGTTGCCGCCATCGCCCACGTTTATGGCCTCGGGCCCGAAGACCCGTGCTGCCGCTTCAATGGAATGGGCCGGGTGTATCTTGTCGCCCTCGTAATCCCTGGCGGGCTGCTGGATGGTCTCCCACCACGCGGCGTCGATATCCCTGTACTTCTTGACCATCTCGCCCGCGGAAGGTTTTACCCCCAGCTCCTTCAGCCTCCCCAGCAACGCCTGCATGGTGGTCCTGGCGTCCGCCACGATGCCCATGGCGATGGGCCGGTTGGTCCCCACGTTCTTCGGGTCCACGTCCACCTGGATGAGCTTCTGCTTGCCCGGGTCGCCGAAGTAGGGGTCATAGGGCAGGTCCAGGTTGCCCAGGCGGGTGCCCACCGCCAGAATGACGTCCGCCTCTTGCCTGGCTGCCAAGCCCCCGTCGCCCAGTCCCAGGAGGTAGTTGGCGTGGTCGTTGTTGAAGGCGGACCTGGCGGCCATAGTGCTGGTGGCCGGGCAGTTCAGCAATTCTACCAGTTCCTGGAACTCATCCCAGCCGCCGGAGTTGAGGACACCCGTACCCGCTATGAGCAAAGGGTTCTCGGCCCCGGCGATGAGCCTGGCCGCCTCCTCGATCTGCAGCGCCGGTGGCTCCAGCGCCATGGGACGATACTGGTGAGGCTCCAGGTAATGCAGGTCGGCGTCGTCGCCCTCCTCGAAGATGATGTCGTAGGGGATGTCTATGTGCACCGGACCGGGCCTTCCCACCATCGCCTCCCGGAAGGCCCTCTGGATGACCTCCGGGATACGGTTCCACTGATGGATCACCGCGTTCCACTTGCACACCGGTTTCATGTAGTCGTATTGGTTCGTGCCCTGGAACACGCCGGACCCGAACGGGTAGCCGATGGGCGAGCGCACCTGGGAGGAGATGGCCACCACCGGCACTCCTTCCTCGCGGGCGCAGATGAGACCGGAGACCATGTTGGCGGTGCCGGGGCCATAACCGGCCATGGCCACCGGTATCTCACCCGTCGTCTTGTACACTCCCTCCGCCATATGCACGCCGGCTGACTCGTGGCGGGGGCCTACCCACCTCATGCCGTTCGCCACCGCGGCCGCCATGACCGGATGGTAGCCGGCGTCGGTGATGCCGAATATCCTCTTCACACCCTCCTTCTGCAGGCACTTCACGATCACCTCTCCGCCCATGATCTTCGCCATGATCGCACCTCCTGGGATCCTATTGGCAAACCCTACCTTTTATTCGCCCGTCTTGAAATCCTCGATGTTCAAGGTCTCGTTGAATATCTTCTCGTAGAGGGGGACGATCACCCCCAGGCTGGGCCCCGCCGTCATGCCGCCGTCAATGGGGATGGCCAGCCCGGTGAGCATGGCGCAGTCGTCGCACGCCAGGAAATGGTAGAGCGCTGCCACCTCCTCCGGCTGCACCAGCCGGCCCAGGGGCTGCAGCATGCAGGCCAGCTTGAGCTCTATCTCCGCCCCCTCCACGTAGGCCATGGGGGTATCGGCGGTCCCCGGGCAGATGCAGTTCACCCGGATGCCCCTGGGCGCCAGCTCCAGGGCGGCGGTCTGGGTGATGGCGATGATGGCCGCCTTGGAGGCCACGTAGCATCCGTAAGTTGGGGTGCCGAACAACCCGGCATAGGATGCGGTGTTCATGATCGAGCCCCCATCCTCGATGAGCGGCGCGGCATGCTTTATCCCCCACAGTACGCCCTTGAAGTTGATGCCCAGGGCCTCGTCGATCCCCTCCTGGGTTATGCTGTCAACCGTGCCCACCTGGCCGCTTATGCCGGCGTTGTTCACCACCGTGGTGAGTTTGCCGTATGCGGACACCGCCGCCTCCATGAGCCGCTTGACCTCGTCCTCCTTGGAGACGTCGGTCCCTACGTACATGCCTCCCGCCTGCGACGCCACCTCGCTCGCGTCGGCGATGTCCGCTAGTACCACCTTCGCGCCCGCCTTTGCGAATCGCAGGGCGGTCGCCTTCCCCAACCCGGAAGCAGCCCCCGTTACCACCGCTACTTTTCCTTCCAACGAGAACATCGCATCTCCCCCTTTCAACCTGCCGCCCGAATCCGCCCGCAGCCAAGCGGGCAAACGGTACAACGACGATGCAAGACCTTGCTGCGGATCGTGCCCCCTCAGATGTTCGTTGACGCCCTGCGTCCTATCGGTCCGCCCTCAGGATAGCCAAGGCGTTCTCCTTCAAGAACTGGCTCAACTCGTCGAACCGCTCCTCGTCCTCCATCACACCCCGGTAGAAGTCGTATCCCTCCAGGAGCGAGATGATGAGATCTCCGAGTTTACCGGGATCGGCCCTTAATATGACGCCCTTCTCCATGAGGTCTTCTATCTCGTCGACCAGCACCTCGCGGAGCCTGGAGTACATCCTCTGGAAACTCTCCTTCACCCTCCCGTTGCGGAAGCTCAGTGAGTAGCATGCATAGAAGACGCTGTTGTCTACAAGCCTCGCCCAGTCCAAACCGAAGATGGCATCGATGGTGGCTTCCAGCCTTCTCTCCGGGTCCTCGATCCGCTCCAGCGATGGGAGGAATGTCTCCTCGTACATGTCGAGTATAAAGTCGACCAGCGCGACGATCATCTCCTCCTTGGTGGAGAAGTAGTGGATGACCAGGCTGGGATTGATGCCCATGCGGGCCGCTATCTTGGCGATCGAGGCGCCTTCCAGGCCTTCTTCGGCGAGGACGGCATAGAAGCTCTCGAGGATCTCTTTTTTTCTGGTTTGAGCCTTATCCCTGGGCCTGGCCATGCTTCTCCCTCGCAAGCCTATCCCTGAAATAATTGAATGAATGTTCAATCAATATAATCTTTACCGGCTCCCCCTGTCAAGAAAAAAGGGGCGTGCTGCCATGGCGTGTTTCTCTATATCCTTGCGTCCCTCATCGTCTTGTAGTGATAGAGGGCGGCCAGGGCTCGAGCGGCGGTCTCGGGGGAGGTGAGCACGGGTACGTTGGGGCCGACGGCCTCATCCAGATCCTGGATGAAACCCCTGTCCCCTATGGAACACAGTATGATGGGTTTGTCCGGAGCCTGGTCGCGCAGCCCGGACGTGCTTCCCAGGAAGTCTTTCACCGATACCCCGCGGGCCATGAACTCGCGGAACACCGCGAAGGGCATCACCGCGATAGAGAGCACCATGTCGATATTCGGGTCATCGAGCATGGCGCTCATAGCCGGGATAAACGCGCCGGATGGGCCCACATCCAGGGGATTGCGCACGTTCATCCATTGCGGCGCGATGCCGCGCACCTTCTCCACCGAGGCCGGGTCGAGGGGCGGCAGCTCCAGGCCGACCTTGACCGCTGCATCCGTCGCCAGCGCTCCCAGGCTGCCGCTGGATGTCATCACTCCCAGGCGGTTCCCCAGTGGCAAGGGCTGGGTGGAGAAGACGCGGGCCATATCGACCAGCTCGTCCAGGCTCCTTGCCCGGATGGCACCGGACTGCTTGAACACCGCCTCGTAGAGCTCGTCCTCCCCGGACATGCTCCCGGTATGGGAGGCGGTGGCCTGCCGCCCCGCGCCGGTGCGCCCGCTCTTGAGCACCAACACCGGCTTGTCCCGGGTGACCCGGTCCAGGGTCTCCCGCAGCAGCCTGCCGTCCGCGGCCCCCTCCAGGTACATCATGATCACCGAGGTGTCCGGGTCCTGGTGCAGGTAGTCGAGGATCTCGCATTCGTTGACGTCCATGCGGTTGCCCAGCGTTACCGCTTTGGAGATGTACAGCCCCTTCTGGTACAGGCCGTCCAGGAGGATGTTGCCGAAGACCCCGCTCTGGGCGATGACCGCCACCGGACCCGGGCTGAGCGCCTCGTTTACCACCTCAACCGTAGAGAGGCGGTTGGCGGTGTTGATCACCCCCACACAGTTGGGGCCGATCACCCTTATCCCGTTACGGACGGCCGTCTCTTTCGCCTGCTCCTGCAGCAGGCGTCCCCTCACCCCTATCTCCGTGAAGCCGGCGCTCTCAATGATCACGTGCTTGATGCCGCGAGCCCCGATCTCCTCGAGGGTTTCCGGCACCACCGCCGCCGGGACGATGAGGACGGCCAGGTCCGGGTCGCCCGGAACGTCGGCCACCCTGGTGTAAAGAGGAAGGCCGTGCAGTTCGCCGCCCGCGGGATTCACCAGATAAAGCCGGTCTCCCCACCCCTGCCTCTGCAGCGCGATAGGGAGGATGAAGCCGAAGCCCGGGGAGCGGCGCGCCCCCACGATGACCACGCCCCTGGGAGTGAAGAAGGGGCAGAGGTCGGCGCATGCCTCCGCGTTATCTTTGGGAACCATTACCGCCTTCCTTTGCTCTGCCTCGACGCCTCGAGCACAAATATATCATCATGGGGCCGTCTCCCAAAACGTGTCCTTCTTTTTTTACGCAACCATTTCCTGTTTCAGTGCTTCTTGGTTCGGCAGTGGCGGGGGGTCAAACAGGAAGTCATCATGAACAGAGCCCTTCCTGCATCACAGGCTGTATGCACATCATTCTCGACATGCCGGTGCAGGATGGTCGGCCACCTATGACGTTCCATATCGCCTATACCGATATTTCCTGTTAAAACTATAAGGGCGACTCATGGCAGGAGAGGAAACGAGATGAACGAAGAACACGGCGGCCACCTGGGCCTGGGCGTGGACTGCGGCGGCACCTACACCGACGCCGTGGTCTACGACCTGGATACGGGAGGGGTGCTCGCGTCTGCGAAGTATCCCACCAGCCACCACGACCTCACCCGCTGCATAGGCGGGGTATTGGACGAACTGCCGCCCGAACTGCTGCGGCAGGCGCGTTTGGCATGCCTCTCCACCACCCTGGCCACTAACGCCATCGTGGAAGGCAGGGGAGGAAAGGCCTGCCTCATCCTCCTCGGCTACGAGGCTGCGGCCAGCGTCTCTCCCTTCGGGGCGCGGGTGGTCCGCCTCGAGGGCGGGCACGACGTGCGGGGGGAGGAGACCGTACCGCTGGACGAGGCGGGTCTGCGAGACGCCGTCAGGAAGAACGATATGTGGGCCGGCGCGTTCGCGGTCTCCGGCTACTTCAGTGTACGTAATCCCGCCCACGAGATGCGTGCCCGCGCCATCATCGCGCAGGAGACGGGCAAGCCCATCGTATGCGGGCACGAGCTCTCCATGCAGCTCGATGCCCCCAGGCGCGCCACCACTGCCGCCATCAACGCCCGCCTCATACCCCTCATCACCGGGCTTATCGCATCCGTGCAATCCATATTCGAGGCGCGGGATATCCGCTGCCCCCTCATGGTGGTGCGCGGCGACGGCACCCTCATGGGCGCGGATATGGCGCTGCAGCGCCCGGTGGAGACTATCCTCTCGGGTCCCGCCGCCTCGGTGGTGGGGGCCTTGACGCTGTCCGGACGCCGTGAGGGCGTGGTCATCGACATCGGTGGGACCACCACGGACATCGCGTGGGTGAAGGACGGCCTCCCGCCTATCAACAGCGAAGGCGCCGTAGTGGGTGACCTGGCCACCCGCGTGGAGGCCATCGACATCCGCACCATCGGCCTGGGGGGAGACTCCTGGATCAAGCTCACCCGGGACGGCGGGATGGAGCTGGGGCCGCGCAGGGTCCTCCCTATCGCGTTGCTCCAGTGCGGCGACCTTGTCATGGAGGCGCTTGAGAAAGTGAAGGACTCCCGGTCCAGGTGGTCGGTCCCGGACATGATGACCTTCTGGGTCAAGACAGGGGATGGAGAGATAGCCTCATCCGACCCCGCCGAAATAGAGCTGGCGCGCAGGCTGGAAAACGGGCCCATTTCCCATCTCGAGCTCAAATCCTCCGACCTCAACCCGGAGGCGTCCCTGCGCTTGATGAATATGGAGCACGAGGGAGCGGTCTTACGCGCCTCCCTCACCCCCACCGATGTCTTCAACGCGGCAGGCGAGTCCGCGGTGGGAGATGCCTCTCTTTCTCGTGCTGCAGTGGAGGCAGCGGCCAAGTTGGTGGGCATCTCCCCCGCCGAACTCATCGAGAAGGTCAAGGGCCAGGCCCGCGCCACCATCGCCAGGCAGGTCCTCGTCTTCCTCCTCGGGCTGGAGAGGAAAGACAAGACCCTGCTGGAGAAGTGGATGAAGGGAGGCTCCACGCGTGGGGTAAACCTGGACCTGAGACTGGAGGCCGCCATCCTGGCCGCCGGTGCGCCGGCCGCTCTCTTCCTCACACCCGTGGCCTCGTTCCTATCCTGCGAGTGCGTGGTGCCGCCATATATGGAAGTGGCCAACGCCGTGGGTGCGGTGGCCGGCGTGGTCAGCCACCGCGAGGAGGTCATCGTGCGGCGCCAGCATGACGAGACCTACCGCGCCTTCGCCTCCGACGGGCGCTACGATTTCCCCGACCTCGACTCGGCGACTAAGGCGGCGAGCAGCAGAGCATCCAGGCTGGCCGCGGAAGCCGCGCGCCTGGCAGGAGCGGGAGAGCTGGAGCTCGACGAGCACATAGAGGATTTCACCATCGCCGATCCCGGAGGCGCCGCCCTGGTGTTGGAGCGCAAGGTCACCGTGCGCGCCTTCGGCCGCCCGAGGATGCGGGCCAGCGAGAACTAAGACTTTACGATGCTGGAGGCCATCATGCGGTCCAGGGCCGCAAAGATCTTGAGTCCTGTCGAACGCACATACTCGCTGGCCCGGGTGGGGTCGGGCCGGCGGAAGATGTCTTTACGGCGCGCGTGCGCCCTGGGCAGAAGGTCCGGTGTATAGTCTATCTCCCCTTTTGCCCTGTCCGCCCACTCCATGCGTAGGGCGTCCCCCACCCAGATGGGCACATACTGCTTACGGCAGGGATTCCCGAGGGTTATGTAGATCGTGCAGCG
>Ga0315274_10004133_pt1 | contig 21402 bp, 13 predicted proteins | sample YL17G02_20_MG_FD_203700 | JGI IMG/M metagenome (GOLD analysis project Ga0315274, IMG submission 203700) | Sediment microbial communities from Yellowstone Lake, YNP, Wyoming, USA - YL17G02_20 | ecosystem: Environmental > Aquatic > Freshwater > Lake > Sediment | place: USA: Wyoming | collected...
CTCCACAGTTCGAGAACTTTGCGCTGGGCAAGATGCTGACCGAGTTCTTGCAGAGCGACGCTCTGCAGGGCGTCGTGCACGCCACCGCAGCCAGCGACGGAGCCAGCGCACGCGAGGCGGTCAACCAGCGCATGGCCGGGGTGGCGATCATCCTCCCAGAAAACCTGACCAAGGCCCTGCTCTCAGCAGAAGGCCGGGCGTCCATCACCTTGATCCAAGATCCCACGCTCTCGCTGGGGCCGGGCATCGTCAAAGGCATCATCAGCCAGTTCGTAGATGGCTATACAGGCGCCCGGATCGCGGCAAATGTGTTCGCCGCCCAAGCTCGTGAGCGCGGGATTCAGGTGGACGTCGCGACCGCGCAGGACGTGGCACTACAGTATGGAATGTGGGCAAGCGCGTCAGCACAGAACCGCAACAATGGCCAGAACCCGGCCATTGAGCTGCAGGCCCCGCCCAGTAAGAGCGCAGCGACCAATCAGCGGGCGCTGCTGGCTGGATTGATCATGGCAGGCATGATGATCTTCTTCACGTTCTTCACCGCGGCAGCCGCTGCCGAAACCATTCTGACCGAAGATGAACAGGGCACCCTGGCCAGGCTATTCACGACCGCCACCCCGCGCACAATCATCCTGGCTGGCAAGTTCGCCGGCGTGGTGATGCTCGTTTTGGTGCAGGTGGTAGTGCTCGTGCTGGTTTCGGGGCGCGCCTTTGGCATCTACTGGGGAGACGCGATGACCGTTATGTTGCTGTGTGTGGGCATGGTCCTGCTCGCCTCTGGGTTCGGCGTGTTTATCATGTCCTTCATCAAGAATACGCGTCAGACCGGTACCGTCATGGGCGGCGGCCTGACCATTAGTGGCATGCTGGGCGGGCTGTTCACCACTGGATTCCAGAATCTGCCGCGAGCCTATGAGGTCATCAATCTGTTCACACCTCATGGCTGGGCATTGCGCGGCTGGAAGACGGCGCTGGCAGGCGGAGGGGTGAGCGATGTGCTGCCAACGGTCCTGGTGATGCTCGGCCTGGGCGCCGTCTTCTTTGCGATCGGCGCATTGCTGTTCCGCAAACGGTTTGCGTAGAGGAGGCCACGCGTGCGCATTCTCGATTTGACACTTAAGGATCTGACGCAGGTCCTTCGCGACCGCAAAGCGCTGCTGTTCCTGGTGGCCATGCCGATCGTGTTCACGCTGTTCTTCAGCCTGATCTTTGGCAGTCAGGGCGGGACGCGCGATGCCCGCCTGCCCGTGGGATTCGCAAACGATGACTCGTCCAGTCCTCTCAGCACCCACCTGCTGGCGCTGCTGCAGGATTCGGACGCCGTGCGCCCGGTCATCCTCGACAACAAGCAGGCGGCCAAGGCGGGGTTGTCGGTACGCGATGGCAAGCTGGCTGCGGCAGTGAGCGTGCTTCAGGGGTTTGGCGCGGCGACGCTGGCAGGCCAGCCCGCGCCCGTGTCAGTGATCGCGGCCACCAACGACCCGGCCGGAGAGACGGCCAGCAACGCCATTGATGCGGCCATGACACGCTTGCTGGGCAGCGTGCAAATCGCACGGAGCAGCGCGCAGTCCTACGAGAAACTCAAGCCCTTTGTCAGTGCAGCCGAGCGACAGGCCTACCTGGAGCAGGCGCTCTCGATGACCAGCAACGCCTGGCGCGACCCTCCACTGTCTGTTCTCGTGGAAAGCGCGACCGCGCAGACGAGTCACGTGCGCACCGCCCAGGACAACACGGATCAGTCCTCGGCAGGGTCGATTGTGCAGTTCACCATCTATGGGTTGATCATGTCTGCTGGGGTGCTGGTATTGGAGCGCAAGAGCGGAGCACTGCAACGCCTGCTGACCACCACCCTGCGACGCTGGGAGGTGCTGGCGGGCCACGCGCTGGCCATGCTGCTGGTTGTGTTGTTCCAGGAAGTCGTGTTGATCGGCTTCGGCCAACTCTTCATGCACGTGGACTATGCGCGGCAGCCCCTGGCGATTGGCCTGGTGAGCGTGGCTCTAGCATTGTGGGTTGTCAGTCTGGGCATGCTCATCGGGGCTCTCTCCAAAGGTGAGGAGCAGGTCATTATGTGGTCCTTGCTGGCCATGTTCGTCTTTGCCGCAATGGGCGGCGCCTGGTTCTCGCTCGAGTTCACCAGCAAGACCTTCTCGGCCATCGGCCACCTGACGCCCACCGCCTGGGCCATGGACGGCTTCCAGAACGTCATCCTGCGCGGTCTGGGAGTCCACAGCGTTCTGCAGCCCGTCGGCATCATTCTGGCGTACGCGGCGGCCACCTTTGGACTGGCCGTGTGGCGCTTCAAGTTTGAATAGCCGTTTGGTCGGACGCACAGGGGCCTGGTCCCTGCTTGAGGAACCAGGCCCCTTTTACTACTGCCAGGCACACAATGTGGCCTACCCGTCAGGCTCGCCTGCCGGGCCGTCCGGCAGCATCTCGATGACCTTGATCACTGCCGAGTGATCGAGGTCACCCCAGCCGTTGGCTTGCATCGCACCAAGGAGCTCGCGCGCCAGCGCCGAGGCGGGCAGACTACAGCCGTAGACGCGTGCGGTGTCCTGAACGATGCTTAGGTCCTTGTAGTGCAGGCGGCTGCGAAAGCCCGGGGCAAAATCGCCCTGGATGACCTTGGGCCCACGCGCGTCCATCACGCGCGACTGGGCATAGCCGCCGCTCAATACCTGCAATATGATGGCCGGGTCCACGCCGGCCTTTTTGCCCAGCGTGAAGGCCTCGGCCATGGCCACGATGTGCAGCGCCGTGGCGATCTGGTTGCAGGCCTTGACCGTCTGCCCGGCGCCCGAGGGGCCACACAGCACGGGCTTGCCCAGCAACGCAAAGATGGGCCGGGCGCGTTCCAGCACCTCGGGATCTCCGCCCACCATGATGGCCAGCGTGGCGTTGCGTGCGCCCACGTCCCCACCCGACACCGGCGCATCCAACATAGGGCAGCCCTTCTCCACCGCGGCCCGAGCCACCCTGGCCGCGGTCACCGGCGAGATGGTAGACATGTCGATCAGCAGTGTGCCGGGTTTCGCGCCGGCCAGCACTCCGTCCGCGCCCATATAGATCTGCTCGACGTCGGGCGAGTCAGAGACCATGCTGATGACGACCTCGCCGCGCGCGGCCACGTCCTGGGGCGAAACGCCCGCCTTGGCTCCCTGCTCGAGGAGGGGCACCATTTTAGCGGGCGTGCGGTTCCATACCACCAGCGCGTGTCCACCGCGCAGCAAGTGCCCAGCCATGGGCGCGCCCATGATGCCGAGGCCGATGAATCCGATGGTTGATTTGGCCATGTTGATCCTTTACGCGTTTCGTGTTGCGTGTCCCGTGTCTGCAGCGGACCCTGGTGCTCAGGTCAGGGACGCTGTCTGTGGCCCCAAAGCCACCTCAGAGGCGGTTCCACGTGCGCTTCACCTCTTGAAGAATCGGAACAGCGAGGTCTGCGCCGACTGCAGGCTCCGCAGCAGACGGGACTGCACAAGGCTGATCCCCAAGGCGGCCATGGTGGGCTGAAGCAACTTGGCAACGGTCTCCCTTCTGACCGCTACCTGCTCGGGTAAGGCACCATACTCCTCGGCCGCCGTCAGCAAATGGCTGGGCAACTCGGTGGCGCAGCGATCGGGCCTAGCAATGTGGGCAGAGAAGACAAACCCAGAGTCACGGTCCACGACGAGAATCAGAGAGGGGTAATAGGGCCGCTCGTCCCCATCCCTCACCGGCTCCTCGGTGGGCATAACATCCACTTCCCATACGCCAGTACGCGTTCTCGCTGACCTGACCAGGGCTGCTGCGCGCCTCACGTCTAGCGGCGCTGCAACCGCTTCGGTCTCTATCACAGGAGGTGGTGGTGGCAGCCATTCATCGTGCCACGCGAGCCCGCTGTCGGTCTTCTTCGGAACCCGCACCAGATAGCGCTTGCGCGTCGTGGGAGCGAGCAGGCGAGGGTCCTTGGCGAAGCGCAGGGCGACGTCCAGGGACTGCTGAAAGGCCAGCGTCAGGTACAGCGCCTCTTGTCTGGTCAGAAACCATGGGTAGTAGCCCGCCAGGTAGCTCCGAAAGACGGGCCACGCGTTGCGCCCCCGGAAGCGCAGCCCCAGGGCGTCCATAACCTGGCGGTCCTGCTTTTCGACGAACTTCCTATCCTCAAATGAGGCCATCAGACAGGTTTGCTGAAGCATAACCTCAAGCGAAGGCATTGTACGCCGTGTCCTCAGCTTCCAGTATCCATCCAGCCCGCCACGGCCCAAGTACACGCCCAAGGCAAAGTACTCACCCTCTCCGCCCATCACGCAACAGTAACCGGTCTCTCCGCCTTCTGGGTTCTGCACCCCAAAGACATCCGAGTCCCACATCCATTGCCATGGCGCGACCTGCTTGAATTCCAGGGCGGCGGCGTACAGTGCCTTCCATTGTTCTATTGAAGGTGAAACGTCAGGCACTGCAACGTCCTTTCCATGGCCTGGCCCCTTGGCTACTCGACTCTGCGGCGAGTGGCTCAGACTCTGCCCGCTCCCGGCTCGCGGCTGGCGCTAAGGCACGTCGGCAAACGCCGCCGGGTCCGCGTAGGCCACGCCCACCAGGCCAGGGCCGGTGTGCGCGCCCAGCACGGGAGCAATCGAGGCGCTCGGAAGCCACGTGCACTGGTAGAGCTGCGAGAGCCTGTCGTGCAGCAAGGCCGCGCCCTCGGGGTTGTGCCCGTGCATCACCTGCACGCGCAGCGCGCTCCCCCGGGCGTGGCTTTCGGCCACCACGTCGGCCAGCTTCAAGATGGCGGCGTTGAGCGAGCGGGCCTGACCGCGTTGGTTGTACTTGCCGTCCTCCTTACCCACGCCGATCAACGGCTTCAGGTTAAGCACCTGCCCCAGCAGGCCCTTGATGTGGCTGATGCGCCCGCCATGGATCAGGTACTTGAGCGTGGCCAGCGTGTAAACGGTATCCGTGGCGGCGCGCACGCGCTCCAGCAGGGCCAGGATTCCGTCCATGGGCCAGCCAGCCCGCGCGGCCCGCGCGGCGGCCTCCACCTGCCAACCCTCCGCACCCGACAGCGTGAGCGTGTCGAACAGGGTTACGTGTGCCTCGGGCACCATCTCCGCCCCCAGGCGCGCCGAGTTGAGCGTGCCACTCAGGCCAGACGAGATGTGGATGGAGAGGATCTCGGGGTCGGTGGCCGCCAACTGGCGGTAGAGCACGGCAAAGTCTTCGGGAGACGGCTGTGAGGTGTTGGGGAAGCTCTCGGTCTGTTCCAGGAGTTGGTAGAACTCGTCCGGCTGGATGTCCACCCCGCTGCGGTAGGTCTTGCCGTCCAGGATGAGGGTGAGCGGAACCAGGTGAATGTTGTCCAGTCCTGCTGCCTGCTCTGGAGTTAGGTCCATTCCTCGGTCACTGACTATCTGCATATCTTGTTCCTCCACTCGAGATGGAGCATTATAGCATAGTTGACCCGGCACGGCAAGCTCGCGCGATGCAAGCTTGTGGAGATGCTCGAGGGCGCCGAGGGGCATCGCATGCTGGGTCTGGCAGCGGCCGTTCTGGCCAGGCAGATCCTATAGCCATGAGGGAGACTCGGACTGTCTGCGATTGACAGTCGCCCGCTTGTCCGCTATACTTGCGCTGGAGATGCCCCACAGTCGGCACAATGGAGTAGGCCCATGCCCACACCCGTCCGCAGCCAATACCTGCGCATCAAAAAACGCTTCCCGGATACCATCGTGCTCTTCCGCCTGGGCGATTTCTACGAGACCTTTGACGACGACGCCCGGCTGGTTTCCTCTGTCTGCGACATCGTGCTCACCTCGCGGCCCGTCGGCACCGGGCAGCGCGTGCCCCTGGCGGGCGTGCCCTACCATGCCGTGGACGGCTACCTGGCCAAGCTCATCGCCGCCGGCCACAAGGTCGCCATCGTGGAGCAGATGGACCAGGAAGAGTCGCGCGGGCTGATGGGCCGCGACGTGGTGCGCGTGGTCACGCCGGGCACGGTGATCGAGCCTGCCCTGCTGGAGGAGAAGCGCAACAACTATCTGGCCGCCATCGCGCTCCAGAAGGACCAGGCCGGCCTGGCCTACGTGGACATCACGACCGGCGAGTTCCGCACGACGCAGTTCAGCGGTGCGCAAGCCGGGCAGGAGCTGTGGCAGGAGTTGCAGCGCCTGCAGCCGGCCGAGGTGCTGGTCAGCGACAAAGCCAGTCTGCCGGAGGGGGTCACGGACCGGCGTGCCTTCTCGACCTATGCCGAATGGCACTTTGACCGCGACAACGCCGAACGCGCGCTGATCGAGCACTTTGAGGTGGCCGCATTGGATGGCTTTGGCTGCGCGAGCCTGCCCCTGGCCATCTCCGCCTCCGGTGCCATCGTCCAGTACCTGGCCGAGACGCAGAAGGCCGCCCTGCCGCAACTGACGCAACTTTCCACCTACTTCACGCGCGAATTCATGACGCTCGATGCGGCCACGCGCCGCAACCTGGAGCTGACTCAGACCATTCGCGGCGACGGCGCACGCGGCTCGTTGCTGGGCGTGCTGGACGACACCAAGACCGCCATGGGCGGCCGCCTGCTGCGGCAGTGGATCAGCCAGCCGCTGCTGGACCTGGCCGCGCTGCAGCGTCGTCAGCAGGGAGTGCAGGCCCTTGTCGACAACGCACCCCTGCGCACCGCACTGCGCGAGAGGCTCAAACGCATTGCCGACGTGGAGCGCGTGGCCAACCGCGTGGTGCAGCGCATCGCCCGCCCGCGCGACCTGATTGGCCTGCGCGACTCGCTGCAAGTCGTGGCCGAGATTGTGCCCCTACTGCCGCAGGTCAGCCCACCGGAGAACCCACCCGATGGAGCCACTCTGCGCTCAAAGGAACTTGACCCATGTCCAGAGGTCGTGAACCTGATCTCCCAGGCCATCGTGCCCGACCCGCCGGTGACGCTGGCCGCAGGCGGAGTCATCGCGCCGGGCTTTTCCAGCGAGCTGGATAGCGTTCTGGGGGCCGCGCGCGACGCCAAGGCCTGGGTGGCCCGATTGGAGAACCACGAGCGCGAGCGTACCGGCATCCGCAACCTGAAAGTGGGCTACAACAAGGTCTTTGGTTACTACATCGAGGTGACCAACGCCAACCAGGACTCCGTGCCGAGCGACTATATCCGCAAGCAGACGTTGGTCAACGCCGAGCGCTTTATCACGCCCGAGCTCAAGGAGCGTGAGTCGTTGATCCTCAACGCCGAGGAGCGCCGCGCCGAGCTGGAGGCGCAGGTCTACCGTCAGATCTGCGAGCAGGTGGCCGCCGCAGCCCCCCGCATGTTGGCCACCGCGCACGCGCTGGCCGAGCTGGACCTGTATGCCACGCTGGCCGAGGTGGCGCAGCGCAACCGCTACGTGCGCCCCGATCTGGATGCGGGCGACACGATCCACATCGTCAACGGCCGCCACCCGGTGGTGGAGCTGAGCTTGCGTGACGAGCCGTTCGTGCCCAACGACGTGCTGCTTTCGCCCCAGGAAGAGATCCTGGTCATCACGGGGCCCAACATGTCGGGCAAGAGCACGTTCCTGCGGCAGGTGGCGCTCATCACGCTCATGGCGCAGATCGGTTCGTTCGTGCCCGCCGACGAGGCGCACATCGGGCTGGTGGACCGCATCTTCACCCGTGTGGGCGCGCAAGACGAGATCAGCGCCGGGCAGAGCACCTTCATGGTCGAGATGGTTGAGACAGCCAACATCCTCAATCACGCCACGAGCCGCAGCCTGCTGATTCTGGACGAGATCGGGCGCGGCACCAGCACCTATGATGGCATCTCCATCGCCTGGGCCGTCGTCGAGCACATCCACAACCACCCGCGCCTGCAGGCCAAGACGCTATTCGCGACGCACTATCACGAGCTGATCGAGCTGGCGCGCTTCCTGCCACGCGTGCGCAACTACAACGTGGCCGTGGCAGAAGAGGGGGACCGCGTGGTTTTCCTGCGCAAGATCGTGCCCGGTGGCGCAGACCGCTCGTATGGCATTCACGTGGCGCAACTGGCGGGCCTGCCCAGGCCGGTGATCCGGCGCGCTGAGGAGATCCTGAAGAACCTGGAGCAGGAGGCGCAGCGCTCGCCCGCCGGCAGCGTGCCCAAGCGCGTGGCCGAGGTGCAGCAACTGTCGTTCTTGGCGGCCAGCAACCCGGCGCTGGAGGAACTCAAGGCGCTGGACGTTTCGAGTATGTCGCCACTCGAGGCGATTAACAAGCTGTATGAGTTGCAGGAAAAGGCGACAAAGAGGTAGAAGGCCGGGGATCAGCCCTCCGGTTCCGTCTTGATAGCGTGCCCGCCAAACTTGTTGCGCATGGCAGCCAACAGCTTCGCAGCATATGACTCGTCCTGGCGGCTGGCCAGGCGCATCAGCAACGAGAGCGCGATGACGGGCGCGGGCACGTCCAGGTCAATCGCCTCAGCGACGGCCCAGCGGCCCTCGCCCGAGTCGGCCACCCAGCCGCGAATGCTACTCAAATCTTGGTCCTCCTCGAGCGCCTGGGCGCTCAGGTCCAGCAACCAGGAGCGAATCACGCTGCCATAGCGCCAGATCTCCGCCACCTGGTGCAGGTCCAGGTCGAACTCCTTCTTGCTATGCAGCACCTCAAAGCCCTCGGCCAGGGCCTGCATCATGCCATACTCGACGCCGTTGTGCACCATCTTGACGAAATGCCCTGCACCCGTGGGCCCCACATGCCCCCAGCCTTTGTCCGCAGCGGGGGCCAGAGTCTCAAAGACGGGGCGCAGCCGCTCGACCACCTCAGCCTCCCCGCCCACCATCAGGCTGTAACCTTCGGAGAGGCCCCAGATGCCGCCGCTGGTGCCCACGTCGACGAAATGAAACCCGAGTTCCGTCAGCCGTTTGCCGCGGCGCTGGGTGTCCTTGTAGTTCGAGTTGCCGCCCTCGATGATAGAGTCACCGCGGGACAGGCGCTCGGTGAGCGCGTGTAGTATATCCTCGGTGGCGTCGCCGGCCGGTAGCATGCTCCACACGATGCGCGGCGGGTCCAGCATGGATACCAGCTCGTCCAGCGAGAAGGCCGCCTCGGCTCCCTCTTGGGCGATTTCCGTCGTCTTGTCGGGGCTACGGTTGTAGGCCACCACCTGGTGCCCGCCGCGCAGCAGGCGCCGCGCAATGTTGCCTCCCATGCGCCCCAGACCGATGATTCCCAGTCTCATAGTGCCACTCCTTCCCGTTTGGCAAGTCGCTCCTCCACCGCCGCCGCCAGTGCAGAGGGGTCGTGCACGACCCAACGCGGGTCGAGGAGCAACGCCAGGTCCACAGGATCACGCGCAAAGCCGGATGGCACGGCGATGCACTCCATCCCTGCGGCCAGCGCCGCCCGCACACCTGCCGACGAATCCTCGATCACCAGGCACGCGGCCGGTGCGACGGCCAGCCGACGCGCCACGAGCTGGAAGACCTCCGGGTCGGGCTTAGCGTGCTCCACGTCCTCGCACGTGGCAATGAACTCGAAAGCCTGCCCGAGGCCCAGGGCTGCCAGCACACGGTCGACCTCCGCGCGGGCAGACATCGTAGCCAGGCCGGTCCGGAAACCGCGCTGGCGCACGTCGTGCAGCAGGGCCACCGCATGGGGCATCTGCGCCTGACACACGGTACGCGGATCGGAGATCATCTCTGCGTAAAAACGCCGATCCAGAGCCGAGAAGACCTGCCAGGGAGCGCTCGCCCCGAACTCGGCCATGCGCGCACGGGCGGCCTCTTCCAACCCAAAACGCTGCATTAGCCCCAGCACGGTGTCCATGTGCGAGAGCCCCACCCACTCCCGGCAGGCTTCGAAAACGTCGGCCTCGCTGAACGAGTCGGTGCTCAGCGCCAGCGCAGTCCGCGCATGCGAGAGAGCGCGCAGCGGCTCGGTCTGTACCAGTGTGCCGTCCAGATCAAAGATGATGGCCTCAATCATGCGATCCAGGCCGTGGTGAGACGTTTGGACCCGCGAAGCATTCTACTCCTCAGAGAGTCGGCTCAAGCTCTCGGCCAGACGCTGCAATCCACGCAAGACGTCCTTGCCCAGGTGGAAGCGGATCACGCGCCGCCCGGCGTCGAGCAGGGCCTGACGGTCGCCCAGGGATTGCGCGGCCTTGAGCACACCAAAGCTGATCGAGGAAGCCGTGCTGCCAGCCGCCTCAGGGATGGGTGCATCCTGCGCGTCGTCGGCCGTGAGCTGAATGAAAAGGCCGTGGCCCGCGTCGCCCTTGTGCAACTGCCCGGTGGAGTGCAAGAAGCGCGGTCCATAGCCGACCGTGGTGGCCAACCCAAGCCGATCGCGCAGTCGCACACGCAGCCCCAGCAGCGCCGCATCGGTCGCGGCAGTGGGCTGCACGTAGGCCTGCAGCGCAACATAGCTGCGTCCTGCGCCTGTGGCCGGGTCCCCCAAGTCGGCCTGCAAGAGAAAGTCACGCAGGGCCCCCTCCAGGCTGCCGGCTGCCACGCCGCCGCTTACGCTGATGCCTTCGCAGATGAGCATGGGCACATCCGGGGGCAGAGCACCTTTGGTCGTGTACTCGGCCATCATGCGCCGCGCCAGAGCCTTGGCCGCCTCGACGTTGGGCTGGTCAAAGGGGTTGATGCCCAGACGCTGCCCGCAGACTGCCGTGGCCAGCTCCCACAGAAAGAACTGGCCGCCAACGTCATACACGTCACGCCACGGCAGGCGCAGCACAGGATGGTCTGACGCCCGCAGCGCATCCAGTTGGATGTTGGCCACTGTGTTGCTGGCACCCTCGAGGCACAACTGCACAAAGAGACGGTCGCTGCCATAGACCGTGGGCGGGCCAAGGGGCTCACCCACCACCGGCACGAGGCCGCGCCCTTGTTTGCCTGTGCTCTCGGCGATGAGCTGCTCCACCCAGTCGCCAAAGCTCGCCAGCTCGGGCGAGCAGACGAACGTCACCTTGTCCCTGCCCGCCTTGGCCACCTCGCCCAGGATCGTCCCGAGCCAGGCGGCGGGGTTCTCTGGTGCGGCGATGTCCGCACCGCACGCCGCCATCATGTCCGCGGCGCGCCCGAGCAGACGTGGCAAATCCACACCAACCAGGGACGCGGGCACCAGCCCGAAACAGGAGAGCGCCGAGTAGCGCCCGCCGATGTTGGGGTCGTTCAGGAACGTGGCGCGAAAGCGGTAGTGCTCGGCCAGCTGGGCCAGTCCACTGCCCGGATCGGTGATGGCGATGAAATGCTCGCCGGTACCCGACACGCCCAGCGCCGCCGCCACCCAGTTGTAGAAGAACTTGAAGAGGGAAGAGGTCTCCACCGTCCCGCCCGACTTGGTCGACACGATGAACAGCGTGTGGGCCGGGTCCAGGCGGCGCGTCTGCGCCAGAACTGCGCCCGGGTCGGTGCTGTCCAGCACGGCCAGGTCCAGATGCGGGCGCGCCTCGGCGCTGAAGGTCCTGGCAAAGAGCTCAGGCGACAGGCTCGAGCCGCCCATGCCCAGCAGCAGAGCGTGGGTGTAGCCCGCCGCACAGACCGTCCGCGTCAGCTCCTCCATTGCGGGCACGCGCGGGCGCATGGCCTCGACGCTGCGCAGCCACGCCTTCGGCGAGACGCTGCGCAGCCACGCCTTCGGCGAGACGCATCGCAGCCAGCCCAGGCGGTTGGCGATCTCCCTTGGATCCGGGCTCCAGACGGTGTGGTCCAGCCTCCAGATGCGCGGCAGGACCTGCTGCGTGGCTACGTCCGCGAGGGCTGCCTCCACGGCCGGGCCGTATGGGCCCAGGCAGGCGGCGGCTCTGCTGTCGTCTGCGACTGGGTATTGTGTCACGGCAGCTCTCCCTTGTAGATCCTGGTCATGTCGTCCAGCAGGCGCAGGGCATCTTCTCGCTTGCGCTGGAACGAGTTGCGGCCGATGATCGAGCCGAAACCGCCACCGTCGCGGATGGCACGTGCCTCGTCAAAAATGGCCTTGTCGTCATCCTTCTTGGCCCCACCGGAGAAGATGACAATGCGGCGTCCGTTGAACGTGCTCTGCACGACGTGGCGCACGCGCTCGGACAAGGTGTCGCGCGGGACGTTCTGCGTCTCGTAGACCTTCTTCGCATCGGACTGTTCCAGGTGCGTCGAGGGCAGCTTGACTTTGATCAGGTGCGCTCCCAACTGCGCCGCGATGTGCGCGGCGTAGGCTGTGACGTCCAGTGCCGTCTCGCCCTCTTTGCTCAGCGCCGAGCCGCGCGGATAGGACCATACCACCACCAGCAAACCCACCGACTTGGCTTCCAGCGCCAGCTCGCGCAACTGTTCGTACTGCAGGCGGCGCTCAGCCGTGCCGGGGTAGATGGTGTAGCCGATGCCCACGCAGCCCAGCCGCAGGGCGTCGTCCACCGAAGCCGTCTGCGCGCCCAAGGGGTCTTTCTCGTCCTGCAGTACGTCGTGGCTGTTCAGCTTGAGGATTAGTGGGATTTGCCCGGCAAACTCGGCAGCGCCCGCTTCGAGGAAGCCCAGCGGCGCGGCGTAGGCGTTCAGCCCGGCGTCGATGGCGAGCTGAAAGTGGTACCAGGGGTCATAGGCGGGTGGGTTGGGCGCAAAGCTGCGTGCCGGGCCATGCTCAAAGCCCTGGTCCACCGGGAGGATGATCAGTTTGCCCGTCCCGGACAGCCGGCCCTGGCTCAAGATTCGGTACAGGTTGCTGAGCACTCCCGGGTTCTCCCCACGATACCAGCTCAGGATCTCGCGCACACGCTCAGTCATGGCCACAACTCCTTCCGTTGGAACATGGGCTGCAACACAAAGACGCAAAGTCACAAACAGCAGATGGGCATTCCCTTTATGCCTCGGAGACTCTGTTTGGATTCACTGTGCGACAGTCACTGCCAGGCCCGCGCGGGCGGCGCCCAGCAGGGCGACTTGGGGATTCACGATGACGTGCACGGGTACGTCGGCCAGCACGTGCGAGAGGCGGCCCTTGCTGCGAAAAGCCTGCAGAAAGCGCTCCTTCTCCAGCACCGGCAGGATGCGCTGCGGAATGCCCCCGCCCAGGTAGACGCCGCCCATCGCCAGCGTCTTGAGCGCCAGGTTGCCGGCCTCGGCCCCCAACACCGAAACGAACACGTCCAGCGTGCCCAGCGTCAGCTTGCACGCTTTCTGTGCGTCGAGTGCATTGTTGACGATCATGGGCGTGGGGTCGGTCACGGCCGCCAGTTGCTCGGCCAGCCAGGAGGGCTCCTCAGCGTAGCGGCTGTCGCGCAGGTAGGCGTAGATGTTGGGCAGCCCCAGGCCCGAGCATACCAGCTCGTAGCTGACGTGCTCATAGCGGCGCAGCAAGTAGCGCAGCAGCCCCAGCTCCAATTCGTTGTTGGGGCCAAAGTCGGTGTGGCCGCCCTCGGTAGCATGGGCGCGGTACTGCGTACCATCCCAGGTCAGGAAGGCCTCGCCCAGGCCCGTGCCCGGCGCGACCACAGCGATGGCTCCGCCCGCCACGGCCTGGCCCGCATGCAAAGTGTGCAAGTCGTCGGGCTGCAGCAGGGGCACGGCGTTGGCGATGGACTCCAGGTCGTTCAGCAGCAGCACCGACTGCAGGTGGAACGCCTGCTGAATCTGCTGCGCATCGATCACCCACGGCAGGTTGGTGATGGTGGCGCGTCCGCGCACGACGGGCCCGGCCACGCCAAAGCTAGCCCGCTCGACGGGGACGCGCACCTGCACCATAAAGTCTTGCACGATGGCTTCCAGGCTGGGGTAGCGCGCGCTGGGGAAGCTTGCTTCGAACAGAGCGGCGCGCGGCCCAGCCTCGGGCGAGAAAATGGCCAGATGGGTTTTGGTTCCGCCAATGTCGCCAGCCAGTAGCATGAGAACCCCCTTCCTGAGTGGATATTGTAAGCGAGAGTTGGGGGGTTGGCAAGTGGGCGATTCCCGGTGCCACGTGTCGCGCGAGCCATGTCAGGGGTCTGACACGGCTCGCGCGACATGTTCTACGACTGGTGCGCCACTCTGGCCCTGACCATCGTTACCGGCGCGAGGACCACCGCGCCGAGTAGCACGCCCAGCTCCTGCCCCAGACTGCTGTTGGCAGCCGGCCGCAACCGCAGACGACTCGAGAATGCGTCCAGGGTGTTGCCCAGCAGATTGGCCATTGTGATCATGCGAATATGGGCCATGACGTCACGTGCGGCATCCTGCCCGTAGGCGTCCACGACGCGCTGCCACGCCTCTGCATCCGGGTGGCCACGCGTCTCAGCATAGTGCTGTGCGAACAGGAGAGTCACAAGCTGCTCCGGCGGCGCCTGGCGGAAATCGCCCGTGGCCAACGCGGCGAGCTCCTCGGGCGACACGCCCGCCCGCAGCGCGACGCGGCTGTGCGCATAGTTGCAGTAGCGGCAACCGTTGACCTGCGTGACCGCCAGCATGATGCGTTCGGCAAATGCCCTGTCCACCCGCCCATCGCGATGCGCGGCGCGGAACTCGTCCATGTGCTCAGACGCGTCGTTCATGGCAGCCTTGAACGTCGCTACGTTGTAGATGCGCTTACGAAAGGGCTCGCCCATCCTGTTCCTTTCCCTTGAACTGACTCATGTACAGGTGATAGTAGAAGCCGCGCTGCGCCAGCAGCTCGTCGTGCGTGCCGCGTTCGATGATCTGGCCTTCGTGGATCACCAGAACCAGGTCCGCATTGCGGATGGTGCTCAGTCGATGCGCGATAACCAGGCTTGTGCGGCCGCGCATTAGACGCAGCAGCGCCTCCTGGATGCGCGCCTCGGTGCGCGTATCCACAGAGCTGGTGGCCTCGTCCAGAATCAGGATGCGCGGGTCGGCTAGTACGGCGCGGGAGATGGCCAACAACTGGCGCTGGCCCTGGCTGATGTTGCCGGCGCGCTCGGAAAGCTGCGTCTTGTAGCCCTGCGGCAGGCGCCGGACGAAACCGTCGGCGTTGGCCAGCCTGGCCGCAGCGATGCACTCGTCGTCTGTGGCGGCAAGCCGCCCATAGCGAATGTTCTCCAGCACCGTGTCCGAGAACAGGTAGGTGTCCTGCAGCACCACGCCCAGCTTGCGGCGCAGGCTGTCCTGCTGCACCTGGCGCACGTCCAGGCCATCGATGCAGATCGCGCCGCTCTGCACGTCGTAGAAGCGGCTGAGCAGGTTGATGATGGTGGTCTTGCCCGCGCCGGTGGGGCCAACCAGAGCGACGGTCTGCCCGGGACGCGCCACAAAGCTCACGTCCTTGAGCACGGGCACGTCTGGCACATAGCGGAAGTCGACGTGGTCAAACTCAACCTCGCCCCGCACGATGTCCAGCGGCTGCGCGTCGGGCGCGTCCGTGATTCTCGGGCGCTGATCCAGCGTCTGGAAAACGCGCTCTGCGCCGGCCAACGCCGCCTGGATGCCGTTGTACAGGTCGGCCAGTTGGCGCAAGGGCTGCGTGAAGAGCCGCCCATAGGAGATGAAGGAGGCGATCACGCCCACGCTCACCACGCCCCGCAGCGCCAGCCAGCCACCCAGGCCGGCAACCACGGCCATGTCGGCATCGTTGAGGATGCCCATCAGTGGCGGGATCAGCATGGAATAGACTTGCGCCTGGATGCCCGCCGTGCGCGCGGCGGCGTTGGCCTGGTCGAAGACGGCCAGCGAGGACGCCTGTTGCCCAAAGGCTTGCACCACGCGCTCGCCCGAGAGCGTCTCCTCCATCACGCCGTTGAGTTCGCCCAGCTCGCCCTGCAACTTGCGGAATCCGGTACGCGTGCGCTTGCCCACGGCCAGCGTCAGCGCCACCATCAGCGGCAGGACCAGCAGTGTCCCCAGCGCCAGCGGGACGTTGAGCGCAAACATCATCACCAGGATGCCTGCCAGCGTGACCAGGCTGGACGCCATCTGCGTCACCTGCTGCGTGAGCGCCACGTTGATGGCATCGATGTCGTTGGTGAAGCGGCTCATCAGCTCGCCCAGCGGGCGCTCGTCAAAGAAGGCCAGCGAAAGCGTCTGCAGGTGCTCAAACAGGTCGCGTCGCAGCGCTCGCAGCGCCTTTTGCGCCACTATGGCGAACAGCCGGCCCTGGATCACCTGACAAGCCCAGTCGCCCAAGTAGACGACCAGCATGAGGAGCACAATGCCTTTCAGGCCAGTCAGGTCGCGCGTGACCATGTAACGGTCGATGGCGCGCCCCAGCAGAAACGGACCCAGCAGGCTAAAGCCCGTGCCCACCAGCACCAGGGCAAGGACTACGATCAACGTGCGGGTGTAGGGACGCGCATAGTCGGCCAGGCGGCGCAGGGTGCCGCGCATGTCCTCCGGCTTCTCGATGCGCGAGCGCACGAATCCCGCCGGCCCACGCGGAGCCTGGGCCATGGCCGTGGGCACTGACGGCGTAGGAATGGGATGACTAGCCATGGCGTGCACCCCCGTCTCCGAGCTGCGAGTCGTAGATCTCGCGGTAGATGGGGCTGGAGGACATCAACTCGGCGTGCGTGCCCTCGGCGGCGATGCGCCCCTGGTCCAGCACCACGATCTTGTCGGCGTTGAGCACGGTGCTGACGCGCTGGGCGATGACAAAGCTCGTGCGGCCCTTCATCAGCTCGCGCAGGGCGGTCTCGATCTTGATCTCGGTCTCCACGTCCACGGCACTGGTGCTGTCGTCCAGAATGAGGATGCGCGGCCGCACCAGCAGGGCGCGTGCGATGGCAACGCGCTGCTTCTGGCCGCCGGAAAGCGTCACGCCGCGTTGTCCCACATCGGTGTCGTAGCCCTTGGGCAGGCTCACGATAAAGTCGTGTGCCTGAGCCGCCTTGGCCGCGGCAATCACCTCCTGATCGCTGGCCTCGGGGCGCCCGTAGCGGATGTTCTCGCGGATTGTGCCGCGGAAGAGCACCGTCTCCTGCATCGCCATCCCGATCTGCGCGCGCAGCGACTCCATGGTTAGGTCGCGCACGTCCACGCCGTCCACGGTGACGCGCCCCCCGGTGACGTCGTAGAAGCGCGGGATAAGGTTCACCAGGCTGCTCTTGCCCGAGCCGGTGGCACCCAGAATGGCCACGTTTTGGCCCGGCTCGGCCAGCAGGTTCACGTGTTGCAGCACCGGCTCGCTGCCATTGCCGTCGTAACCAAAGCTCACGTCCTCAAAGGCCACTCGGCCCTCGACCCCGTTCGGGCCGCGAGACCCCCGTTCGGGCCGGCGACCCCCGTTCGGGCCGGCGACCCCCGTTCGGGCCGGCGACCCGGCCCACGGGGCGAACGGCCGGCCCACGGGGCGAACGGCCGGCCCACGGGGCGAACGGCCGGCCCGCCGGGGCGAGACGGCCTGCGTGAGGGTGCGCGCCGCCGGACGGTTCTGGATGTCTGGCTGGACGTCCAGCAGCTCGGCCAGGCGCTGCGCCGAGGCCGAGGCCGCCGAAATCACTCCCACCATCATGCCCAACATAGTCAGCGGCATCATGGCGGAGGTCAGGTAGTTGACAAAGGCCATGATCTGGCCCACGGTGATCCTCCCACCGATCACGCCCACGCCGCCGATCCACACCACGGCGACGGTGCCCAGGTTGAGGAACACGCGCATGGAGGGCATCAGCACGGTCATGAAACGCGCTACTTGCAGGGCCTGCTCCGTGAGGGCTCCATTGGCCTGGTCGAAGCGCAGGGCTTCATAGTCGGCCCGCACAAAGGCCTTGACCACGCGCACTCCGGCCAGGTTCTCCTGCAGCACGGTGTTGAGCCGATCGAGCCTGATCTGCACCTGCATGAAGAGCGGCTGGGTCTTGGTGGCAAAGAGGTAGATGAGGAACAGCGTGGCGGGCAGAACCACGAGCATGATCGCCGCCAGTTGCGGGCTGGTGACGACCATCAGGATGATGCTGCCCACCATCATGAGCGGGAAACGGGTGAGGATGCGCAGGCCCATCATCACCAGTTGCTGCACCATCGTCACGTCGCTGGAGAGGCGCACCATGAGCTGGCCGGTTTGCAGCCGGTCCAGGTCGCCAAAGGAGAGCGTCTGAACCTTGCGGAACAGCGCACTGCGCAGGTCGTGGCCAAAGCGCTGCGAGACGCGCACGGCCAGGACGGTATTGCCGATGGCCATCACCGCCCCAAGGCAGCTCACACCGATCATGAAAAGCGCCGTGTTGACAATCATCGGCAGGTCGCGCCGGGCGATGCCCTGGTCAACGATGCGCTGCAGAAGGCGTGGCATGGCCAGATCGACCGCCACCACGGTGATGAGCATCAAGAGCGAGAGCACAATAGTGACGCGATAGGGCCTCAGAAAGTGCAGCATGCGTTTTGCGACGCGCATACGGATTCCTCCGGGAATGGTGAGAGAGTGACACCAGCCGGATATTATGCGTCACCAAATGATTCTGGTCAAAAGCTACGAGGGTATGGATCCCTGTGCACCTGCACCTGACCCTGGTAGTCCAGCAAGCACAGCAGTACACGTGGACGCTGGCCCAGTAGGCGTTCAAACGCGTCTGCGTAGCGCTGAGATTGTGCCAAGTAGTCCGTGCGCCGCAGCAGCTGCTCCAGCCGGGACTTGTCCTCGATGTGGTCGGTCTTGAACTCGACCAGGGTCCAGGCGCTGTTTTGCAAGCAAAGCGCATCGATGATGCCGTTTTCTAGCGTGCCTTCTCGCTCGATACTATACGGCACCTCGTGCAAACGCCGTTCGGCGCTGTCCATCTCCTGGAAGAGTTCGTGCTGTGCAAACCGCTGCAGCAGCCGGCTGCTGGCGCGCACGGCGGCGTCGAGTTGGCGTGCGTCGGTGATACCATACGCGTGTGCACGGGCCTCGGCCCACTCCTGGTAGCGGTCGTCGGGGAAGCGCCACTGCGCCAACGCCTCGTGCACCAGCTTGCCCACCACCCAGGCTGGCGCGCTGGGATGTGCCACGGCGGGCACTACGCGCCAGACGCGCTGCGGCGGGTCGCGCTCCTGCTCGGTGGTGCGCTCGTCGGCCCACTCGGCGGCAGGCACCACGCAGGCGAGCAAGGGCGGCGGCGTGACGGCGGCCACGGCCTCCGGCGGCCGGACCATCCTCGCGGCCGCGGGTCCTTTCCATTCCGGGCCGTAGAGCGTGCAGGAGACCCGCGTCTGGCCTGCCTGCAGGTCCCGTGCGAGCGCCTCGGTCGCCGCTTCGTCGTATTCGATCTGTTGCTGTTGCAGGCCCAGGCAGTCGGCTGCGCCGATGCGCCCCAGCCAACCCGTCAGCTTACCACACAGACCACCTTGCTTCAGGTTTAGACAGCCGCTAAAGATCAGCGCCTCCCGCGCCCGGGTGGCGGCCACGTAGAGCAGGCGGTCACGCTCGGCGGTCTCCTTGTCGTTTTCGCGCTCCTTGCCCATTTGATACAGCGTGGGCAGAGTGCCCTCTGGGTCCTTCCTGGGCAGCAGGATGCCCAGTTCCGGGTCCACCAGCACGTCATCGCGCCGGTGGCTCTCGCTGCTGACGTCTCCGAGCACGACCACGGGAAACTCGAGGCCCTTGGCCTGGTGCACCGACATGATCTGCACGGCACCCTGGACGGGCGCGCGGGCCTCGCCCTCGCGCGCCGCCGCGTCGCGCAGGCCGCCCATGTATTCCAGGAAGGCGCCCACGCCCACGATGGCGCTGGCGTGCGCATCGGCCAGCAGCTTGGACACGTTGCGTGCCGCGCGGCTTTGGCCGGCCTGGATCAGGGCAGCCCGATAGTCCGTCGCGTCCAGGAAGGCTTTGAGCAGGTCGGCCACCGAAGTGCGGCCCACAAGGCCATGTAGCTCGCGGATGATCCGCACGGCGCGCTGGCTCTCGGGCGTGACGAGGCGCTTCTTGTCGCTCTGCAGGACGTCCCACAGCGAAGCGCCCCTGGCGCGCTGGCGCTCCTGGCACAGGCGGTACAGGTCCACGTCGGAGAGTCCCAGCGCGGGCGAGCGCAGAAGCCCTGCCAGGGACAGGTCGTCGCTGGGGTCAGCCAGAGCCTGCAGCGCATTGAGCAGGTCGCGAATCTCGGGGCGCTCGTAGAACCCGCCGCCCGCCACGGTCAGGAAGGGCACGCCCGCGCGCTCCAGGGCATCCTCGTAGGCTGGGAAGGAGGTGGAGGCGCGGCACAGGATGGCAATGTCGCCGTACTCCAGGGGGCCGATCTCTTCACCCTGACACACCCGGTGCTTCCCTCCCTCGACCCACGGCATTAGGCGAGCCACCAGTGCCTCGGCCGCGCGCTCGAGCGCTCCCCCGCTCTTGGTGCCCACCGCCAGGTGCATTTCGATATGCGGAGGCTCAAAGCCCGGTCCAGGCTCTTCACGGTGGTGTTTGAGCGCCGCAAACGGCTCGACCCACGGGCGCGCTGGGTCCGGTGCTTCCCCCAGGACCGGGCGCAGCAAGTCGTTCAAACCCTGCATCAGCTCGCGATGGGCACGGTAGGACACCTGTAGCGGCACCACCACGCCGCCCGCGTCCAGAACCCGCTGGCGCTCTTCGCGAAAGACCTGCACGTTGGCCCCACGGAAACGGTAGATGGATTGCTTGGCATCGCCCACCATGAACAGCCGGCCACAGCCGCCGTTTAGCAGCGTCAGCAGGTCGCGCTGGCGGCCGTTGGTGTCCTGGAACTCGTCCACGAGCAGCCCCTGCATCTGCTCCTGCCAGTAGGCCAGCACGGCCGGGTCCCGACCCAGCAGCTCCAGGGCGCCCTGCTCCAAGTCGTCAAAGTCCAGGCTGTTGACTTGGCGCTTGAAGGCCGCATAGCGGGCGCAAGCAAACCTAAACAGCGCGCGCAGGGCCGGAAACGCCTGCCCCAGCTCCTCGTCCAGCGCCGAGAACTCCCAGCGCGTCGGGTCTGCGGATCTCCACAGCTCGCGCAGGGTGCGCAGGGCAGCCTTGACCTCACGCACCTGGTCGGCCCCACGCGACCAGGCCCGCGCGGCTCCCCCGCTCAGGTTTATGTCATGCAAGTGGGACAGAGACGCCAACTGCTCCTCCAGGGGCCCGACCGCACCGTCGACTGTGGCCAGCGCGTTCCGGCGCTGGATCTCGGTCGGGTCGCTTGAGGAATCAGCCTCGTTCTCGCGCAGGGCGGCGACGCTTTCTACCCACTCAGGCCGCGTCAGAAGCGCCGCGAGGTCAGCGTGCTGACGCTTTGCCGCCTGCTCGCGCCAGTACGCAACGACGTCCTCGGGCTGGCGCGCCAGGGTCTCTTGCACGTCTAGTCGCAGCCGCAACAAGTTGTCCAGGCTCTTCCGCAGGCCCTGCTCGCCCAGCAAGGCAAACCACTGCACGGCCTGCGGGTCGTCGGCCGCCCAGGCCAGGGCTTCGTCCAGGGCGCGTTTGCGCAGGATATAGGCCTGGCCTTCCTCCAGCACGGCAACGCGCGGGTCGACGTCGGCCTCGGCCGGATGGGTGCGCAGGATTTCGGTGCACAGGCTGTGGATGGTGTCGATGCGCGCAGCGTCCAGTTCGGCGTAGAGGCGCTGCCAGCGGCGCAGTTCGTCAGGC
>Ga0315274_10004135_pt1 | contig 21396 bp, 47 predicted proteins | sample YL17G02_20_MG_FD_203700 | JGI IMG/M metagenome (GOLD analysis project Ga0315274, IMG submission 203700) | Sediment microbial communities from Yellowstone Lake, YNP, Wyoming, USA - YL17G02_20 | ecosystem: Environmental > Aquatic > Freshwater > Lake > Sediment | place: USA: Wyoming | collected...
TCACGCAAGAATATTACGGGTTCGAATCCCGCCGGGACCGCTAGTAGAAAGGAGATATTATGTATAAGGTAGGAGATAGGGTAGAAATTCGTTTAGGATATTCCTTTTATAAAGGAACAATAACTGAAGTAGGAAGAATTATAACTAATATAGTTAATGATATGGAAGAGCAAGAATTTAAAGTAAGAATTGATAACTATAATGAAACCTTTTCTTTCTTTGCTCATAGCTTACAGTTACTACCAACTGATAAAATCCCTTGCTTTTTTGATTGATATGTGTTATAATAGAAAGGTATTAGGAAATGATAAACATAGATAATCTAGAACACGGAGCTACTGTAAAGATTATGCTTCAATCAAGTTCAGGAGAGTTAGGATCTTTTACAGGAATACTAAGCAAACCTTTGAGAAGGGTAGAAGTATCAGGATTAGAACATAAAAAATTAATGAGCTGGAAACTGTTAAATGGTTCGTATAAGCTTATTGATATTACAAAAAATGAAGTAATAAAGGAAAACAGTTTTTTTGATTAACAATTCACACCATCATCTAAATGGACTAGGATACTGGCCTCTCAAGTCGGTTACTGCGGGTTCGATCCCCGCTGGTGTGACAGACCCTTCTTAGCTAAATGGACAAGGAAAAATAAATGAAATGTTTAAGATGTGGTAATGAAACAAGTAATCCTAAATTTTGTTCAAGAAGTTGTTCAGCGACATATAATAATAAGTTATACCCTAAAAGAACAAAAGAGGAAAAAGAAATTATAGTTAAAAATACAGAACTTATAACTTCAAAAGTCTGTATTAAATGCAAACGTGAGTTATCACTTGATATGTTTTATTCTGGAGGAAATGATTTTTGTTGTAAAGATTGTTTGAAAATATATAGAAATACTAAAAGACATTCTGAAAAACAAAAAGCAGTAGACTATAAAGGTGGAAGATGTCAAATATGTGGATATGATAGATCTTTAAGGGCGTTGCAATTTCATCATTTAGATCCTTCTAAAAAAGATTTTACACTATCACATCACTCACATTTTATATTTGAAAATTTTAAAGAAGAAATTGATAAATGTATTTTAATATGTGCTAATTGTCATGCAGAAATACATGATGGACTAATATCCTTGTGAAGCTCAAATGGACGAGCAAAACACTCTTAATGTTGAGGCTGTGGGTTCGATGCCCATCACAAGGACCTTTGCTGAGGTAATTCAATTGGTTAGAGTGCCCGTCTGATAAGCGGGTGATTGGGAGTTCGAACCTCTCTCTCAGCACCAATGACTACGGAGACGGACGGAAAGTCAGTGATCTGCAAAATCATACAACTCGGATCGACACCGAGCGTAGTCTCAGAAAGGAGATTTTATGGATATACTTTTTATTGAAAATGCATTTCATTCTAGCAGTCGTATGATATTAGAAACTGAACTTGGTCCTGTAGAGGTGAGAGTAATGGATATGGATAGATCTACTGGATTTGCTGGCATGATATTTACAAAAGTTACTTTTATGGATATTCATACAGGAGTAGTATATCGAAGACTTTTTACAGAACAACTTAAGCCAAATTATAAAGCAATAAAAGAACCGAGTTTCTTTGACTAAAAGAAAGGTGGTTACAGGATTAAGGATTATAATATTATTACTTTTGCTTGGAATAAGTTTCATATGTGGAGCACTATTTGCAATCTATACTTTACAGAGTAGTATCCCACCTTTTCATACTGACACATTACTAACAGGAATGCTTATTTATTAACTTCTCGTGGCGAAATGGCAGACGCGCCCGCCTCAAGAGCGGGTGTAGAAATACGTGCAGGTTCGACTCCAGCCGGGAAGACTATAGAAAGGAGGAATATGACAGTATCAGAACTAATAGATTTTTTGATGGAGGCAGAAGCTGATGGAAATGGAAACTTACCTTTATGTTATTGGGTTCCTGATAAAGATGAATATTATGAAGTAGATGCAGATGAATTCAAAGTAACTACTATTAGTATGTATGATAATAATTCTGAAAAAATATTTTCTTTGAATGGATAGGAGACATATGGATAAAAAAACAGGAACTGCTACAAGACCAGATCCACAAACTAAACCACCTGCAACAAGACTGGTAGATTTTTCTAAGTTAACACCTCCCACGGGTGGCTCTAATGTTAAACCACCACCAGAGAAGGTAATTGTAATTATTATTAAGGAAGGAGATTTGAAATGTTGAAGTTCTATACAAAAGATTGGGGTAATGTTACAGTAAATTTTGAGTATAATTTTCCATATGTAACTACAGCTACAATGTATCGTAAGGTAGCTGAGGATGTATATGAGACAATTGCATCAGAGTTTATTACAAAATATGTAACCGATGTTTGGGATAAAAAGGTTAGTAGAAAGAAAATCTTTACCAAACTTCTAAGTAATCTATCTCTAGATAGAGAAGATCGTATTAATGCTTGGACCGCATATTGGTCAGTTTGTAAGAAGTAATATGTTAGAAAATAATATATTTCCTGGCGATACTGTTATGAAAGAAATAACTTCTGCTGAATGGACTTCTGGAATTGTAGTAGGTAATGGAGGTAGGTATGTAGTAGTTATGAAATCACTAAATCCATATGCTACAGTTGCTGTAACTTTAACACCTACTGAATTCAATCAAATTTTTACAGACGAAGTAATTGCAGACATAAGAAAATTACTTACTTAGTATGTAGCGGGAAAGCTCGGAGCTAGGTAGCCTCATAAGCTTCCCTCAGAGGGATCGTCCCCCTCTCCCGCTACCATAGGTTGATGGTGTAGTGGCAAACACGTTAATCTCCAAAATTAAAATCCCCCGTTCGAATCGAGGTCGACCTGCTAGAAAGGAAACTATGGATATAGAATTACAATATCACACAACAAAAGAAATATTTGGATTACATATTGCTGATGATGATTATCTTATTGAGGTAGAGAGATTAGATCCAAGACTTCATCCTTTAAAAGATTGTGTAGAATTGGTAGGAACTGCTCTCTTTAAGATTGTAGATGGTGAAAGAATTCCATTTGATAATAAGATTTTTATAAATGAAATCATACCTTATCTAGTTAAACATGAACCAGCAGTTATGATGAAGAACATTCTATTTTGGGATAGAATAAGATATTTTTTTATGAAACTTAAGAATGGAGGGTTGGCGTAACGGTTATCGCAATAGTTCGCTAAACTATCCGACCGAGAGGTCGTGCACGTTCGAATCGTGTACCCTCCGCTGAGAGGAGATTATTATGAAACTAAGAATGTGTTCTTGCAGAATGTGTCGATATGGGTTGAGAACTAAATACAATAGCTCCATGGTTAAGAAACTTGTACAAAGTTCTCGTCACAAAGTCAAACAATCTTTAAAGAAAGGTCAATGGGAGAGCATACCTGAAAGCATATCTGTCCCATACACAGACTAGAATTGGAAGCACTCAAAGGAGTGATATAAACTCTTGAAAAGTTTGAATACGTAACCAACCGTAGTGGGGGTTCAAATCCCTCACCTTCCTCTATCCTCTGGTAGCGCAATGGTCAGAGCAACACTCTTATAAGGTGCAGGTTGGTGGTTCGACTCCACCTCAGAGGACTGAAAGGAATATAACATGAGAAGTGTACAGAGAATTTATGTATTTATGAGAGAGTTCACGATCTATTGGGTAAGACACCAGGATCTAAGATTCACTCAAGTTGCTAATCTATTTATTAGTGAAGCTCAAGAGAAAGGATTAGTACGTCAAGGAGATCCATTTTTTATTGAAGAAGAGCAGTGGATCGTTGCTCTTAGAAAACTAAACGAGGAAGCATGATACATTTATGTAGTGATTATTATAAAGAACAGTATAGAGAAGATAAAGGAACCTATTGGTTAGTACATTATATTTGTTTACAATGTAACTATACATGGGCTGTAAGGGAGTTAAAGAAATGAGCATGTTTTGGGTGGTTGTAATTCTATCATTTTTTATTTTTAGGAGAAGAAATGCCCGCTATTAGTAAAGCATCTCGTAGAGATAACAAACGCAGTAATAGACCAAAGAAACATCGTGAGTACGATAAGAAAACAGACAAGCGTAAGACTATTCAAATAGAACGAGCACGTAAGGAAAAACTAGAAAGGTTAGAAGGTGAGGTATGAAAGGAGAAAGACTCCTATCTATCATATCAAAAGATTATGAGCTAAGAGGTAATGGTAAATGGTTTCATTCAGTTGAACATGACTCATTAGTTATAGATGCAGAGAAAGGGTTTTGGTGGTGGAACTCTCGTGGTTTGAAAGGTAATGAATATTTGTGGTTAACTCTAGTAAAGGGATTTAGTAGCAAAGATGCATTTGAATATCTCAAATCTCTCGGAGAGTTATCAGATTACACAATCGTTCACCATACAAACAAAGAAGACGTTATTGTATATCCAAAGTTAGTGGATGTGTTTTATGAAGAAGGTCAGAGAAATGACAGATCCTATTGGTACAAAAGGGGACTTACAGATGAGACAATACAAAGATTTAAACTTGGATACAATGACGGTTGGTACACAATCCCTATCTATCAAGATGGTATATTCAGGAACTTCCAATTAAGACGGGAAGAACCACAAAAGATGATTCGCGCTTATTACAAAGATGTGGGTCGTCTTTTATTTAACTCTGATATACTAAAGTTTACTGATGAAATCTACATAACTGAAGGCCCAACGGATTGTCTTAGACTTTTACAAGAAAATATTCCCGCCATATCTCATAATGCAGGAAGTGAAGGTTGGAATGAAGATTGGTATAAATACTTTGTACACCAAAAGGTTGTACATCTAATCTATGATAATGATAATGCAGGTGTGAATGGTGGTAAGATCGTTGCTAGAAATCTAGGACTATATAGAACATTGATCTATACATTCCCAGGCTTTAGTGACAAGTATGATATCTGTGATTTCTTCAATGATGGACACACCAAAGAAGAATTCTTAGAGAAAGTAAAAACAGAATCAAAATATTCGTTTCAGACATAGAAAGGATATAAATGTACGTTGAAAAGATTAGTGAACATGGATATGAGGAAGCTGTATTAGGATTTAGTTTGAGTTATAATTCTACAATAGATAGAACTAAAGCTATTATAGCAAGGTATGCTTGGGGAGTTCCAGGCGAGAATAAATTCTTAGAGAGTATTCAAGTATGGTTAGATGTAACTGCTCCTAGATTTTGGTGGCAAGAAATGGATACCTATCGAGTAGGGATTTCTAAACAGAGTGAATCAACAATGCACACGATTATGAAGAAACCCTTCAGTGAAGATATGTTTGAAGACGTACTGCCTACAGAGATGGTTCAATGCTTGAAAGAAGAATTAGAATGGTTAAAGAATGATAAGACTTTAGATTCAAAAGTAAAACTTCTTATTATAAAGAACATGCTCCCTGAAGGATTTCTACAGAGACGTATTGTAAATGTAAATTATAAAACTCTACAGAACATTATCAATCAAAGAATGAACCATAGACTTCCACAATGGAAATATTTTTGTACAGAAGTATTAGCAAATGTAGAGCATCCAGAATTTTTGATAAAGGAGGAAGAATGATTTGCCCCTCATGTAAGACAGAGATAACCCCAAAGGTAGTTAAACGAGAGGGTTATGAAAATGGAAAGAAAGTTTATTATGTTCATACAGAATGTCCTAATTGTGGTAATGTACTTCAAAAGAAACCGACTGAACCGAGGTCGTAATGTGTGAAACAAATTGCTTTTATACACATGTAGAAACAACTGAATATGATGAATACATTCTATATGAATTAGTATGTAATAATTGTGGAAAAGTTATTCGTTCATGGAAAAAAGAAAAGGAGAATTATTAAAATGTGTGATTGCTGTAGTTATGAAGATCAACCGACTGAGTATCCTACCTATATCTATTGGGTGAGAGTTTGTAAAAAGTGTGGTAAGGTTATTAAAACTTGGACTACACAGAAAGATAGCTAACCAATGAAAGAAGTAACTAAGTTTGATTATAAGACAGGATCTGTTTCTGTAGAATATTATGGAACAAATCCATGTAAAGAAATTCCTATACCAACCTATAATGTTCCATTGACAGGAGTTTATATTAGATATTCTGATTTGATTTCTTGGTATGATGGTTATCTTAGCATACCTGTAAAGAGTGATGAAGATACAGGAAAGGAATTTTGGGAGTGAAAACTATTGGATTTGATTTAGATGGAGTGTTATATCCTTGGCAACAGTCCGCTTATGATTGGTGTGTTAGGAATGAATACTATCATGACGATGATTGGGATTCTTTTTGGGAGATTTGGCTTCCCACTCAAAGTAAAGTATTCAATGATAATCTAGTAAGGATACCTATGTTATATCATAATATGTTACCTTCCCAAATGCAGGTAGATTTCTTGCAGGATTTAGGAGATAGGTACACAATTTATTATGTAACAAGTAGACCTATAGAAATGCTAAGTGTTACAGAGAATTTCTTAAAGACAGTTCGATATCCACAAATTGAAAACCTTATATTTGCTTATGATAAATCTCCCATAGTAATTCAGCAAGGAATAGAATTGTTTGTGGACGATAGACATTCAATCGTAAACGATCTAGCTAAGATATGTAAGACTTTATTATACAATCAATCGTGGAATTTACATTATCAAGTAGATCCAAGAGTTATTAGAATCAATACAATCTTTGAAGTAGAAAGGTATTTATAATGTTAATCAATGTTAAAGTTCAATTGAAAGAACAGTCCCAATCAATGAGTTTTTTAGAGGTCATTAATACATATCAAAAGGGAAGTTTGTATTGTATTTATATGAATACAGGACTTGTTCATAAATTTCCTATCGAAAGTATTTTTTCAATAACAGAAGAGTATGGTGTACATACACAAGAAAAGGATGTAGAATGAGAGTAGCAAAGTTATTTCCTGATGCAATCCTACCTACTAGGAAGCATCCAATGGACGCGGGAGTTGATTTGTATGCTTATATACCAGAGAAAGATACTAAATTGTGTATCTTATCTGGTGGAAGTGCAGTTATCAGAACAGGAATTACAGTTTCAATTCCATTAGGAATGGCTGGATACATCTGGCCTAAGTCAAGAAACGATCATCTAATCGGTGGTGGTGTAGTAGATCAAGAATATACAGGAGAAATTTTAGTGAAGATTATTAATACATCCAAGTTCCCTATGTACGTTAATCATGGAGATGCTATTGCTCAGTTGGTTTTATGTCATACATATTCTTCTAGTGTAGAAGAGGTTGCAATAGATCAGGTTCACCCCAATGTTACAACTCGTGGAGCTACAGGTGGGATTGTTACACAGGTGAAGAACTAATGTGGAGGATTGAGAATAACTTACTAGAACGTTTACCTGAAAAGTTTCCAACAAGTCCTTTAAGATATCCTGGTAGTAAAAGAAAGGGCATTCAGCAGATTTTGAGCTTAATTCCAAATGATATAACAACGATGGTATCTCCCTTTATGGGAGGTGGATCAATAGAATTAGTTGTGTCAAGTATGGGAATTCCAGTACAAGCGTATGATCTATTTGATTTTGTAGTAGCTTTCTGGAAAGAGTTAAAGGAGCATCCTCAACAGTTACATGATGATGCTATGAGAGAAATTCCTATGACGAAACCACGCTTCTATGAAATGCAGAAGATGGATTATACAGATGTAGATCAATATACAAAAGCTTTAAACTTCTATCTACTGAATAAGACTTCATTCTTAGGTACAACATTCTCAGGTGGGTGTGCTTACTCTACACTAAAGATTCTAACAGAGAATACAGTAAATAAATTATTAACCTATGATCTACATAATCTAGAAATTGAATGTATATCTTTTGACGAGTCGATTGATCATCATTATGATGATTTCTTATACTTAGATCCACCCTATATCAATAGAACTCAAACGCTCTATGGTAAGCATGGTAATATGCATAAGGATTTCAGTCATAGATTACTAGCAGATATACTCAATGCTAGAGATAATTGGATGTTGAGTTATAATGATTGTCCAGAAGTAAGAGAGTTGTATTCAGGACATCGAATTCTAGAATGTACTTGGGGTCATCGTATGAGCAAGATAGAATTTGGTGAGCTAATAATTCTGAGTGATGATATACCGGAAATTTTCGGACAACAATAATCGCCTATTAAGGCACAATGGAGGTTTTACAGATAATGTTACAAGGTACAGCAGATAAGAAGAGCACCCGCTTAGATCTATCTGAAAAGAGATTTGGCAGATTAGGAGTTAAAAAAGATGCTATCAACAACGGGAGATAAAATATTCAAACTCAAGTACTCCGCCACAAAAGATGAATCGTGGGAAGATGCTTGTCTGAGAATATCAGAACATATCGCTAATGCCGAGATTGAATATGAGGCCACCGAAGATGGGGTGGCCTTATTAATCTCTAAGTATTACGATCTTATATATAACTTAGCATTTGTGCCAGGTGGTAGGGTAATAGCTAACGCAGGGACAGGTATTAAGAATCTTAATAACTGCTACTTTCTTCCAGTAGAAGACAGCAGAACTGGAATTTATAGAACGTTAGGAGATGCGGCTGAAATCTTTGCATGGGGTGGTGGAGTTGGCTATAACTTCTCAGACGTTAGAGAAGAGGGTGCACCCATCAAGACCACAGGTGGACAGGCTAGCGGACCACTGTCATTTTTGAGCTTATTTGATCAGACAGGAGAAGTTATTCAGCAAGCCAGCAGGCGTGGTGCTCAGATGGCTATGCTAGACGTAGATCATCCTGATATAGAAAAGTTTATAGACTTTAAGTCAATTCCTAATTCTAGAAATGCTAGACTACTAGAAGAGTATGATAGAAATCTACGTCAGAGAGTTAATGGACAACTAAAGTCTACTAAATATTATGACGTTCTACAGCAGACTTTACTTGACGATCAACTTACACATTTTAATATTTCGGTAGTGTTATCAGATGAATTTATGATCAAGGCTGGAGAGGGGGGAGACTTTGATCTAACTTCCAGAGTAGACGGTCATGTGGTAAAGACAGTCAATGCTAAAGACCTCTTAGAGAAGATAGCCACTCAGGCCTGGAAGTCAGGTGATTCAGGTGTATTCTTTGAGGATCGTGTCAATGAGGATAACATGGTATCATACATAGGACGTATCAATGGTACTAATCCTTGTGGCGAAGTCCCCCTTCTACCATATGAACCATGCTGTTTAGGGTCTATAAACTTAGTCAAATTCTATAATGATTTTGACAATAGTATCAACTTTGAAGCATTAGAATATGCTGTAAGACTGGCGATAAGATTTCTTGACGATGTTCAGACAGTGTCATTTACACCTCTTGAAAAAGTCAACATGTATTCAAAGGGACTTAGACGATTAGGTTTAGGTGTGATGGGGTGGGCGGATCTACTCGCTGAGTTAGAACTCCCCTATGACAGCGAGGATGCATTTAAATTGGGAGAATACTTGTCATGGTTTATAACATTCTTTGCATGGCAAGAGAGTAGAGACTTAGCAGAGAAGAGAGGACCATTCTCTATGTTTGATGCTGAGAAAGCTGATAGAACTGTCTTAGCTAGAACGTTCGAAAGTAAATTCACTCCCGCCAAGTTTGATTGGAAGAGTATGGAAGTAAGAAATGTAAGTGTGACAAGCATAGCTCCAACTGGATCTATTGCTTTAATAGCTGGAGTCAACTCAAGTATAGAACCATTCTTTGCTTTGGCTTACAAGAGGCATATCACTCAAGGTGTAGGTAATACAGCTACTGACACTATCATTGAAATCAATCCAATCTTGTTTAGAAAACTAAAGAAGTATGGTCTATCTGAAAAAGATATTGAAGAAATCAAGAAGAAGGTTTTGAAGACAGGATCTGTTCAGGGTATAGACGAGATCCCTGATAAACTAAAGGCTGTCTTTAGAACTGCACAAGAGATTAGATGGCAGGATCATGTAACTATGCAAGCAAGTTGGCAGTCTTATGTAACTAATGCAGTAAGTAAGACAATCAATATGCCAGAAGAAGCTACAGTAGAAGATGTTGAGCAGGCATACATGATGATGTGGGATAAGAATTTGAAAGGTGGCACTATCTACAGGTCGGGGAGTAAGTTTTTTCAGGTACTTAATGCCGGTACTAAATAGTTATCTGACGATGTCTGATCCTAATAAGTGAGGTTATAGATCGAAACACCCTAAAACAAGCGATTTTACCCCCTTTTAAGGGTGTTTAGAGGGGTTAAGAGCAACGTATTAGAGAAATAGGATTGTTATGTGTCATGTATATGAGTCCGTTCCTGAGCGTTCCTGCGAGCTTACAGAGGATAACCTCAGTTAGACAGTGTCAAAAAAGCACTTAAAAAAATGCAACAAAAAACCCCAGCCGTTTGGCTGGGGTTTGTGTCTTTAATCTGGTTTGGTGATCTTTGTGATTAAACTTTCGATATAGGGAATGGCCTTGAGTCTGGTTTCTACTGGTAACAATTCCATATTACCATCACGAGACTCGTCACTCTTGTAGTACTCAAGAGTGAATTGTAAAAATTCAAGCAGACCTTGCTTCCAATCCTCTTGAATGAAGTCGGGGACCTTGATATACTGATAGCCATAGATTGAGAAGGGCCACTTGTTAGAAATTGTTTGCTGAAAAAATCCAATCTTAGTCCAAGACTGAATATATTCATATGCAAACTTGTAACCCTTCTTTCGTTTGGGTGGCCAGTATCTTTCCTTATACTCCAAAGTACCGTAGGCAGGACCTTTAGCGATCCAGCCATCAGAAGTATAATCTGTTCCCTTTGCTTCTTCAATATCACATAGATACCCGTCCACCCAACAGTATCCATTCCCAAGTGTCGAGAATAGATGTTCCATGACTGACATTCTGGATATTTCAAAGTCAGTCATGGTTGGGTGGTCTTTATGGTAGAACAATGATGGATATTCATGGATGCTTTTGTAAACTGTGTCAATGAGTCTCATTTTTCATCCTTTCCCCATACTCACGTCTCTTTATGAAATCGCGCTTGACTTGCCAGGACATGAACTCTAAGTCCCATTCCATGTAAATATAACCAAGTGAAAGGACTCCGACAATTCCCATAGCTATTTCAATCCAGGCCAAGATCCAGTTGAAGAACTGTCGTTCAATCTTATACATCCTACGTTTTTCGTAAGGTGTCATTATGGTATCCTTTCCCATGTATATTTCTTTGCAAACTCTTTTTCGGACAGAACTTGCAAAGAAATATTCTCGCAATCATATTCAAATACCTCAGGTACAATGATCTTCTCAATCTTACCGTCTACCTTAACGATAGCACAGGTGATTGAGGTCATCCAGTAGGAAAACTTTTTCCCATCTGGCAATGAAGAGAACTCGTAACAATCAGCTTCTGTTATTTCTAACATGTCTTATCCTTTCAATCAAAATAACTTGGATCTCGTGGTTTGTGACGCAGACTCTCTATAAAAAGTCTTCCCTCTTCTCTCTTGGCCTCTTCTTCAAGTCTACGCTTCATGTGTTTTATTCTGGCCCGTTCATCCCTGATGTGGTCTATCCAGAGAGATAGACTCGTGATAGGGACTATAACTGGCCATAGTAAACTTGCTGTGCATAAAGCAAAGGTTAAGCTCCAACTGTCTCTTACATGTTTATCTGTGATAAACCAATAAACACTGACCACTAAACAAACTACGACACCCACAAACCAGACCATAAAGAGGATAGGTTCTGTCATTGCTTATCCTTCCTGAAAGACTTCTTCACGTCAAAACCATGAGAGATGATCTTGGTCTTATCATCAATCTTCTCAGGTTCTTTATCAGGACGAACAGCAATGTTAGATAAGAACATATCAATCTCTTGGGCGGCTGTGTATGGATCTACAACTTTTTCAAATTCATAGTCCCTCAAGACAGGATTGATAATAACTGCTGGATATTTATCTGAGATAACACGTGGATGACTCCAGTTAACCGTCCAGATAGGTTGATCTAACATGTCAGGATATCTCTCAAGACTGTACTTGATACATAATCTGGCATGTTCATCTGTGGGTACTCTGCCAGTTAGTAAAACCTTTCCAGTACCCATCTTATACTTGTAAATAAGTTCGTATATTTGTCCACAGAATACAATGATAGCTTCGTAGGTAGACTCTTTATATGAACTGTCAATAACAAACATCTGTGCTTTAGGGTACATCTCTTTTGGCAGGTTTGTATCCCTAATGAATAATGGTTCCTGTCCAAACATTGTAGCAGGACCATCATAGTAGTCGTGAAAACTAGAAACTATTCTCATGACTCTCCTTTCTAATGAAAGAATGAATAGTCTGTATGTACAGACGGATCTTTTGTACAGATGACAGATGCACTCTCTGAGTAGTATCCGTTGGACGTACCATACCAACGGATAGATAGACCATCTTTCTCCGTAACGATGCGGTAGAATGTCCAGGTTTCAGAGTCGTAGCGTTCTTCATTACCGTCTTTCGTTGAAAAACTTTCTTCAAACATGGTGATAGGACTCCCGATGATTCTGTCCAAAGGAGCATCAATGTCCTCAATGCTGACGTGTTCACAGCAATCTTGCTCATGGTACATCACATATTGAGAACCATCGGACATATCAAATGTTAGACTATCACCATGACTTCCACTATCATCTCTTGTAATAGACGTAATAGTCTTTCCAATCAAGTCATTAAATTCAATGTAGCTCATGATAATCCTTTCTAGTCAAAGAATGCCAAGAAATTACAAGGTGCTTTGGCCGCTTCCTTCAACTTAAAGCTAGACTCATGTATGTTAGTGTAAGTCCGATTTCTGCGGCCAAGAGTATAGAAGCCCTCTTCTGGTCCAATGCTGATAACACTGTAAATGATGGTAGTGTCTGATGGAGCATTAGAATCAATCACTTTATCACCGACGTTATATTTCATGTTGACTCCTTAATCAAAGAACCCAATTTCACTGTCTTTTTTACAGAGTTTAAACCTATTAGACAGCCAGGTTTGTGGTTCTGAAACTCCATCAATTTTTATGGAAACCACTTGATTGCCTACTGAACTCTTCCAGGCATCTACTACCACAAACCTTCGTCCTAATATCATTCCAGAATATCTGGTAATCATGAAAAGACGAGTATCACTTCTTCCACCTAAGACTAGGTGATCTTCTGTGAGTTCAATCAAATCCCCTTTTTTGAATTTCATGTCACATCCCCATCAAAGAAATGTTCAGGTGGTTTGTCGACCTTCAGGATGTCTGCTAAGTCACACTCGAAAGTCTGACAGTAGTACCAGACATCCTTCTCACCTTCTGGTTTGTCTTCCTTGCATTTGTAGTGGTAGTCCCCATGCCAGAACTCAATGCTTTCAATCTTTCCAGTACGTTCTTTCCTGACCCATTTATGGTCTTCCCATATATTGGCCATGAAAGTAACTTTGAAACCTACTTTAAGATCATCGTGGGTCATAGTCCTCCTTAATCAAAGAATGAGGTCACAGGGGGTTGTTCTGCTGAGATGAATTCATCACGGTGAAATGTCCATGATCTAAATTCTTTCAAGTAAACACTATTTCCAAACACTCCATTGATGATATAGATTTTATCAGTTCTAATGTCCTGATTGATACCATAGTTATTGAAGGGTTGACTCTTATCTTCGTCATAGACTCCAGGTCTTGGATTTACATAACCTTTGTGTCTAACTTTCATATCAACTCGTGGTTCAAACATGCCACCTCCTTAATCAAAAAAACTTTGTGTTTTGGGATTTGGTCTGGAGATTAAGGTCATACCTTCTTCACGACATACCCAACCTCCATTGTCATCACCACCATGATATTCGTCATCACGTCTTATGGTCCAAAATCCCTTACCATAATCTTGACCACTTGATCTGGTCCTGTTCGTGATGACACCCTTGATATCATCGTATCCAACGTAGTCGCCAATTTGAAATTTCATATCTCTCCTTAAGAGAAGAAATTATTCTCGATGACCGCTTCAGGAAAAGCAAAGCGATTGACGTTATAGTTGTGTCCACCAACATTGACCTTAATGACATTGCTGTTTGAGTCATACTCAGCTATGCGGACGACACGATACAATTTACCTTGTTCAAGTAAAGTCCCCCTGGCATTGATACAAATGAGTTTAGTCCCGTAACGGATTTGAGATGTTTTCATAAGTCTCCTTTCAGTCAAAAAATGATGTAGATTTAGGAACCGTAGGTGGTTCATACAACGCAAATTGTCCGGTGTAGTAATAATTATCACCGTGCTCGTCAAAAATTTCTTGAAGAGAAATGGCCATATTCATTTCTACTTCTCTGATTGTATACACAACATTCCTTTTTGGCCAAAAAAAAGTGGACTCTTGTCCAGTGTAGACAACCTTGTCTCCAACATTGTATTTAATAAACATATGTTGTACCTCCTTAAATAAAAAGAACCCTGACATTTCCGTCAGGGTTCTAGTCTCACTAAATAACGTTAAGCTTCAGCAGGTGCTGGCGTAGTTACTTCGTGTTTCTTTTTGTTGTTCTTCGCCCAGTCCAACAGAAGTTGGAAGAACGCTTCCATACCAGACATCATCTCAGGATGGAATTGAGTCGCCATAACGTTCTTCCCGTAGATGATTTCAGGAACCGAGTTGTGCGTGGCGTAGATGTATAAACCACTGCCCATGTTCTTGATACCCTGATGATGCAGAGAGTTGACGTTGTTGAAGATCGGTTGCAGTTTCTCACTGGTCTGTTCCCACGACAGTGGATGATTACCATTGTGTTGAACACCCGCCATACGCAGGTCTTGATGCAACGAACCTTTACGACCAACGTTGATCAGTTGAGCACCACGGCATGAACCGTACATGAGAATACCCAACTTGTCCGCTTCCTTAAAGATGTTCATCTCAACCGTGTCCCGCTGAGTATTGGCGTCATAGGACATGATGTTCTCTTCCCCGTACAATTTGGGGTCCAGGTCTTCTCCACCGGAGAAGATGATCAGATCGAAGTTCCTGACATCTGTAGCATCCTTGACCGTTTTCAAAGCGGGATAATGACGTTGGAACATTGAGAAGAAGGTGGGGTAAGCGATACCGACTCTGACCTCGTCAGAGTCGGTTGTAACATCAGTAGAAGTCAAAGCAATTTTCTTAGGCATTTATATAGTTCCTTTCTTTATTACCAAGTAGTCGGATTGGTCACGGTGTCAATGCTGGCAGACATAGCATTGATGATCTGCGGAACGGTCATGGAACCGTAAGAACTGGCGTTCTTCATGTACTTGTTGACGTCTACCTTGTATTTGTTCACAAAGTGTGACAACAACTTCGGGTATGACTTGCACATCTCATACAGAACGTACTGACCGACACCATTGCAGTCGATTACACGGTAGAACGCTTGCTTGTTGTTGGCGATATTCATCACAAACGCCGCGAACGCATGGGAGAATGACATCTCCCCATACTGAGAACTGCGTCCCCAATAACCTTCGTCGTCATGAAGAAGTTGCTTCACAACCTTATCGGGGTCAGCCAGGGTATCGGGTGTAAATGCTTCGTGACGGTTTGTGAAGAAGAACGGGAACGAGAACATCGGTTGTGGCGCACCCATAGCAATATAGTTGTTGTTCAACACAAACCTCATGTTGTACTCGTCAAAGGTATAACGAGTGATCAGGTCAGGGAAGACCCACAGAGATTTCCATGCGGTCATCCATTCCGCGCTCGGCGGACGCTTGTGGATATCGAGCGTGATCCTCTTGTGGATGTCACGATCAAAGTTATCCTTGAACAGCAAGGACCAGGCAGTACCAATCTCTTTCAACCCAATGGACATCGACTCACGACAGGTTGAAGATACAATCCTGCGGAAACCGCGACCGTTCCAGTCCGTACCGGAACGATAAACGGCATAGGTATCGTTGTTGGAATTCCATTGAATTCCGGTGGGTGTTTCGTCACCCTTCCAAACTTCAACAACAGCACTCATAGCGGGCCAATAAGATCCAGATGGCATTTAATTGTCTCCTTTACAGTGAACGTAGAACGGTTTGAGCGATAGCGACATTACCCGTAGTCACGGATAATTGCGTTGGTTCGGTGAAGTCAGCCAGAAGCTGTCTTCCCTTGACAGGGTTCTTCAAAGCATCCAGCGCCTTGTAGATCTGTTCAAACATCCCGTCAAATGTTGACTCGTCCCATGAGGTCCAGTCATTTGAGGGTGTGCGATATTCAACACCGACTGTCCCATCTTTGTAGTTCTGAACGCGGTACTTGCCAGGTTTCCCATAGTACTTGGCTCGAATCTTCTCTGAGTCAATGTGTGTGGTATGAGCCACGCAGTAGTTACCCAAGAACAGTCCGAGCAACATGGCAAATGGAACAGGGTGTTGAGCAATTGCATCGTCACCTGAGATGTGAATGTGTCCCCCACCGTAACGATACGGGTGGGTAGAGGCATTCTTGATGTCACAAACTGAAGCTGTATCAAAGGCATCCTTATCAGGATCACACCCGAAGATGACACCCATGAAGAACTTTGGATCAGACATCAGTTCTTCTGTCCAGAAGCGCTGGTAATCAAAGTTAACCACCGGCTGGTCGAAGAAACCATATCCCAACTTGGACAATGAGTCAGCGAGTCTGAACTTTGCGAACTGGACAGACTCAAAGAATTCCTTCACCGTTTCGAATGGCTGGTTGAAGTTGAGTTCGAACGCCACACCATCACCAACGATGTTAGCCAATGCACCCATCGGTGTACGATACGAGAAATACAACGGGTGTTTCTCGTCATCCATTAAAGGTTTGAGACCTTCCCAACGCTCACACGCCGCAGGTGAGTAAGCAAACACCCTATGGGGCAGGAACGCATCGTAATCTTTATTGTCATTGTACGATGCAAAAAATTCAGGGTCACAACCAAACTTAAGTTTAGTCATAAATCTCCTTTCAGGTTAAATGAACAATCTGTCCACATTTCGGACAGATGACAACTTTTGAGTTGCTACGAAACTCTATGTCACAGCATATTCCAATATTCTCTTCTCCACATTGGACAGAAGATAGCAGGTTGAATAGTTCTGTATCATAGAGAGCAGGTGCCAATTTTAAGGCATCATGCATTAGTTGATGTATATATTCAGAGTCAACAGACAACTCTAACCTACCGTTGTCCTCATACTCTTCGTCTTCATCTGTTATAGACGAAGATCCATCTCTGTAAAATTGCATGACCACTCCTTTCAGTCAAAGAAACTAGGTTTTGGTCCAGCAGGCGAAAAGGTACTCTCCGAGACACCTTTATATATGTCGGGGTATTCGTCTGTGTCAGGATAGACTTTTACATCATAGGTTTGGGTCGAAGGGTGGACATGGATGATCTTATATCTTGATCCTTTATTTTCATACCCTTTTACACAAACAATGTCACCACGTTTGAATAGCATATTGTCCTCTCAGTCAAAGAAGTTACTTATAGAATGGGGATTTTTGTAGACTTCATAGAATCTTGTCCATGCCCCGACTAGATCCTGGGATGACATCCATCTATGTAATTCTAGTAAATTTCCAGATTGCAAGTCATTTAAGGACGTACAGTCCTCGAAGGGTACTGGTCAGGAACATCCACTATCCTGTCCCCAATATAGTGTACCGTCAGTATGTTGCCATACCATGACGATGTTGAATTCGTAAGACTCATGGTCTAACTCCTCTTCGTAGAGGACAGTCAGACCATAATCTTGTGGGTCGTAGTAAATCATTGTCTACCTGCTTTTGACGATGGTAAATTTTCTCAGGTTCAAACGCTTGATCTCGCCGGGGAAGTACTCACGTGCATCACGTTCACAGTACATACCGCCTGCTTTGGTTGAGCGCCAGGAATCTGCCACTTCGAAGTATTCACCACACATCTCACATAGCACGACAACTCCCTCGATGGGAACGATTGTGTGGCATTCTTCGCAGTAGAATGAGACTGGACCTTCGGTGTTGTCTTGGATGACATCACAAATAGAAGTACGAATACCACTATCCGTGATACCAAAGGTGGCAATGAATTTATAAGCTGGACTCAAGTCTAACTTAACTTGAGTGTGACACGTTCTGTGCACAATCATTATTAGTCTCCTTTCAAGTGATACTGGACAAGAAGGATCTTCTCAACGGGGATCTGTAAATCCTCGGCAATCTCAAGGGCTGTAGTAGGTCCACCCAAAGTCTGACGAAAGACAATGTTACCAAGACTATCAATAGCCGCTGATAAAAGATCTGGAGCTAACGGAATATCAAAAGAGATTGTCAGACCTTTCAGGAAGTCAAAACCTTGCATCGAAATGATACATGAGACAGGTACTTCTCCATTGATGATGACCACATCCTCATGCGATGGACCGGCTGGTAATAGATATGGAGGCTGACTTGATGCAGGTACTTTAACTTTCTTGACAAGATTTTTGAGCTTGCTGAAGTTAAATGCGCTGTAATAGTCACTTGTATCTATTCCTGAATATCCAGCCACATAACGAATGAGAATTTCTTTCGTGGCATGGATCAGTCTTTCACCCATAGCTTTTTCAACCCAATCAATCACAAGGTCACGTCCTTCATTGGTGATACTGGTCAGATCAAACTCTCCAATGATATTCAGACCCCAAGCTGCTAATTTAGCCTGGGTGTAACAATTGTAGATCATGTGACGTTCTCCATCTCCAGAGAAGACGAGACAATCACCATAACCTCTGTTTGGCTCGGTGAACCATGAGTGAGCCACATCATGTTCAAGATCGAGTACATATGAATTCTTCTTCCAATCGACAAGGAAGAGAGCGGAGTCCTTGATTGTAGAGATCAATTTCTCCAATGTGACCAGATCAGGAACCGTTGTTCTGCCGGGGAAGATGAGGTCAATCTTATCATTACCCTTTCGAGCATCGACAACTACAATGCTTTCTTTGGGATAGAATTTGAACGGACACTCATCTTCCAACGAGGCGGGGTAGCTAGAGGGACAGAACTTTGTAAACTCTGTCTCCCCAATGATACAATTGAATGTCATATAAGACTCCTACCTTTCGAGTCAATGTGTATCAACCGTCTTCTTGCTAGATTAGGTTCAATACGTTTTTGAATTGTCTCTTTACTCAGACCAGTAGAACTACAGATAAGATTTAAACTGGCTGGACCCATATCTCTAAGAAAATCAAGATACTTTCTTTCGTCAGCATCCAGACCATTCTCGTCAATGTTGAGGATCTCAGTCGAGATATCATTAAGTTCTTCAATGTTTTCTGGCATATGTGTTCTAAAGATCAGAGCAAGACGGTAAGTGAGATTTCTGAGAGTCCTTGGTACTCCGCCACATCGTTCTACTACAAACCAAAGGAATGGTTCTGGCAGTTCAGGATACCCACGCTGAGCAAAGATGTTTCTGGTCATAGCAAACAAATCACTTTGTGTGTAAGGGTCAAACTGAAATGTATAGACACAACGATTGTAGAGTGGCTCAAGTAACAAACCACTCTCATTCGTGGCGAATAGGAATGTGTGATCCCCTGCGTCAATCATTGGATATAATCCTTCTGGTGAGTTCAGACGATGAATTTCATCCAGAAAATGAAAGCGCCGAGAATTATCTACCCAAAACTCAGGCGGACCAGAAATCTCACTATTATCCCATCCCAAACGAGACAGGATGTAGTAAGCTAAAGTGGTCTTACCATGACCACTCGGTGCTTCCAGAAGAATTGTTGTGTTCATTCCGTCTAGGATTGCTGGAACCATGTAGTCCAGTTCCCGTAGGATGCGTTTCTGGCCGAAGAACCTCATTTGTCCTCCTCTCGTCAGGTCGCGCCTGTGCAGGTTGTACAGGTGTGGGCGGAGTGCGTTGCTGAACGTTATGAATGTCGGCTGAAATACTGCCTAAAATTCTTTCAACAGACGTCTGAGCAGTTGCATCACGCAAGGTGTTTACTGTCGCCCGTGGTAAAAGCTCAGGCACTTCTGCTGGCACCGTTGGAGTTAACCGTTCGATGCCAAGAATATCAACAATATATCCAGCGTACATATCTGCTGTCGTATCATTCTCTGTAAGACCTGGCGCTGAGTTACCCTCAATGATAATGAGACGAGCCGGTCGGTTCTCACGTTGAGAACCAACGATCCCGCCCATATCTAAGGCAAAGAACCCTTGAGAGAACATCGGGATCGAACAGATAGACTCTACCGCCCGGCGGATACTCTCACCGAAACGTGGTCGTTCAACGAGAGAGAAATGATATCCCCTGTCAGAGTTGCGAATGGGGAATTCCTCCGTCTCAAGACCCTCAGAGCGAACCTTTTCAAAGACCCGTAGTGGACGTCCACCGGCGACATGTACACGATACTCAGACGTGAACTGGTAGTACTTGACCCAAAACCAGCCAGGACGCATTGTTGAATGATATTCTTCAATGTTATGGACAATGTGGATACCAACACCACCGTAACCCGTCAGAGTCTCACGAACAAGGACAGGAAACTCGGTAGGTTCGTTACTTTGTACATGAAAGACAGGAACCTCATATGGTTTGTCAGGACCAGAGATTGCGCGCGCAAATGATGCTTTGTTTCCAAGGCAACCAATACGCTCAACGGAGTTGAGTCCACTATCTAAACCTGGCACGGTGATGTTACCACCATACCTGGCGACACAGTTCTGAGCAATGCCTGGTTTGCAGGTTACGAAATAGTGACGTCCTGTAATACGTTCAATGGCATCTCGTAACGCTTTCGCAGAAGGCATACTCGTAGAACTGGTCAGAATGTAATCTGCTGGTCTACGAACACGCTTAGGCTTTTGCATGTTTCTTGTCCTTTCTGAAATGATCTGTTGCCTGGTTTATAACTCTCGTGAGTGCAGGCAGTTCTTCTAAGAAGTATGGGAAAGAAATGCCTGAGCAGTACAACTCTTCGTCTGTGTAAAGAGACTGAAGTTGTGCCCAAGCATCTAGCTTCTTTTTATCAGCACGTTTCAAAAGTTCTGGTGTCAGAACGTTATCCAACCATGTGATCTCGACTGGGCTCAATCCAGCAATATTCTTGCCGAGGAATGAAAGAACCAACATGTCAGCATCCCATGATGCTAGACCGTACTGGAAACAGAAGTCGATGTATTTCTTGCCAGGATAAATCCTAGTCGTAACTCCTTCCGTAACTCCATATGTCCTCCCACCATTGCTCCAAGTTTGTACCGATGCGGCCTGCGCCGCTACTAGAAAATTTTCTTTCACCGTCCCCACCTTAGTGGGTTCAGCCCCATCAAGTAAGTAGA
>Ga0315274_10004136_pt1 | contig 21395 bp, 28 predicted proteins | sample YL17G02_20_MG_FD_203700 | JGI IMG/M metagenome (GOLD analysis project Ga0315274, IMG submission 203700) | Sediment microbial communities from Yellowstone Lake, YNP, Wyoming, USA - YL17G02_20 | ecosystem: Environmental > Aquatic > Freshwater > Lake > Sediment | place: USA: Wyoming | collected...
GCCTAACCATGCAGGTAAATAGCTTACGAGAGACTTCATGTATGCCCCTCCATGAATACCAAATGATACATCATTGCTAACATCTCGCATACAAATAAAAAATTCTATTACTTTTTTATTTCGGTCCATTTTATTGCCCCCCAAGATATAGATAGCAAGATTCTTTGGGGATATTATAGTGAAATCAATATATAAAGTATGTGACGTAAATACTAAGCAAATTTAATTTTTGACATAAAAAATTAATTATTGACATAAAATGAATTAGGGGCAACAACCTCCCTATGACCCCTTTCCGTCTTCGTTCCTCAGCAAGTCCTTTGGTCTTACCGTATCCGGCGGTTGTGGTTGGCAGACATTGCTGTCGATTGTCAATAACTGTGATTTTGTGATGATGTGGCTGATCTTGAACAGACGCGCTAGATTCTTCTATGTTCTTCCACTCAGTTGATTCATAGTGATCGAAGCCGCTTCAGAATCCACCTTGTGGATACCGCTTCCGAAATTCAGGATGTTGTTCGAACATCCTTTTCGCACTATGTGATTTTAGCATTATTTCAGCATCTTCAGTCGAATACTGTTTTGGGGTGTTCACGGGAAATTGAACATGATGCCCAGCGAACCCATTTTCTTCGTCGTTGTTTATGTGGTTCATCTTTCACCAGTCCTTCTTTTTTGAGGATTTGATGGATCTTGTTATGACCGATGTGAGTTCCCTGTTCGTTGAGGATCTTTTCTAGTGTGACTGCATTTAGCGGGTGTTGTTTTCGTATCTCTAGCACTATTCTTTTCTCCTCCTCAAGGATCGGTTTAGGTTTTCTCCCAGATTTTCAGGGATATTGATGTGTTGTATGGAAGCGTTTGTGGAGTGATCTAGTCCACCGTGGGGTAATATCTTGGGTTTTGGCTATGCGGTGGTAGGTAGATCGGTCTCTTTTGTCTATTTCTTTGATGATCCATCGTATTTTCTGTTGATTCAGCTTCCTCATGGGTGCTGAATCATCTTTGTTTTTTTCCAGGAGGAAGTAATTTCGGGAAAAGACACTCACTGGAGATTGGAGAAAGTTTTATATACCGCCTCTTCCGTATATTCCCACATAATTCCCACAAAGGTGAAAAATGACCACAATAATACGATTGGACACAAAAGGACGGTTGGTTATTCCCAACGAATTCCGAGACGCCCTTAATCTTAAAGAAGGCGATGAAGTATTGATAAGTCTGGATTCAAAGACAGATACACTCACGATTAGCCCAACGTATGGAGAACCAGCTGATTTGGTAAAAATGGAAATCGAATTTGGTGATACACCTGGCTGTCTCGCAAAAATTGCGAAGAAAATCGCTGATATGAAGATCGATCTGGTTATGACTGAATCAAAGAGTTCTCAACGCGGGAAGAAAGCTCGTTGGGATGTCGTAGCTGATATTTCAAAATGTTCCTATTCAGTGAATGAAATTAAACAGTTCCTGTTACAATCTGGTCTTGTAGAGTCTATGAGTATCAAATCGATAACTCGTGATTGTCTTCATCGTTGATTGTATCAAGAATTTTTCAACAATTAATCCTTTTAAGAAGGTTGTTTTATGATAAAAATTGCTGTCCCAAATAAAGGTAGAATGTTTAAACCGACGGTGGAACTCCTAAAACGTTCAGGTTTTGAACCAAAAGATTTTGATGAAAGACGATTATATGTTGAAACAAATTTTGATGACATTACCATATTATTTGTTAGAACCGAAGACATAGGCCCCTATGTGCAATCAAAGATTGCGGACTTAGGGATAACAGGCTATGATATCATTACGGAAAAAAAACTAACTGTAGAGAAGATCCTCAATTTAAATTATGGTTATTGCAAACTGGTTCTGGCCGGTCCAAAAAGAAAGAAGCTTAAAGATGGAATGAAAATCGCAACAAAATATCAAAATATTTCAAGAGAATATCTCAAGAAAAAAGGGATACAGGTTGAAATTATTAATTCATCTGGCGCAACTGAGATCCAACCACGGCTTGGACTTGCTGATTTTATTATTGATCTCACATCCACAGGATCCACTCTCAAAATGAACGATCTCGTAATATATGATGTATTGCTTGAGTCAAATGCTGTCCTTATTGCAAATAATAAAAGCTTTGTTGAAAAAAAGAAAGAGATAGCAGACATAAAACTTGTTATAGAAAGTGTTATTTTCGCAGAGAATAGGAGTTACATGATGTTTAACATTTCAAAAGAAATTATCTCGAATATAATCAATCAGATTCCCTGTATGAAGGCACCAACTATTGTAAAAACAAGCGATGATAGCATTGTTTCTGTACAAACAGTTGTACCAACCAATGTTATCTCTCAGATGATAACTAAGTTAAAAACCCTTGGTGCGACAGATATCCTCGTATTAGATATCAACCGGGTCGTCATATAGAAAGGTGTGTGAAATGATTAAGACCTACGAACTGAAGAAATTGTCGAATGATGAATACATTTTTCTTATGAAACGATCTCGATTAGATATTGAAAAAGTCAAGGATAAAGTAATTGTGGTACTAGATGATGTTAAAACGAACGGGGATAAGGCAATTCAAAAATATACAGAATGTTTTGATGGAGCAATACTGGATGATTTTTGTGTAACAAGAAAAGAAATTGAAAGTGCTTGGGAAAAAATTGATATTAATCTTCTTGCTGCAATGAAACAGCAGATAGAATATTCAAAGAAATTTCATAAAATGCAGGTGCGAAAAGATTGGAAATGTAAAATTGAAGAAGGGATAGTTGTAGGTGAAAAATATACGCCGATAGAATCTGTGGGATTATATGTCCCTGGCGGGAGAGCTACCTATCCAACCGTCTTGCAGATTCTTGCTGTTCCTGCGAAAATTGCAGGGGTTCCACGAATTATTGTGTGTACGCCACCTGATAAAAATGGGAAAATATCAGAGCCGGTGTTAGTTGCTGCTGATCTCCTGGGTATCGATGAGATCTATAAAATAGGTGGGGCACAGGCTATCGCGGCGATGGCATATGGAACTCATTCGATAAAACCCGTAAAGAAGATCGTTGGACCAGGGAATATTTACGTTAATTGTGCCAAGATGCTTGTTTTTGGTGTGGTAAATATTGATATGCCAGCAGGTCCAAGTGAGGCATTAATACTAGCTGATTCATCCGCGGATCCCTCTTTTGTTGCCGCTGATATTCTTGCACGATGTGAACATGATCCTGATGCATCTGCAGTAGTATTAACGGATTCGAGAATTTTTGCAACAAAAATTAAGGCAGAAATTAAAAGACAATTTTCATATCTTAAAAGAAAAGAAATTATGGAAAAATCACTCGCAAAATATTCTGCAATTATTATTTCCGATAATTGGGAAGAAATGATTAATTTCACCAATGAGTACGCACCAGAACATCTTGAACTGATTGTGAAAAAACCTTGGAAAGTACTCTCAAAAATACACAATGCAGGATCCATTTTTTTAGGAAAGTATGCTCCAGTAGCTGTCGGGGATTATGCCTCAGGAACAAATCATGTTCTCCCTACAAGTCAATACGCTAAGATGTTTTCACCGGTTGGTGTGGAAACATTTCAAAAGAAATCGGAATTTCAATATTTAACAAAAAATGGGCTAAGACTTCTTTATCCTATAGTGAAAGAACTAACAGCTATCGAAGGATTAGATGCACACGATAATTCAGTAAAAGTGAGGTTAAAGAATGAAACTAGGAATTGATATTAAAGGAAATACAGACAAAATGGAAGTACAACGAACAACGAAAGAAACAACAATTATTGTTTGTATCAATCAGATAAAAAACAAAAAACTCGTTGTAAATACTCTGAATCCTTTTCTTGATCATATGATTGAAACCCTTGCATGGCGGGCTAACCTCAATGTAGGGGTTCAGATTAGTTCCAAAACAAACTTAGGTCATACGATTACAGAAGATATTGGAATAACATTCGGCCGAGCACTTCTTGAACTCTATAAATCAAAAATATCCAATGGAGTCGAAGGATTTGGATACGCATTTGGAATATTAGATGAAGCATGCGCCTCTGCAGCAATAAGTATTGAAGGAAGAGTAAATCACTTCATCGAAGGACCAAGTTTTGAAAACATTGATGGAACAAATGGATACAACCTTACTTCTTTTTTTGAAGGTTTTTGTCAGGGTTGTAAGTGTACCTTGCGAATAAATTTTTCAGGAAGAGATCCTCACCATTCCTGGGAATCGGTCTTTAGGGCATTTGGACTTGCGATAAGAAAAACGCTCGAACCAAACATCTGGAGGAAAGACACAATATCCGGTCTGAAAGGGACGTTAGAATAGGTAGAAAGGGTGAATATATTGAATACAAATATGGTTGAAAAAAACACAAGCGTTGATTTCTGTGGCAACCTCCAGAAATATCCCGATACTGACTACGTCGAATTAAAAAAATCCGCTTCTGAGTATTATACCATACCGTCCACCCAGATTGCCGTGGGTGCAGGGATAGATAGTCTTATTGTATTCTCACTCCTCGCCTTTGGAGAATACACAATTCTTTGTTGTCCCACATTTGAGGTTTATCAAAATTGCCTTGACACATTTAAAAAGAAATACATACCAGTTGATTTTGGTCCAACTTATAATGTAAAAGCAGCTCAGGTTCTAAAATATTACACAAATAAAACGAGTGTAATCGTAATTTGTAATCCAAATAATCCCACCGGGAATATTTTGGAACGAGAAGAAATCCTTAAAATTCTCGATTCGGTAAATTGTAAGGTTATACTAGATGAGGCGTATGCAGAACTCGCAGGTGTAAGTAATCTCGATCTTGCACAAACATATAAGAATCTCATTATTTTTAGATCGCTTTCGAAAGCTTTCTCGGTTCCAGGTATTAGAGTCGGTTTTGCTTTTGGACATGAAAAAATCATTTCAAAAATTGAAGCAGTAAGAAAAAATATTCTTCCATTCTGTATTCCAGTGTTATCAGAGCAAGCGGCTATTGCGGTATTAAAAAATAAAAATTATCCTAAAAAAAATAAAGTAAAGACAGATAGCCTTCGACTCTGGTTACAACAAGAATTGAACGATTTCAAGGATCTAAAAATATACCCTTCTTCCACCAATTTTTTACTTGTGGAAGCGCGTTCTTCAGAGATACAAAAAAAACTTAATTCTACAGAGGCAATAAATTGTAGTAAATATGGTCTTCCATCAACCTTTTTTAGAATCACATGCACTGAAAAAGAATCTCTGCAAATGCTCCTAGAGGCGTTGCGTTGATTGGAATAATAAATTATGGGACAGGAAATATACAGAGTGTCTATAATGCGTTTGAGTACCTAGGCGCAAAAGTAAAACTTATACAACCGAGGCAAATAGAAGGAATGGATGCGCTTGTTCTTCCTGGTGTCGGTGCATTTAAAGACATTACATTTCAGCTTGATCCTTATAAAAAGACTATTGTTAATTTTTTAAAAAGCGGAAAACCGTTCTTAGGAATATGTATTGGCCTTCAATATCTGTTTGAGGAAAGTTATGAAAATGGTCGATGGAAAGGCCTTGGGTTCTTTAAAGGACAAGTAAAAAAATTACCAGGAAAAAAACTACCACAAATAGGCTGGAATACTCTCATGGTTAAAAAAAGAACACCGTTGTTAAATAAGATCTCCTCTGGTAGTTTTGTTTACTACATGAATTCTTACGCAGTAATTGGAGAAAATCGATTTGCTACGAGTTACTATGGAACAGAATTTGCTGCTGTTGTGGGAGCTGGTAATGTATTCGCCACGCAGTTTCATCCTGAAAAAAGTGGCCGAATAGGATTACAGATCCTTGAAAATTTTATCGAGGTGGTAGGACAGTGTTTGTAGTCCCAAGTATAGATATTCTAAACGGAAAATGTGTACAATTAATTAATGGAAGAATAGATACTGCAAAAATATACGGCACTCCTAAGGAATATTTTAACAGATGGGTGAATCAAGGTGCTGATTTGATACACATCATCGATCTGAATGCAGTATTCAACCTTGGTTCAAATAAAAACATCATTTTTAAGCTCCTACAAAACGGAGCTGCTGATGTGCAGGTTGGGGGTGGAATACGAGATGAAAAATATGCATATGAACTTATTAAAAAAGGTACAAAGCGGATTATCATTGGAACTCGGTCCCTCGATATAGGTTTTTTGGAAAAACTTAGTAGGAAAATATCTAAAGATAAAATTATGGCAGCATTAGATACAAAATTTGGATGTATTGTCATCGATGGATGGCAGGTGGATACAGGGGTCTCCTATGAAGAGGGTCTGAAAAAAATCAAACAATATGTTGGTTCAATTTTATCGACCGATGTTTCTAGAGAAGGATTACTTGAGGGACCAAATTCCGCGATATTACATTTGGTTACACAAGGAAATATTCCGGTATACGTCTCAGGTGGATTTACGACAAAAAAAGATATTGAATTTGCGCGACGTCTTGGATTTTCTGGAGTTATTATCGGTAAAGCATTGTATGAAGAAAAATTGAATTTAATGGAGTTGTGGTAAACATGCTCGCAAAACGCATCATTCCATGCCTTGATGTTGATGACGGGAAAGTAATGAAAGGGGTACAATTTCAAGGACTTAGGATCGTCGGTGATCCAGTAACACTCGCTGATATGTATTATAAACAAGGCGCAGATGAACTCATTTTTTTGGATATCGGGGCTTCACCAGGACAAAGAAAAATCCTCCTTGATGTAGTAAAAAAAGTATCGAAAAAGGTGTTTATTCCTTTGACAGTTGGTGGTGGAATTCGAGATATAAAAGACATCTGGATGGCACTCTCAAATGGAGCTGATAAAGTATCAATCAACACAGCTGGTGTGAAAGATCCTCAATTGATTAAGAAATCCTCAGAAAAATTTGGATCACAATGTATTGTGTGTGCAATAGATGCTCAGAAAAATAAGGATTCGTGGTCGGTTCTCGTTAACGGCGGGAGAGAAAAGACCTCTGTAGATGCGGTGAAATGGGCAAAAAAAGTAGAGAAATACGGAGCTGGTGAGATCCTGCTTACCAGTTGGGATGCGGATGGGACACGGAAGGGATATGATATTGAACTCACAAAAACAATTGTTGATAGTGTAAACATACCTGTGATCGCCTCTGGAGGTGCAGGATCAATAGCAGATATCCTGCATGTGTTATGCACAGGAAACGCAGACGCAGCGTTAGTCGCTAGTCTTTTCCATTTTGGGACCTACACGATTGAGGATGTAAAACACTATCTAAAAAATAACGGAGTTGAAGTGAGATGAATATAGATGAAATCAACTTTAAAGAAAACTTGATTCCTGTGATTACCCAAGATGCCGAAGGAAATATTCTCATGCTGGCCTATGCCAATAAAGAAGCGATGAAGAAAACAATTAAGACAAATAAAGCCTGGTACTGGTCAAGGGAACGAAAGAAACTATGGATGAAGGGAGAAGAATCTGGCAATACCCAAGAAATCATTGGGATATTTACTGATTGCGACAGAGATTCTTTATTATATATTGTTAAACAGAAAGGTACTGCTTGCCACAAAGGAACGTATTCTTGCTTTACTGAACAAATCATTGGCAAAAAAGCAATGTCCATTTTTGAGGAAGAATATCGAGTGATAATAGAACGAAAAAAATTCAAGCCAAAAAATAGCTATGTCGCTAGTATCATAGAAGATGATACCAGACTAATCGCAAAGATAAAAGAAGAAAGCGAGGAGTTAATTGAAGCTTTTACAAAAAATGACAATCTTGTTTGGGAAGCTGCAGATTTAATATTTCACACGTTTTTACTCCTTGTAAAAAGAGGGATACAATGGGAAGAAATAATACAGGAAGTTCAAAGAAGAAGAAAGTAAAATATGTAAAATAAAGTGATGTCTACAATATTTTTAAAGGGATTTTTCACATCATCCCTCCTTGATATTTTCCTCCTTTTTGTTCTACCTCCAATTCACTATACAAAGATAGGGGCATAAAGAAATAGATTGAACATATGAATCAGAACTTTTCAATACCGAACGTCAATTAATATCGATAGTTTGTTAGTTGTAGGTAAGATGAAAGTGGAAATTGGGCGACTCATAATTAATTTTCCAATGTGACAGTTATCATACGTTCATCATACAAATATGCCGAACATCAATTATTGCTCAGTTTGGCTTTAGCTAATTGTCACCTCTTCATGAAGACCCTAAATATCACAAGCATAAGAGAAAAAAAGAGGATTTATATATGACCTTTGCATATATACACGTTAATGAAATGGCATCAGATGGTTCCAGAGCTGATTAGCACGGTTTATTGTTGTTGATATCGGAATCGCATTTGCCATCTTTTATAATTTTTGAAAGGAGGTAAATTAAATATGAAAGAAAAATTTGGTACAAGGAGGGGTCTCTTTGCCACTTCAGTGCTGGATACGATTGGCAATACACCATTGGTCAAATTAGAGCGAATGAACAAAAAATCAGGAGTTCTCTTCTATGCAAAGCTGGAGGCTTGCAACCCTGGTGGCTCAGTGAAGGATAGACCCGCGTATTATATGATCAAAAAAGCAGAGAAAACCGGAGAACTCTCTCAGGGAAAAATCATCTTAGAGCCCACATCAGGAAATACAGGGATTGCACTTGCAATGATCGGAGCAAGAAAGGGATATCAGGTTACCTTAGTCATGCCAGAGTGTGTAAGTATCGAGAGAAGAAGGATCTTGGAAGCATTAGGTGCTGAAGTGATCCTCACCCCAGGTGAAGAAGGGACAGATGGGGCTATCCGAAAGGCTCATGCATTACTCACGAACAACCCTGAGAAGTATTTCATGCCAAATCAATTTGAAAACGAGTACAATGTTCTCGCGCATTACGAGACCACCGGGCCAGAGATTTTTGCTCAGACCAAAGGGAAAGTGGATGTGTTTGTGGCGGGAATGGGAACAACAGGGACCTTAATGGGTGTGGGGAAATATCTAAAAGAACAGAAACCTAGCGTGAGAATTGTCGGTGTAGAGCCATCAAAGGGCCATGCGATCCAAGGGCTAAAAAACCTTGAGGAATCCATAGTGCCTAAGATCTACCACTCAGAGGTACTGGATGAGAAAATTACTGTTGAAGATGAGGAAGCATTTACGATGGCTCGATTACTCGCGATAAAGGAAGGGATCTTTGTGGGGATGTCGAGTGGTGCAGCTGTTGCAGGATCCCTGAAGATTATCGAAGAGATGGATTCCGGTGTGGTAGTCACGTTATTGCCGGATCGCGGGGATCGATATCTGAGCACTACGTTATTCCGATCGGTATGCAGTAAATGCCCTCCCTAGGATGGTGAATGGAGATGGAACTTGAAAAAAATGAGTGATGAACAAGAAATGCTGGAGTTTTTCAAAGAAAAGAATTGTATTGAGATTATTATGGCTCAATGTAAACTGAAACATGCCTGGAATGCATATATCGAGGGAACTCAAACGGGTTCCGGTAAGCCTGGTGGTTGAAACAGGAAGCCCTTTCCTCGATTTCAGGAAGGGGTAGTTCACGAAGGATAAAGTGGTTTCTGATGCAAAAATCAAAAAAAGAACCCATGGAGAGATTGAGTAAACGATTACCTCGTACCAGAGAACCAAAAAAAAACAGGATTCGTGTCTAAAAAAAGAGGCGATAAACAGTCGTCATTGTGGCGATAATATGAAAACATTCAATACTCTTAAATTTGCGATTCTTGGTAGCGGATACATAGGTCAAGCAATAGTGAAAGGTTTTATTGCCACTGGAAAAATTTCAGTGAACCAGATAATAATAACCCGGAGAAATGTTCAGTTGCTTAAATCATTGGCTCAACGAAGATTTGTAACTCAAACAGATAATTGTGATGCGGTTAGAAAAACTGACGTTATAATCATTGCAGTACAACCAAAACAACTGAATAATTTATTATCTGAGATTCGCTGTGAACTCAGCCCTAACAAACACATTATCATTTCAGTAGTCTCTGGAGTAAGTAGCAGTAAAATTATCAAGCATATCGGAAAGAAGATACTTGTTGTGCGTGCGGTACCTACGACGACGATCGCCCTCCTGGAATCGATGACGTGCATCGCATCGAAAAATGCACCGAACGACACTCTTCAAACGACAAAGGCACTGTTTGATCTTGTAGGAGAAACGACGATCATTGATGAAGAACAAATGATTTCTTGTTGAAATTTGCGTTTTATAACTTTAAGGATCTAATAAGTTAAGTGTTGCTTTCATATTGACGAATTTGCCGATCATATCCCGTTGGAGGCTAGGATCTTAATCTTAGCATCTCCTTACATCGTAAACGATAAAAGTATTTTTTTTGCTATATATTTTCTATTTACGCTAAAAATAAAAATTTTATGTTAATTGTGTCACATATTTTATATAGGAAGTCATTCATATGACACTAAGAGGGCTGATATTAAAGGTAGATTCAGCGAAAAGGAATATTTTGTTCTCATATTATCCCCTTTAGATTTCCTCTTTCGCTTTGGTCTACCCCCATGTTTTCCCTTCTATCATCCAAGTTATGGAGATCATATGAAAAACTTGGACGCCTATAAACTCGCAATTCTCGCTGGAGGTAATATCGGCCAAGCAATGGCAAAAGGCTTTATTGCTTCTGGAAAAATTTCAGCTCGCCAGATTATGATAACAAGAAGAGAGTTACACTTGCTCGAACCATTGGCAAAACAAGGATTTGTTACAAAAGCCGATAATTATCATTGCAGTACAACCACAACAGCTAGATAATTTATTAATCGAGATCAGTCATGAGATTAATGCTGATAAACATGTTATTATATCTATGGTTTCCGGAGTAAGTAGCAATGAAATTATCAAACATATTAGAAAAAAGATTTCAGTTGTACGTGCTATGCCTACTATTGCAATTACCGTCCTTGAGTCAATGACCTGTATCGCATCTAAAAATGCAACAGAAGACGCCCTTGAGATGACAAAAGAACTTTTTGATTTCGTGGGAAAAACAATGATCATCGCAGAGCTAAAACCTTGGTGTTCCATTTCGTTTAACCCAGAAATGGTACATCCTTCAGGGGTGGTTACTTTGTCAATCTCCATTTCAGGATGATTATTGAAACTAAGTAACAGGGTTGCTGCTCCTCTGGCGGTTTGTGCAGCTAATGGTAAAGCCTCATGCGAATGAAATCCTATTTCGATTCCACCCTGTGAAGCAGCTCGTACAGCACGAAGGAAAAAAGTCACTCCACAAGCACATAGTGCTGTCGCAGGAATCATTTGTTCTTCATCGATGATCAAAGGAATATTAATGTTGGTTATCTCTCTGTTATTCGGTGTGCATTTCGCCGGTGATTACGGGGTACTTTTTGGCATCGTTGGTGCTATTTTCGTCATGTTCTTAATCGGTATGGGACTGGTGAGTCTTGGAATAGCTTTTGCATCGAAGATACAAAACATGAAAGGGTTCCCGGTGATGATGAACTTTCTCGTAATGCCGATGTTTTTCCTCAGCGGAGCGATGTACCCAATCAATTCCTTACCTGACTGACTTAAAAGTATTGTCTATATTGACCCTGTGACCTACGGGGTTGATGCACTACGACATTTCCTCATCGGCTCTACCGTGACCAGTTTTCCTCTTTGGCTTGATCTCAGTGTACTCGTTGTATTCTTCTCACTCATGTTGGCTCTTGGCACATATCTTTTCAGAAAACTCAGATCAGAAGGATGCCGAGTCATTACATGTTTCTGCTTGTCTCTTCGATTTGAGCCTTTTGAAGTTTATTGCTATAGTCGATAAATACTGTTTTAATTTCTGTAAATTCATCGATTGCTGTTGTCCCCGCTTCTCGTCCACCATTTCCCGTATTCTTTATCCCACCGAAGGGAAGATGAACCTCAGCGCCAATGGTTGGGGCATTAATGTAAGTAATGCCTGATTCAAAATCCTCAATGGCTCTAAAAGCAAGATTGACATCTTTGGTGTAAATCGACGAGGAAAGACCGTAATCGATATCATTGGCAATCTGAATTGCCTCCTCGTAATTTTTAACCTTTATGACACTAAGGACGGGTCCAAAGATTTCCTCCTTGGTTATCCGCATCCCATGCTTTGCTTCAAAGATTGTCGGTTGGACAAAATACCCTCGATCATATTCCTTCCCTGTGAGTCGTTTTCCTCCACAGAGCAATTTTGCCCCCTCCTTCAGACCAATATCATTATATTGCAACACTGTTTTCAACTGCTCCTCACAGGACACAGGACCCATTTGAACTGAGGGATCAACAGGATTTCCTATCTTCAACGCAGTTGTTCGTTTTACTAACTGTTTGACGGCCTCATCATATATTCGTTCATGGACAATCAGCCTACTGGTAGCAGTGCACCGTTGCCCTTGACTGCCAAATGCACCAAAAAGAACCCCCTCAATAGCCAAATCGATATTCGCATCATCCATGATGATTTGAGGGTTCTTTCCACCTAATTCAACCTCAACAGATTTCAACAGTTTCGCTGCCTTGGTGTATACATCTACCCCCGCAGAAACACCACCTGTAAATGAGATTGCTTTCACTTTAGGGTTTTCTACGATTTCATTGCCAACAGTACTTGCTGGACCAGTGATAAAATTGAGAACACCCGCAGGGAAACCCGCTTCGTCAAATATCTCCACGAGCTTTGCTCCACACAAGGGCGTCAATGACGCCGGTTTGAAGACAATTGTATTCCCCGATATCAATGCAGCACCCAGCTTCCAGCAAGGTATAGCTGTGGGAAAATTCCATGGTGTGATACAACCGACAACACCGATCGGTTGTCTGACCGTCATACAAAATTTGTTCGGCAGTTCAGACGGCGTTGTTTCTCCAAGTAAACGTCTTCCTTCGCCTGCAATGTATTCAAGAAAATCAATGGATTCCTGTACATCACCTTTTCCCTCAGCGATGATTTTACCCATTTCTTGTGAGACGATACCTCCCAGTTCATTTTTCTTCTCACGCATGATCGAAGCAGCTTTGAGAATGATTTCTCCACGTTTTGGTGCAGGATATTTTTTCCATTTTGGAAAAGCTTTTTCCGCAGCATCAATTGCCTTTACAACATCATCTTTTGTTCCCTGTGGAAACGAAGCAAGGATTTCACCAGTGGCAGGATTCTTCGTCTCAAAAGTTTTCCCACTTAGAGATTGCACCCAGTTTCCGTTGATAAACAGTCCATATTTTTTCATTTGATAATCCTCCTTTATTCTAATCTGATGTCTTGCCTGTATACGGAATTATTGTAAAAGTTTTTGCCATGGTCGTTTTTTGTCTTAATTACCTTATAACTTTAAAACTATAAAGGAGATAACAAAAAATGGTGTATCCATGTAGTTCAGGTATACCGCAAAATTAGAACGGTATACGAACTAAATGGATACCACATGCTGTGCGAAATCATGAGGTAAGCTTATGAAAGAGACTTATTTCCTACCAGAGACTATGCATCAAAAATCCCTAAAAATGCTTCAAGAAATACAACAGTATACACATCGTCAAAATATCACCTTTGCACCAGAACATTCAGCGTTATTGATTTTAGACATGCAAAAATACTTTCTACACGAATCCTCACACGCATATATCCCCAGTGCACCAGCACTTATTCCTGGAATCAGAGACTTGATAAAGGCGTATGCAACGAAGGATATGCCGATAATCTTTACTCAACATATGAATTCACCACAAAACGCAAAAATGATGGGTACATGGTGGAAAGATTTAATCAGAGAGAAGAACCCTTTAAGGGAAATCACCGATGAATTCGATACCACCAGCGGCATAATCATCAAAAAAAGTCAATATGATGCATTCTATGAAACTCCTTTAGAAGACATCTTACAAAAGAAAAAAATAACGCAGATGGTAATAGGCGGGGTAATGACAAATCTGTGTTGCGAGACGACAGCTCGTTCTGCATTCGTCCGTGGATTTGAGGTTTTTTTCACTATTGATGGGACTGCCACCTATAACGAGAGGTTGCACCTTGCAACGCTTTTGAATCTTTCCTACGGGTTCGCTATCCCTGTGCGTGTAAGCGAATTACTTGCCATTCTGCGAGGAGAAAAATGAACGTTGAACATGTGACTATCATTGGAGCAGGTCCTGCTGGAATAGCGACCGCCTTACAATTAAAACGCTATGGAATCACACCCGTTCTTCTGGAAAAAAATACAATGGGGGGTCTTTTACGAAATGCCCATCTGATAGAAAATTATCCAGGGTTCCCAAAGGGGATCTCTGGAGTAAATCTTGTACATCTCTTCAGGAAGCATCTTGAAAGAGCATCCATTACCATCTTTCCTGAAGAGGTGATAAACCTTGATATCAAAGATGGAACTTTTCTTATACAAACTCAGAAAAGAGTTTTTTCTTCGCATATTGTCGTTATTGCTTCAGGAACGAAACCAAGGGAATTTACGTCTTTTCAGATATCTGAGGAAGTGAAGAATAAATTTTTTTATGAGGTTTATCCCCTTCTTAAACTACGGAGAAAAATAGTAGTCATTGTTGGTGCAGGCGATGTTGCTTTTGACTATGCACTTCATCTCGAAAAAAATAATAGAGTTGTTCTTCTCAATCGGGGACAACAAGCAAGATGTATTCCTATTCTCTGGGAACGGGTGGTGAACTCTCCCAGGATCACGTATTATAAAAATACAGAACTTGTTGGGATTACAGGTGATTCTTCAGATAGAATGCTTCTTGAGTGTAGAGGTCCTCAAGGAATGGTAAAACTTGATGCTGATTATGTACTCTTTGCTCTTGGTCGAGAACCACAACTTGATTTTTTATCAGATAAATTAAAGATGAATGTTCAGGAGATGGAGATGAAAGAAAGCATTTATTTTGTAGGTGATGTAAAAAATGTTGCCTTTAGGCAAACTGCAATTGCTGTAGGAGATGGAGTTATGACCGCAATGAAAATAAACAAGAGATTAAAGGAGCTACCTTTATGAAAATCCTTACCTCAACAGGAAGAGAAGATATCGCCGTGGTCTATGTTGCTGAGATGAAAAAGGGGAAATGTGTTGAGTTCGTTGAATCCCTGCAACCTCCGTTACCTCGGGAGAAAAAGTGGGTATTGATCGTATCAACTCTGTTTGGTTGCCCGGTCCAGTGTTTGATGTGCGATGCGGGGAGTCATTACCAGGGAACATTATCTACAGAAGAGATTTTTGCTCAGATAGATTTTCTTGTGAGAAAACGATTTCCCAATGGTAGTATCCCTGTAGAAAAATTTAAAATTCAGTTTGCCAGAATGGGGGAACCTTCTTTTAATGAGAATGTGATTGGAGTTCTTGAAGATCTTCCTTTGCGTTATGATGCCCCGGGGTTGATTCCCTCTCTTTCTACGATCGCCCCTATGGGTACTGATAGATTCTTTGAAAGACTTTTAGAGATAAAGAAGAAAAGATACACTGAAGGTCGATTCCAGCTTCAGTTTTCAATCCATACGACAGATGAAAAACTACGAGATAAACTTATACCCGTAAAGAAATGGAAATTCGCACAGATTGCTCGCTATGGAGAAAAATTTTATCAAAAGGGTGACAGAAAGATAACGTTAAATTTTGCACTTGCTGAAGAAATGCCTGTTGAACCAAACATTCTTTACCAGCATTTTAACCCTGATATATTCTTGATAAAAATAACTCCGCTCAATCTAACATATCAGGTCATACAAAATAGGCTTACTTCATATATTGACCCTCTTCAAAAAGAAAAAGAGTACACTGTGGTAGAAGCACTTCGTTCCCTTGGCTATGAAGTAATCATAAGTATTGGAGAGGTCGAAGAAAATCGCATTGGGAGCAACTGCGGGCAATATCTCATAAAACATTTGACGGCAAAAGATCATATAGAAAATGGATATAGATATGGAACAAAAGATAGTATTATGTTGTAATCTTATTTCATAAAGAATTTATTACAGATACATTCTCCATGTTCGCATTCTTCAGGGATTGATAGATTGTTTTGTTTTGCTTTAACTTTCAGATCATACTGTGTTTTGATTAATAATTTACCAAAAGCAGTTATCTTGTACGTGTTCTCGTCCCTGAGAATAATATTAAATCGTTCAAATGCCTTCAATCTGTTTGAGAGTGTTGTTGGATGTATATCGTTTCTGAATTTTTTTTCTATTTGACCAAATGTTTGTATTTCATCAAAAATAAACGAATGAAGGATGGGTAATGACCATTTTTTCCCAAGGAGTTGACTTAATTTTATTAAGCCGCAATTTTCGATTTTCGTTCGGGACTCTCGTGTCATAGGAATAGAATCCAATGATGAGTTGATTCTATAATAATCTTCCCCAGATCACTACACATTTTGGTAGTGTGTATTTTTATAATATAAAAATCATTTGATGACGTATTTGAGTTTAACGATAGTTACATTAAAAGGGTTGGTGGCAAAAGACAATGGAGTTTAATGATAAAATAAAAGATCATATGAAAACAGATATCACTTATACAACCGTAGATGAGCGTTTAGCAAATGTCATCTTTAAGATGTCAAAAGCAGACATAGCTATAGTAAAATCCAAAGAGGACATCGTCGGTGTGATTACGGCAAGTGATATTTATTCAGCACTGGTAAAAGAGGTTTTTGCGGAAGATGTTAAAGGAGCAGGTAGTTCTACAGAGATTGAAGATATGAAAGTCATAGACATTATGAGAGGGCCTCCGGCAGAGAAGTTTATGACCGCTTGTCAGCTTGGCGGTTCAAATCCTTGTATTCAGGCGCATGAAGATACCACTATTAAGGATGCTATTAGAATAATGGAACGGAGTGGCCTGCATCATCTTTTAATTATGGATGATAAAAGCAATCTTGTTGGTACCATATCTTCTAATGATATTATCAGGAGTTTTGGCAGGAGCAAGGTCCGGAAAGAGTAAGAGGGGGTTTTTTATGAGGACACATGTAAGTATAATAGTTAGTAGTGAAGGCAGGCTATTGTCAGAGGTAGCAAAGATTTTTAAGGAACTCGGGTTTAAACCGACTCTTGGAATGCATGATTTTGTCTACGACTGGGAGGAAACGAAGGTGACGCCGGAGAAGGTTATCGAGCTTGTTGATAAAGTGCAGCTAAAGCTGAAGGGTGCGAAAGTGGGACTCCATTTTGTGACCGATAGTTGATAAAAAATGAATGGAGAGTTGGCGTTTTATGATTAGCCGATTAAACAAGATACTACAAGGCTTACGAGATGTGTTCCTTCTTATCTTTTCTATCGTGATCATGCCCACCAGTTATGGTAAATGGGTTGCTGAACCAGCTCATTATATTCTCTTTGGAATAGCAGCGCTTTTACTTGTTTTAACAGTGATTAATGTTATTTTGCTTCTTGTAAAGGTGAAACGAAAAGGATACTTTTATTTTAATGCAATCATCCAGCTTGTTCCCGCCTTTCTTCTCACGATATTATTGATAGTACCGGTGATAGTTCTCATCCTCGACATCGTAATAATCATTACTTTGCGAGAAAAAAGGAGATAAATATGGCTATAGGTTTTGTTACGATAAACGTTATTCCTGGACATGAATATGAGGTATACAACAAGCTTGTTAAGATATCGCAGATCATCGAACTTCATCCCTTGTTTGGAGAATATGATCTTATCGCAAAAATCGAGACTGAAGATTTTGAAAATCTAGAAGATATTGTAACCCATAAAATAACGTCAATACATGGTGTAACAGATACAAAAATGTTAACAGGAACAAAACTTTAACAAATATATGCTTCTAACATTTCATCCTTCTGTTAACTAACGATGTTAATGAAAAACATACCGAGAATTGAACATGTCAACAGGCGAGATTTTCAGGAGAGTTTTTAGAAAAAAGGCATGTCTGGTTAAAAATCAAATAGAGTTTTTATTTTACCTGTTGTTGTTTTTCCCTTCATAACGGTGTCATGTATTTTTTTCATTGTTTCAATGTCTTTTTTATCAACATACTTTTTTTTCTTTAAGTAATCTTCAGGTTTTTCTTCTATGATTTTTCGAAGTTTTATAGCTTCAAATCCTTGCTGTTCCATGTTGAAGCTATGTTGGAGATCATATTTTGAAATGTGGGTATTCAAAAAATCAGCTAATTGAATTCTTGTATCTTTCGGTAAAATATCTTTGATTTTTTCAGGTTTAAGTTGATAGTATCCATAATCATCTTTGTTGAACAATCGAAATCTTCGTTCAGGTTGTGATGGTAATGATTCGATAAATTTGGCTGGCGGAGGTTTTCTTGTATTTCGCCCCATGCTGTCAAAACCTAAACCGAATGAAAGAATATCCTTAGCATTAATTACGAAGTCGCTCACTAAGAATCTTCCTGAATAAATATTGGTCGAGTGTAGGAAACTTTTTTCTATCAGGTCCTCATCTTTTAGTTTCCTGAGGAATTTTGTTATGTTTGCATGTAATTTTAATGGCTGTTTACACTCGAAATCGAAATAGAAAGCATTGATATCATTATCGTAATAAAAATTAAACAAAGTATCCATATATGTTCGTCCAATTTTCGGAACAATTCCGATTATTGGTTTATCGTTTAATGCGTTGAGTATCTCAAGATATCTTTTTAAAAAAGTAAAATATTTTGAAAAATCTTCTGGAGATTTAATCGTTTTTGTATTTGAAATAACCGGGAATGGAACGAGATCGGAATATACATATGACATGTCTGCAAGAAACTCAATTTCTTCTTCGTTTGGATAGTGATTTCCTTGGTAATCTAAGATGCACATTGTTATGTCTTTTTCTCTTGCTTTTTTCTTAAGAAAGATTAGCTGGTTTTCAAACTGCTCCTGAAGTCTTTGATCATCATTCATACGTTTAATTGAAGCAATCCGCAGAGTCCCTTTTCTCTCCTCAGAAGAATATAGTTGATCTTTTTCGTACACTGTTTTATAAATTTCGTTTACACCGAGGTCTTCTCTGCCAAAACCAATCTTTGATTTAATCTTAGAAAGATCCACTGCTTTTACCGGTGTTATGGCTTCTCGTCCATGGGTTCCTATTTTCATTGATTTGTATGAGACGCTTTCACCGATTTTAAAATCTTTAATTTCTAATTTTTTACTCATGGGGCTAATCCTTATTTCTTACTGTTAATCATGTTTTAACTATTCATATGTTATGGTCATTTTATTCGAAAACCTGATGTTTTTAAGTCGTGTACAATGCTTGTTTGTTCGCTTGATGAAATAACATTTCCTCTGTAAAGATTCTCTAATAGTCCTATGGTTCCCATAAGGTTTAATCCGTAATCTTGGGCGACTTTTCTTGCACGTCGATCATCGATGACACAATAATACTGAATGTTTTTCTTTTTCGCTTTTAATCCCTGTAGTATTACTTCGATTTCTCCTCTATTTAAGTAGGGGTGTTTGTTGTTTAACGTTTTAACCTCGTTTTCATCCAGTTTTTCTAAAATCACAATCGTCTTTTTATGTAGTAGTTCTTTGAATTCAGGATATGTTTTATCGCTTTGTTTTATTTCATTGGCAACTCCAATCGGAACAAATAGGTCGAAGTGATTTTCAATTAGTTTTTCAAAAAGATATGGACGTTTACATTCTGTGCAAAAAGCGATGATGACTGATGTATCGAGAAGTAACTGCAAAGTATTCACCTATTCTCGGTACACCTCAATGTTTCGTTGTTTAAGAAAACGGATAAAAGTCTCAATGGTCATCCCTGCAATTTCTGCTGCCTTCCCTACACTTATTTTTCCTTTTCGATACAGGTTTAGAGCGATAGTGTTTCTTTTTTGTTTGATATTTTCGAATTTAATAGATTCCTTTCGCATGTCAGGATATGAAAAATAGATAAAACCCAGCAATTCATCTTGACTTAAATCGTTGAGGAATTCCTTAAGATCGGAAATGATTTTTTGGTTATTGTTACTAATTTTTTGACAGAAGAATAATCCTATCTCTTTTCCTCGTGGGGTTAGTTTTATCTTACTATCATCTCTGTCTACTAAACCAGCTTGAAGCATATCATCGAATTCTTCTTCGACAACTTCACTATGAGGGCCTAAAAAATATGGCTCAAATTCACTCTCATTTTTTAAATCATCATAGGTTTGAGATAACAGAAAGAGCTCTTTTTGAAGCCAAAGATTACCTTTTATAGACTCATAATTATTTGAACTTAATAAGACTAAGATATATTTTTGAATACTACTTAAGTCAGCTATCATCTTTTTCTTGGGATCTTCCATGGATCTCTTTCCCCAGAGAATCAAACATATTTGTTTTTTATTATATTAAAGTGTTATCCAGGATACTGAAACTATTTTTCCACTTTTCTAATATTTCGTTAATATGCTATTATAGTTCCTTTGCTGCTTCTTGCCATAATGGCATTCCCTCTGCAAGTGGTAAAATACCAGACAACATTATATTTTTTTCTATTTTAAAAAAATATCAAATAATTTTCAGACCGTTAAAATTAGTAGTATCCTGTGATAAATGTTACAAAAATTTGTAAGAAACATTTAACTTAGTCTAATGCATGTGATATATCAAAAAGGTGAAGAGAGGTGTATTTCACATGAAAATTTGGAACTCAAATGAGTTAATTGGAAAAGAAGTTTTTGACGCAACTGGTAACGCAATCGGATGGGTAGATAAAACCTGGAACAGCTGGAACGAAGACTATCCCGGGTATTTCTTCGGGATAAAAATGAATGACTTCGCGAGGAACACGTATTTTAGAGGCGCAAATAAACTGTTACCGGTCTACAATGACTACATCCGGACCGTTGGTACTACAGTGACGTTAACCAAGACCATGGATGACCTGTGCAGATACTGGAATAAAACAGTTCCTTGTGGTCCGACCATCTGCCCTGTTGAGGAATTGATTGAGATGACGGTGTATGACAAGTTTCACTCCCGGGTTGGAACATTCACTACTTGGGTGGAAAGTAACGGACAGATCAACAACCTTGGTCTCTTGCTCGATCCCTACATCTGCGAGACATGGCATCTGCCCTATAATATAACATATCCCATAGAGCCGACGCATATCACGAACGCAAAAAATACGATAACTTTAGATCAGGCATTAATCGAGCTGAAAGAATACTGGCAGAGAACGCGTAAATTCTAAAAGCGAGAGGGCGACCCGCCTCTCAAACTATTGTCCTACACATCCCAACAACTCGTAGTAGATTCATAAAACAGTCGTCGTACCGATGATGGAAAGTAATCAGTAATATCTTCCGTTTTATGATGTCTTGAACAGGCGGAGAATTTGTAGGGGGAGCGAAAGGAAAAATGATAGAATTTAAAAAAAA
>Ga0315274_10004137_pt1 | contig 21395 bp, 19 predicted proteins | sample YL17G02_20_MG_FD_203700 | JGI IMG/M metagenome (GOLD analysis project Ga0315274, IMG submission 203700) | Sediment microbial communities from Yellowstone Lake, YNP, Wyoming, USA - YL17G02_20 | ecosystem: Environmental > Aquatic > Freshwater > Lake > Sediment | place: USA: Wyoming | collected...
ATGGGCGCTGATAGTGATGGCCAGACAAAAATGATATGAAGATTGTATTTTTAGTTACAGATTTATTTAATAATATAGGCGGCATACAGGTATTTAATAAACATCTTATAAAAGCCTTAATTGAGCTTGGGCATACTCTAAGCGTTGTTTCTATGAATGATAGCCAAAGGCCAGGGGATATTAATTGTTTATTTAGCCCTTCTGCCAAATACATACATTTTAAGAAACCAGTATTTATTATACATACCTTAAAGCAAATTTCTAGCTTGAAACCCAATCTTATCATTTGCGGTCATGTTCATTTTTCTCTGTTATGCCGGATATTAACTAAGGTCTTTAATATACCTTATTTCACCATAACGCACGGCATAGAAGCATGGAATCTGAATAGGTTAAAAATTTTTGGGCTCAGACATTCTAAAAGAATCATATCAGTAAGCAACTTTACTAAGAATAAAATACTAGAGCAGTTGCCGGATTATCCAGAAGAAAATATTCTCGTTCTTGCGAATGCCGTTGATGCCCAGAGGTTCAGGCCAGAAGAAAAGTCGAAGTACCTTATGAATAAGTTCAACTTAAAGAACGAAGATAAAATTATTCTTACCATAGCCAGACTATCAAAAAGAGAAAGATATAAGGGATACGATAAGGTCATAATAGCGATGAAAGAGGTGATAGAAGAGATACCTAATGCAAGGTATGTCCTTGGAGGCTCCGGCGATGATATGGGCAGAATAAAAAGATTGATAAAAGCCAATGGCCTAGACGCAAGTGTGGTGCTTGCCGGTTTTGTCCCCCCGGCAGAAACAGCAGATTATTATAACCTCTGCGACATTTTTGTTATGCCTAGTTTCGGCGAGGGATTTGGTATAGTATTCTTAGAAGCACTTGCCTGCGGTAAACCGGTAATCGCGGGAAACAAAGATGGTTCCTGCGATGCGCTTTTGAATGGACAGTTAGGCATTCTGGTTGACCCTTTCGATGTTCATAAAATTGCAGTTACTATTTGTAAAGTCTTAAATAGAGGAGTATCAGAGAATCTGTCGGATGCTGCGTATTTAAGCCAAAGGGCAAGAGAGCTTTTTGGCCTGGAAAGGTTTACGCAGAGAGTAAAGGATATATTCGAAGGGGCAGTTTTATCCCCCTTCGCAGAAGACCACGGGCATACATATGGATGAATACGAAGAAAAAAACTGCTTCGGAGGATGTCACTAAATGGGCAAGCTGCGCGCGAAGCAGGGGGGATAAGTTTAGGTACTACGGGCTTACCCGTGGGTGTTCCATAAAGAATAAGAGGCGAAAGATATGCGGCCTAATTTCTTGCGCAAAATAGATAAGTGGAAAATACTTAAGATGATAAGAAGCGTTAATATCTTTATTACTAAAACGGATATTAAGGTTATCAGCTTTATTTTCGCCGCTTTTCTATCTTTAGCCGCAGCTTTATTTGAAGGCATCTGTACCGCTTTACTCATACCATTCACGGAGGGAATCCTTAGGATGGATTATGCTTTTGTCAACCGCATACCCATCCTTAAGTCCGTTATATCTTACTTTCCAAAGATATCCAATATTCCAAATGCTTCTATATTTTTGATCATTTTAGGAATGATTGTTATAACTGCCATAATAAAGAATTTCTTGCAGTATATTGCCTGCATTACTGTGTCCTATGAGGTAAGGCAAGCCACAAATAATATCAGGAAACTTATTTTTACGCGCTACCTTAGTTTTGGAAAATCATTTTATGACCGTTCAAGCACAGGTTATCTCAGTAATGTGCTCATTGGTTTCCCCAACGCCATTGCCAATTATTTTATTGTGATGGAACAGATACTCAATACTTTCTTTATGTTTATCGTTTATATAATTTTAATGTTTTTAATTTCCTGGAGATTTACCCTGCTTGCGTTATTAGTTTTCCCGATATTAAGCTATTCGGTGAAGGCGCTAATTTATAAAATCAAGCATACCTCGGTGCTTTATGCTGAATCCCAGAATAAGATAAGCAAATATGTTATTGATATATTATCTTGTATAAACTTAGTCAAGGCGTATACAAGAGAGGAAGGCGAGAAGAAAACCTTTGATGAAACTAGCGAATCTCTGGCGAAACTCGAGTTTAGTATAGATAAGAGGCAGAATCTTGTTTATCCGGTGCAGGATACTATTATGCTTTTGACTGCATTATTACTAGTTTCGATTGTGGCCCTGGTAGTCATCAAGGGGCATTGGGGCAAGATGTCAAATTTCCTGGTATATTTTTATATTATAAAGAGAGCGATAACTGCATTTGCATCATTAAGCAACGTTAGGACTTACCTTGCTATTTTAACCGGCCCGATAGGAGAAATATTAAAAGTTTTTAACGATGAAGATAAGTATTTTATAAAGGATGGAAAAATTGACTTTGAAGGGCTAAAGGAGACTATAGAAGTTAAGGGTTTAAGTTTTTCCTACCCAGGAGGCAGGGAGGTTTTAAAAGATATCAATATGTCAATTGCCAAGCACAGGGTTACCGCTATCGTAGGGCCGACTGGCGCCGGTAAGACAACGCTTATTAACCTGATAATGCGCTTCTATGAAGTTTCTCCCCATATTATTAAGATAGACGGCGTTGACATAAACGATTTTACGTTAAAATCTTTAAGGGCGCATATAGCGCTTGTGGCTCAAGAAACGCTTCTTTTGAATGATACAATCAGGAATAATATAATATACGGCCTCGACGAAGTAAATGAAGCAATGCTTACGGAAGTAATAAAGAAGGCAAGATTATATGATTTTGTTATGAGCCTGCCGCAGGGGTTAGATACCTATGTGGGCGACAAGGGGGTCAGGTTATCCGGGGGAGAAAAACAGCGCATTTCGATTACCAGGGTATTGCTTAAAAAAGCAGAAATTTTAATATTAGATGAAGCCACCAGTTCCCTTGATACAAAAACAGAAAAACTTATTCAAGAGGCCATTGATGAAGCGCTTAGAGATAGAACAGCCATAGTTATTGCGCACAGGCTTTCTACCATTAAGAATGCAGATAATATCATAGTTATAGAGGACGGCAGGATTGCAGAATCCGGCCCCTTAGATGAATTACTTAAGAAAAAAGGCAAGTTTTACGAATACTGGAGAGAGCAAAAGTTCTATTGATTTTCTCCTGAGTAGTAATATATGTTGCTTTGAAGCCATCAATACAGATTAAAAAAGTTTTTTAAATGATGTCCAAATCAAAATACATTTATTTTGGGCTCACCGTTTTATCTATTGTTATTTTATTATTTTTTACTTATGCCTACAGAGTCGAAGTTCCCTTTAGGGATCAGTGGCATTTGGTTCCGATGCTTGAAAAATCGTATACTGGGACTCTTACGTTTCAGGATCTTTTTTCTCAGCATTATGAACACAGGCCATTTTTCCCCCGGATTATTATGATACTTTTAGCTCGCCTAACCGGCTGGAATACAGTGTATGAATTGACGTTTAACGTCATATGCGCGCTGATTATTTTTCTATTATTGGTCTATCAGGTAAAAAAGAGTGTCGCAAATTTATCTAAAGCTTTAAATGCGTGGATTATTCCGTTGATCGCATTGTTTGTATTTTCCTTAGGACAGAATGAAAATTTTTGGTGCGGATGGCAGATAGCAATAATGCTTTCTTTACTATGTTCAGTTACGGGCATTATATTATTATCAAATCGATTAGACTGGAAGAAATTTACTGTTGCAGTGGGGATGGGCGTAGTGATAACGTATTCGCATGGAACAGGATTTGCTTATTGGTTAGTTGGTCTTCTAATTCTCTTGATGCATACTACTAATAATAACAGGGATGCCGCTAGAGCACGGCTGTTGACGTGGTGTTTTGTTACATGCCTTGTTTGTTTTTCTTATTTTTACGGATATAAAAGAACAGTATATTCTGATCTTCCATTAACAAAGTCGCTTGCAATTTTCTCTTGTCCTTTTGAATATGTCAAATTTGTCTTTAAATTTCTTGGGTCGTCCGTTTCCTATTTCAGCACCAAATTGGCGTATCTTTTTTCTTTTTTTGGTATTGTTGGATTTGCCTATGCGGTATGGTTTCTTGTAAAAAAACGAAGAGCGCCATTTCAATTACTTATACCTTATATTGCCTTGGGTATTTATGCGGTAGGTAGCGCGTTCTTAACAGGATTGAATAGAGCAGGTTTTTGCAGCATTATGGCATTTTCTTCTCGCTACTTGTCATTTTCTTATCCCTTTTGGGTTTCCGTATGTATATTGTTTTATTTAATTATCTTGATTTCTCCGAAAAAATCAAATTCCCGTAGTATATCTTTTGTGATTGTAATTGCTATTGCATGCTCTGCGTTTTTCAGTTCAATTAAAGGCGGTTTTGAAATGATCGAAAAATATAATTTCTTATTACCGATTAAACAAGATTTTTTACGTAGTGCACCGGCCGATAGTTATATCTTAGTTAATAATGGCGCTTGGGGATCAAAGAAAGATTTTGAAATACTAAAAAAGCACCACCTATCTTTATTCAGATACCGTAGCGTTAAAGAATAATGTAGGCTGTTTTTATTAGGAAATGTTAAAAATGAAATCAAAAAACATTTTCTCTAAATAATATGAAAATCTTACACATCCCTTCAGCATATTATCCTGTAATAGGAGGAACTGAATTACTAGTTAGAAAAATTAGCGAGAAGCTTGCCTTGTGGGGACACGAAGTAATAGTATTAACTTCCGATGTATCTTCTGTTGCGGGATATTTCCGATTAGGCGAAAAGAAAATTAGCCGGAGAAAAGATAACATAGGAAGTGTTGAAATTATACGTGTTTCGTTCGGAGGCCTATTATATAAAATAGCAAGTCGTTTTTATAAGCACATACCTTTTGAGAGGCTGAGAAACAAATTTATATTTATCGCCCTATCTATTTGTGAATGGATATTTGCGAAACAGATTCAAGAACAAATCAGACGCATAAAACCTAACGTGATTATGATAGCGCCTCACCTACACCCTAATGTAATCGCGACGATAAAAGCTCGTAAAAATAATCGATTTCCTTTAATATTTTATCCCTGTCTCCACGAAGAAGATACTCATTGGTCTTTTGTAAACATGAAAACGGCTTTAGAAAATGTAGATGTCGTTTTGGCATTGACAGACTATGAGGCATCGCGCCTTGTATCAAGATATTCGGTAGATGTAAATAAAGTTATAACTACATGGATTGGGGTAGATATACCTAATGATATTTGTAAAAAGAACTGTATAAGCAATAAACAAATCCTTTTTTTAGGGCGAAAAGTTATACATAAAGGTATGCTTTTACTTATAGAGGCTATGAAATTAGTATGGGAAAATTATCCAGAAATAAAAGTTATTTTGGCTGGTAACAGAGAAATTGAAACCACGATGTTAGATGAACATTTGAAGAGCCTACCCGTGGTATATAGTAAAAAAATCGAGTCGTTAGACAATATTTCTGAAGAGAAAAAAGCTTCTTTGCTGGAATCGTCGTTGTGTCTTGTGTTGCCTTCTAAAATAGAATCATTCGGAGCCGTGATCTTAGAGGCATGGGCTTATGCTACTCCTGTTATCACTTTTGATCTACCCGTATTCCGTAGCTTTATAACTCCTGAAAAGGACGGTATTTTAGTGCCACCTGATGACCGTAAAACTCTGGCAGAAGCTATCATAAGGATTATACAGAATCCAGAACTTTCTCAGTCGTTAGGATCTGCTGGCAGAAAGAAGGTAAAGGATATGTTTATGTGGGATAGCGTAGTTCTTCGTTATTTGCAAGCTTGCGAACGTGCGATTGCTATGGTATGTTCCAAAGATAAGTGAATGTGAATAACCTATCTCTGGAGCAAACAGGAGACTATGACCGGGTAGATTATACTGGGTGAATGAAGAACATTATATCTACATCTACACATCTCTGAATAATTATAAATGAGATATTCGTTAGAAACATTAGATAATGGAATAAAATTTGTCATTCGACCAGACCTTGCAGATGATTGCACCATAAAGGAAATATGGGAAAATGGAGATTACGAACAAGTAGGCTTCATGATAAAAGAAGGATTTACTATAATAGATATTGGTGCGCACATAGGGATTTTTACGGCTTACGCAGCAAAAAAAACACAAACAGGAATGGTATATGCTTATGAGCCCCATCCGGGGAATTTTAAGCTTTTAAGAGCCAATATTTTGGTAAATAAAATAAAAAATGCAAAAATATTTAACTGTGGAATAGGGGAGACTGAAGGCGTTGCTAAGCTTTTCTTATGGGAACCGCCTACGTGCTATAGCATGTATAATATATACGGTCAAGATAATAATTTTATCATGATTAAAACCGTTTCCCTCGTTCAAATATTTAAGGAAAATTGCATAAGATTTTGCGACTTTCTTAAAATAGATACTGAGGGAGCAGAATTAGAAATCCTTAGAAATGTCTCAAAGGAATATTTAAATAAAATCGGGATAGTGGTTCTAGAATATCATAATATATTTGATAAACAACAATTGATAAAGCTTGTGATGTTTCTAAGCAAGCAGGGATTCAAAATAAAGATTAGGCTAGTGCATGGAACAAAAGATGTGGGTATGCTTTATGCTAAGAATACATTCTTTATTAATTTCAGGATATCTATGCTATGCAGAAATATATTCGAATATTATAAATCACGAGTAATTTTTAATAGTTATTTGATTCCGCGAATAATAGAAGATGCGTTGGTTAGAATTCGCGCAAAATTTATTTAAAGATATGTCTTGAGAAAACGCTGGTTTTCTTATTAATGGAACATCTTGATTATAAAGTAGCCAATATTTTTTTAAGGTGTGTTTTGGGTTGTAATGACTGTATTACGCAAAGAAACTTAGCTCCAGCTAACTTATAAATTAAATGAGTATAAAATGCTTAGCCGTTTTGGTTATAATAAATAGAATTTAATATTCTGATTATGGTAAAGGTTTCTGTAATTATTCCCTGTTTTAACGCAGGGCCCTGGATCCGGCAGGCGTTAGAGAGCGTGATAGCTCAGGGGCTCGATAATATAGAAATAATTGTTATAGATGACGGCTCTACGGATGAAAGCGTAAATATAGTTGAAAAAGAATTTCCGCTTGTCCGTTTGATAAGAACTAAGAATCAAGGCGCTAGCGAGGCAAGAAATCTCGGGACAGAAATGTCAAAGGGAGAGTTTATTCAATATCTGGATGCGGATGATTTACTTGCGCCAGATAAATTGAGGATTCAAGCGGAGGCGCTAAAGGATTCAGGCGCAGATGTTGCTTATGGTAATTGGCAGGAATTGAAAGAGATGCCAGGAGGCAATTTTGTAAAAGCAAAAGAGTTTAGGAGAAAGATGCTGATTCCCGAGATGGATTTATTTACTGATTTCTGGTGTCCTCCTGCGGTTTATCTATTCCGGCGTTCAATCGTAGAGAAAATTGGAGGATGGAATAAGCGCCTGCCGATTATTCAGGATGCAAGATTTGCTTTTGATTGTGCTCTGCATGGCGGCAGGTTCGTTTATTGCAAAGGGCTTATGGCGTATTACAGGGTGCATTATAAGGGTTCCTTATCACAGAGAGACCCTGCAGGTTTTTCCCGGGATTGCCTCCAAAATGCTGCTGAGGTAGAAAAATGGTGGGCCTCTCATGAAGGCATAAACGAAGAGCGTAAAGGCGCTTTATTACAGGTCTACGGATATATAGCCCGGGAGAGTTTTAAGAAAGATAAGCCGACCTTTGAATATGCGTGCGCGGCCATGAATAAGCTCTCTCCTGGATACGTGCCTTTCGGAAATAAATTCTTAAGATTGGTATGCCGCCGCATGGGTTATAGGGCGGCATTACTCATTTCCTTTTGGTATAAGAAGATAATAAATATTGCCTTTACATTTATTAATCGAGATAGTAATTGCTATAGATAAAAAATGAGAATAAAGCTTCTGTGGGATTTGCGACTGCTTTGCGAGCGATTAGCAACCGAATCACAAAGGCGACGTCGCTTAGCTAGGTTAAAAGGAACAGTCGCGAAGAACTTAAATTTGCACTATGCCACCTCTCTTGAATTACTAGAGATCACTAGATTACATCAGCCAAAAACAGTTTATGATATAGGCGCTTGTTTGGGGACATGGTCTGTATTAGCCAAGGCCTGTTTTCCTGAAGCCTCGATTCATGCCTTTGAGCCGCTCAGTGTACACTTTGATGAATTTTATCGGCTTACTCAAGGCATACCAGGTCTAACATTGCATAAAGTTGCTTTAGGTCCTAAACCCGGAACATTTGATATGCATGTCAATAGCAAGACCGATACATCAAGTTTTCTGGAAACGCATGAATTAGGACGTAAAGAATGGAATATGTGTACTATTCGTAATGAATCGGTTAATACCGTGGTTTTAGACGAGTATGTAGTAGCCAATCGTTTGCCCCTGCCTGATTTAATTAAGTTAAATGTGCAAGGGTATGAATTGGAGGTTATGCGCGGAGGTAATAATTGTCTAAATTATGCCAAATGGATATTATGCGAAGTGAATTTTGAGGAGTACTATAAAGGTCAGTCCTTGTTTCATGAAGTAGTTGCTTTTTTGGCTGAACATAGATTCCGTCTTTATGCGTTAAGTATCGACACTCCCTTGGGGCAAAAGTTAAAACAAACAGATGCTCTATTTGGCCATATCTGATAAGGCCGTGTTTATACACAAACGTTATCCGGTAAGCTGACTACTAATATTTTTCTAACAATCAATCTTGTTGGGTGAAGTAGTGAAGCGTCTGATTAAGAATTTGCTTAAAAGTGTAAATTTGCTCGGAATAGCCAAAATAACAGCTTACCGGCTTGTTGGATATAATGCCGTAAATATTCAGCAGAGAAGGAAAACATTGCATTTTTATTCGCAATTTATAAGAAAAGGTAATTTAGTCTTTGATATCGGTGCAAATGTGGGGCGAAGGACTGAGGTCTTTATCGAGCTAGGGGCAAAGGTAATATGTGTTGAGCCTCAGAAGGCTTGCCTGCAGCGGCTTTATGAATCATTCGGTAATAACAATAAAGTTATTATAGTAGCTAAGGGGATTGCAGATGTGGAGGGGTTCGCAGAGTTATACATATCTGAAAACTCAATAATTTCAACAATGTCAAGCAAATGGAAGAATGAAGGGAGGTTCGCAAAGGGTAATAAATGGGTGGAAACAGAAAAAATAGCCACTACTACTTTGGATTATTTGTTAAACCAATATGGTCTGCCTGCCTTCTGCAAAATTGATGTTGAAGGTTTTGAAAAGAAAGTGTTGTCTATGTTAAAAAGACAGATCCCTTCTATATCTTTTGAATTTTGCAGAGAATTCTTTGATGATGCCAAGGACTGCGTAAATCATCTTTTATCCATAGGTAAATATAGATTCAATTGTTCAATCGGAGAGTCTATGGAGCTATTATCTCCGGTATGGTTGGCCCCAGATAGGCTATACGCGATATTAGACTCATTAGATGATAGGCTCCTTTGGGGCGAGATTTATGCAAAGCTGTAAAGCTATGCATCTCCAATAAGTTTTAATTCTATATCTTAATTGCCACCGGAGTTATTATGAAGCCAATAAATGTATATGTTTGCTTATTTGTTGAACAAGAGGATAGCCTTTGGCATCAGCACATTACCAAAACTCTACGTAAAATAGGTCATAAGGTATTTACTCCTGTAGAGATAGGTCTCCTGGAATCTTGGCATATTTTAAACGATAGGAGTTGGACTAAGCATAATCAATGGCAACTAACCGAAAGGATTTTGGATGATGTTAAGAAAAGAAATAAAGAAGATGGAGTAGATCTGTTTTTTTGTTATCTATTCCCCTTCCAGTTTAAGCCTCACTTATTCAAAGAATTAACAAAATTAGGTATACCAAGCGCGTATTTTTTTTGTGATAATCTCTCAACTAAATGTGTAGCAAAAGAATATGCGCCATATGCCACTCTCAATTGGGTTCCTGAGTCGCAGGCAATACAGCAATTTGAAGCCTCCGGTGGTAAGGCTATTTATTTACCCATGGCAGCAAACCCAGATATTTATTATCCATTATTTACCGATGAAATCATAGATGTTTCTTTTGTGGGGGTAAAAAATCCATATCGTAGCGAGGTACTCGGGAAAGTAGCTGCATCTGGCTTGAACTTAAGAATTTATGGGAAAGGCTGGTCTTCGCAAGAAAAAAGTGACAGTTATTTAGAAAAAGATAAACATGGGGTCAGCAGGCGCACTAAATTTAGATTCTATGGTAAGTTAATCAACCGTATAAGTGCAAAAAAGGTAACGCTGCTAAACTTTTTTAAATATGGGTTAGAAGACAGAAGAAGAGAGAAGCAATATATTAAGCTCGGAGAGGAATACGAAAATATTCTTCAGTCTGTAGTGAGGCGCGAACCATTTTTAGATGTTTGTCGTGTTTACCCGGGGAATTCCTTGGATTTAAACCAAATAAATAAAGCATATAGTTTAAGTTCTGTTAGCATCGGCTTTAACAACCAATTCACTAATTCTGACGGCCTTATTTTTCATACTAATCTTAGAAACTTTGAAGCAACAATGGCGGGGGCCTGTTATCTTGCAGAAGCTACGCCAGAGATAAATGAACTTTTTGCAGATGGCAAGGAAATTATGATTTTTCATAATCCAGAAGAGCTGATAGATAAGGCAAGGTTCCTGTTAAAGAATGAGCCGTTTCGTAAACAGTTACGCCTGGCGTGCCATAAGAGGGCATTATCTGAACATACATGGGAACATCGGTTTAATAAGTTATTTTCTGTATTAGGGATTAAATAGATTGTTAAGTAAAACATATATATTTTCCTTATGGTGAGCCTACATATATGAATACTACGCAAGGCGAGACGCCGATGATGATAGTTAGCGAGGCATTAAATTTAGGAGGGAGCCACCGTTCCGCTTACGATTATGCTACATTAGAAGAGATGTTGAAACTGGTGGGTTTTGTAGATATCCGTAGAGGAAGTTTTCAATATGGACGAGATAGCGTTTTATTGATTGATTCTGGACACAGAGCAAGCGAATCAATATATGTCGAAGCCACAGCGCCTCATAAGAAAAGCCCTTGAATATCTAGATGCACGAAAGATTTTTCTAGAGCACAGACTTTCTTTTGTTGCTCGGTTAGTAAAATCTTACTTTTCCAGGGGTCGTTTTACTCCTTGGAAGCTACCCCACTTGAGTATAGAAACTACCAATATATGTGATGCTAAATGCATCTTTTGTGCCAATGTGGTTATGAAACGCAAAAGAGAACATTTAGATATGCCTATATTCAAAAAGGTAGTAGATGAATTCGTAGCGATGGGAGGGGCTAAGATAGATTTTAATGCTATCATCGGAGAACCGCTACTTGATCCTTGTCTGTTGGAAAGGGCACAGTACGTTAGACAGTTCACCCAATTTAAATCCTTAGGGTTCGTGACCAATTTACAGTGGTTGCATAAGTTTAATATGGATGAATTCTTTGATTCCGGGATTACGTGGTTGTCGATTTCAACCATATTATCCGGAAGGCAGAAGTATCTTGATTTTTTTGGCGTAGATAGATACGAGCAAACTATCAGGAATATGTTTGAGCTTTTTAAAGAAAATAATAAGCGTAAACATCAGATGAGCCTGCGTTTGTCCCTTAAGCCCACAAATGAATCAGTAGATGCCGTGATTAACCACCCCGATTTTAAAATGATCAGCTCTGTATCCATGTATGATTTAGTAAAAGTGGCGAAAAATCAAAGCCCTTTTTACGATGACTGGTTATCTACCGTCAAACTCCCCGCGTATTTAAAAAAACGGCCTTTATATCCGCGCGCGTTCCGTCCCTGCGCGCTTCTCTATAGGAGCCTTATTGTTTTTTCAAATGCGAATATCGGCTGTTGTTCCTGCCGGGATTTTGAGGCCGACAGCGAGTTGATTTTAGGCAACGTCAGAGAACTAACCTTGAAAGAAGCCTGGTTGGGCGAGAAGATCCAGCACATCCGCGATGACTGGCGCAGGAAGAATAAGATACCTCTCATATGTAAAACCTGCTCGCATTATGTTTATTAATCCTAAAAGATACGGTGATATAAGATGAGGCTGGATACGCTCAGGGAATTACATTGTCCGTATTGCGATGCCGCCTTAGAAGTCGCCAAGAAGATAGATATCGCAGGAGAGAATATAAATCAGGCGATAGTCAGATGTAACTGCAGGGCCTATCCCATAATCGAGGGTATTTTAGTCCTGAAAAACCAAATCCAGGATTCGGGCTTCCTTGCTGCTTCTCTCCTTGAGGCCGGAGAGCCTAAGGAGGCACTGTATTATCTTCTTAAGCCCGAAACCGCCATCGGGCGGCTTGTTAAGGTAGCAAGGCGCAGGAAATTGCCATTTAGCATAATGGCCGAAAGGCGCGGTTTGGAACAGATAAATCACTATTTACGTAAAACTGCGCAGGCCGATTTATTCTCCAGGGTCCTTATTCGGCTAAAGTTAGGGGGCTACGGCGATTATTTCCTATACCGTTTTTCCAGCACCAGTTTTGTTGCCGGCATACCGTTGATTTTGATGATGGAGCCCTTTACGGGGCCTATTTTAGAAATAGGCTGCGGTATGGGGCATCAGGGATTTGTTATCTCCCGGCTATATCCTAACAGGGAACAGGTAGTCGTTGATTTTTCTTTTATCAATCTATTGTTAGCCAAGCGCTTTTTTATGCCGGAGGCCGAATATATATGCCTCGATGCCAATAGCCCCTTGCCTTTTCCGGATAAAAAGTTCAGCACAGTATTTTCTTCAGATGCGTTGCATTATATCGCGTCTAAGAAATTGGTTATGCAGGAGATCGCACGCTCCAGCACACCAGAAGCGCTTGTTCTGTTATCGCATTTGCATAACCTGGGCGGAGGAGATCCTGTTGCCGGAGAAGCCCTTAAAGCTAGGGGCTGGATGCAGCTTTCCCGGTTTTATCAGGCTAAATTGTTTCCGGAAACTCAGGTCTTTCATGATTTCCTGTCGCATGACAGATTAGATCTGTCGTATAGTGCTTCAGAAATAGAGATGGAGGAGTCTAATGCCTTTGTCTTGGTTGCGGGTAATCAGGAGGGGATATTCAGGGCCTATGAGCGTATCGGAGAGCGTTTTTTTAATCTCCGGAGCCGCCTTATCGTCAATCCGCTGTATCGGGTTTCTTCGAGAGGAAGCAAGGCAATATTACGCAAGAACTGGCCATCTGCTTTTATCCAAGCTGAAAATATAATTATAGATAGAATAATGCCAGATACCTATTCTTTAGACAAAGAGGACTTAAAAGAAATTCAGGAAGGTAAAATCTCAAAGCTTGATCCCAGTAAAGTAATTGACCTTATGAGAAAATTTATTTTTATTAATGTACCTAAAAATTATTCATGATGGAGGTGCATATTATGAAAATATTCCCTTTAATAAGAGATTGGATATGTCTCTATAATAACCATGTTAGGATATGGTGGGATATGTTTATTTTATACTTGTTTTATCTTGGTTATGCCGGGTCGCGCTTGTTGTTTAAATTCGAAAAAGATTATTTGGTCAAGCGTAGAATAATGAGTAAAGGTTGGCAGCCTAAACAGGTCTCTTTACCTGTAGGCAAAAGAATACTTTCTATATCCCCGCATCCGGACGACGAAAGCATAGGAGCTGGCGGTTTACTCTGGGCTCACCGTAATCTTTCTGAGGTCCATTGCATAGTCCTAAGCCTGGGAGAAAAAGGCGGGGCATTAGAGAAGAATGTTGAAGACCCACAGCTATACAGTTCTAAGCTTGCCGATATACGCAAGGCAGAGTTTTCTAAGACAGCTTCCATGCTTAATGCGGCCTCGAGCTATTTTTTTGATTTTTCCGATGATAATATCTTATGCAATATGCATGAAGCTGAGCGCTTGCGTTCATTAGTAAAAAAGATTGATCCAGATGTTGTGCTGTTGCCATGGTTTTTAGATAATTTGCCTGACCACCGCAGAGCAAATATATTATATGCATGGGCATGTGCGGGTTTTGCGTTGATGGTATTTTCTTATGAAGTATGGACGTTGCTGGAGCCGAATGCCGTACTGGATATTACGGATTACCTTGACGGCAAGATTGCGCTTATCCGAAACTATGAAAGCCAGCTTCGTACCGTAGATTATCTAAGTTACGTATCAGGACTCTCTAAGATACGCGCTTTTCAGTTCTCCGGGCGTCCTTGCCGAAGCGGAGCAATAGAAGCATATCTGGCATTACCTAATCATGAATACTGCGATTTAGTTCTTAATTATTATGGCAAACCAGGGCAGATTAATAAATTGGCATATCCATTAATCGGTAGGTAGACTTTTTATCGCAAGATGGACCGAGATAGACACTATCGCATTTTATTATTATGTGGATGGTATTATCCTGATTCGGTAGGGGGTACTGAGGCGTACATTCACCAGTTAGGTAGAGACCTAAAAGCCTTGAGCTGGGAGGTGACAGTTGCTGCGCCCTCCATAGACGAGCGAGAGCATAGGTATATTCATGATGGATTATCCGTATACCGTTATCCTCTTTCAACGCGACCAGACAGAGAAGAAATAAAAGGGGCAGCACCGCCAAAATATTTAGATATTTTTGTCACTTGGCTAAAAGAGAATAAGCCGGATATTGTGCATTTTCATTCGCGTACAAGAGGCTGTAGTTTTTATCATTCTAATGCGGTTAAGCAGCTAGGCATACCCTCAGTGCTTACCATTCATTCTGCAGACTTTATGTGCGTTGCCGGCACAGCCAGGCTTTGGGGGATATACCCTTGCGATGGGAAGATAGATGTGTATCGTTGTACTGCTTGTTGGCTTAAAAACCGGGGCATTCCTCTGTGGTGGCTAGCTTGGTTGTTCAGTAGAATACCCATTTCTATTGCGATTAAAATGAGAAATATGGATAATAAACTGGGTACTCTTTTATCAATGAGGAAATTATTTATTGAACGGCAAGAACGAGAGAAGCGTTTATTTGATAACGTAGAGTACATTATTGCGGTATCTAAATGGCTTTATGGTGTTTTAAAGATAAATGACATTCCAGAGCAAAAATTATATTTTTGTCCGCATGGATTAATACCTATAGCAGTTAAATCTAAGCCTCAAAGCTATTTTAAAAATCCATACGTATTACGCATTGGTTTTATAGGCCGCCTTAACCATGTCAAAGGGTTGCACATTTTAGTAAAAGCTATTAAAAGGCTACCGCTAAATATGCATATTGAACTTATGATTTATGGTAGAGCAAACGTAGATGAAGACAGAGATTATTTTAACTTAATCCAAAAATTCAGTAAAGGTGATAGACGCATTAAATTCTGTGGTGAGCTGATAGATAAAGATCGCCAAGATGTTTTTATGAATTTGGATATCCTTGCTGTGCCATCAATATGGCTTGAAACCGGGCCATACGTTGCCTTAGAGGCTTTTTCTAGCGGCATTCCTATCATAGGAAGTAATTTAGGCGGCATTAGTGAGATAGTTACAGATAGAGTCAATGGATTATTGGTAGAACCGGGAAGTATTCGAGCCTGGGTCAATGCTATAAGCTGGATTTATGAGCATCCGCAGGTGCTTGGAGATTGGGCAAGCCATATTCCAAATGTACGTAGTAGTAGAGATGTGACTGAGGATATGTTGAGGATTTATAAAGATATTCTTAATTTGAAGTAAATCTTCCTTGTAAAAGAGCCGTTTACATAAAGGAGAAAGAAGGGTATAAGCAAATTTCAGAATGCGTAGAAAAATGTTTGTTTTAGCCTGTTTCTGATACACTCTTCGATCAAATTATATTATGACCGACTTGAATTGTATTATAAGCAGAAAAATAAAAGTTAAGTCCTTTATTAACAAAGCAAAATATTTATGCAAAGTTATTAAAAGTTATATATTTTACAGAGAAGATAAAACATGTCCTTTCTGCGGTAACTTAGAAATATCGGAACTTATGAGTAAGTTTCTTATCGTAAAATTACTCAGGTGCAATAAGTGCGGCCTTATGTTCAGATACCCGAAAGATAAAATCGGCAACCGGTATTATTATGACGATTCTATGCGTTATTATGAACCCAATGTCGCTGTTTTACCGACAAGCGCAGAATTAACGCAGCTTAAAAACCAGAATTTTAAAGGGAGCATATATGATATTTCAGATAAGATCGTGATAATAAAAAAATACATAGAGAAAGGAAACGTGTTGGATTACGGCGCTGCTTGGGGTTATAACCTTTGGCAGTTTATCAAGAGCGGATTTTCGGGTTGCGGATATGAAACAGCGAAAAAGAATGCCAGGTTCGGCCAGCAAACCCTGGGCCTGAAAATAATTTATGATTCCAGCCAACTGGATGATCTGGCTGGAGCTTTTGATGTGGTATTTGCAAATCATGTATTAGAACATATACCGGATATCAGGGATGAATTTCGCAGAATTTACAAATTGCTGAAAGAGGGGGGGGTATCTATGTATGTTTGTCCCTGATTGCGGAGATATAGGCAGGGAGCGCTGGAAGAGCATATACGCTTTTGGCAAAAGGCATTGTATGGCTTTTGATAAAAATTTTTTCTCCAATAGTCTTGCGTCCATGGGTTTCAATATCATTGAGATTAAAGAACGTGCTTTGAATGAATGTGAATTAATGGTAATTGCGAAAAAAGGATAGAGCCAAGGCGTTAGCATAAGCAGCAAGGCACACCATATTATGGAAAACGGCATACTTGTATCGTCTGTGGACCTGCGTCCAAGCCTGATGAGCATCTTAAAGGGCCTGGATGAAGCTTTATTGCTTAAAAAGGTAGTTACTACAGTAGCCTTTGATCCGGATAGCCTGTTCGGTAAATGCATAACGGCTGTTTCTAGCGTCCTTCCTTCAGCCTGGAAAAGGGGCATTGACCGCAGATTCCTGCCCGATTTCTTAAAGAAAAAAGTAAAAACACTATATTCACCTGAGCTGCTGCGTTTATCGGCGAATAGATTAGGGGGCCAGACCCTCGGCCAACGTGTGTGGCTATGGGCAGAACTGGATTTTGATTGTAAAGTGGCAGTCCGATATGCGGGGATTTACAATTGCGTTTACGGCATGGAGCACAGCTCATTAGCAACTTTTAAGAAGCAAAAGCAATCAGGCGGGTTATGTATCTTGCGCCAGGTAATGGCGCATGGCCGCAGCGCAGCCAATGTTATAAAGAGCCAGATCAATAAATTTCCTGAATACGCAGGCGCTTACGGAGAGTTGTTCCAGAAAGATATGGAAAGGTCGCTAGTCCGTAAAGAGTCGGAATACCAACTCGCAGACCTGATTGTGGCCAACTCCGTTTTTGTTAAAGAAACCTTCGTAGAGTCGGGAGTAGCTCCGGAGAAAATTGTCGTCATACCTACAGGTTGTCCGCCTTGCTCCAATACGCCAGCTAATGCAGGGCTGGGTGAGAAACCGCTTATCTTTCTTTTTGCGGGAAATCTATCACTGCGCAAAGGATTAATTTATCTAATCAAGGCATGGCAGCTGCTAAAACCAGGGAAGGCCGCGGAGCTTTGGTTGGCAGGCACGCCCGAAGTCTCCTATAATATCTTCAAGGGCCAGGAAGGTATACGTTATCTTGGAGCCCTATCGCAGCCAGAGCTGGCAGGAATATATATCCGCTCAGATGTCTTCGTTCTTCCTACATTATTAGAAGGGCTCGCCCATGTTATACTTGAGGCCTTATCTTACGGCCTGCCCATTATCACTACCCGGGAATCCGGATGCGGTGATTTTGTGCAAAATGGCCGTAATGGCCTGGTAATTGAAGCTGCCAGCATAGAGGCGCTTTGCAATGCGATGGCTTATTGCCTAGGGCATCGCGCCCAGTTAAAGAAAATGGGGGTCTCCTCCATGGAAGAGGCGCGGGCCTGGACGGTGCCGGATTCTAACCACGCTCATCTTTTAACGATTCAGAAGTTTTTGGAAGAAAAGAAAGTTAAGTGATTACGGACAGGCAAAACCTATGAAGTACTCCGATATAAATATATTTTGTTGTCCTGAGTGCAGGGGTAGATTAAGTTTTCTTAAGATTAACGAATTTGATAAAGATTTAGATTGGCAAGAGATCTTGGAAGGATCGATTAACTGTGAGAATTGTAATGTTATTTATCCCGTTATAAAATCCATACCGCGTTTTGTGAATAAAAATAATTATGCTTCATCATTTGGCTACCAATGGAAGAGGTTTAACGGGACCCAGTTCGGTATAGAACAAAAAAATATTACCAAGACGAGGTTTAATGCGGTAACGAAATGGCCAGATAGATTACAAGGTCAGTTAATTCTGGAGGTTGGATGCGGCGCCGGTCGTTTCACAGAGATTGCCTTGGATACCCATGCTGAAGTTTATTCTTTTGATATCAGTGAAGCGATAGAGGTAGGCATAGAGAATATTAAATCTTTGGATCTGAGGCGTCGTTATCATCCCTTTCAAGCGGATATTTATAAAATCCCTTTACCTTACGAAATGTTCGATAAAATTTTTTGCTTTGGCGTTTTACAACACTGTCCCGATGTTAAGAAGGCATATCTGTGTTTGGTGCCTTTTTTGAAACTCTCAGGCGAGTTAGCGGTTGATTGTTATTTGAGGCAGTCGGCTAAAGGCGCATTTAAATTAAAATATATTCTGCGGCCTTTTTTTAAATGGTGGAGGCCATCTTGGTTATTTGCATTCTGTTCGTTAGCGATTTCAGTAGCTTACGATATCAAATTATTTTTTGCAAGAATTCCTATATTACGCAGGCTTATATGGGAACTAATACCAATCGGCCGGCTTAACTATGAACCAGATTGTTATTTTAGCGTGCGGCAGCTAAAAGATATTAAGACTTTGAGTATGTTTGATATGCTTAGTTCAAAGTATGACAAACCCCAGAAAATCTTAAACTTTCGTTTATGGATGGAAAGCGCCGGTATTGAGATCTTGGAATTGACCACTGGTTATAACGGGATTAATGCAAGAGGGCGTAGGGGCTTTAGCGAAAACAAGGGGCGTTAATATGTGCGGTTTTATAGGCAGAGTATCTGAATCTAAAAAGGCCGATAGCCTGCTCAAGGGCTTATCTTGGCTTCGCCGAAGAGGCCCTGATTCCCAGCGCTTATGGTCAAGCAGCGACGGCAGGGTTAGCCTGCTTCATGCCAGGCTTGCTATCGTTGATAAAGATGGCTCGGCTAATCAGCCTTTTTCAGATCCCGAAACGGGCATCACGGTTGTGTTTGTAGGCGAGATATACAATTATCACGAACTTAAGATCAGCCTTGCTCATTATCAGTTCCACACAGAATCTGATACAGAGGTTATTATCGCAGCTTATCTAAATTACGGGGTCAGAGGGTTATCGTTATTAAAAGGAATGTTTTCTTTGGCGCTCATTGACCAGAGGCAGAAAAAGGTAATACTTGCCCGCGACCCTATCGGAAAGAAGCCTCTTTTTATCGCGCGCTGGCAAAACGATATCCTCTTCGGTTCATCGGTCCTTGCCCTTGCCGCGGTGAATAAGCAGACAGCCGGGCTTAACCACGATATACTGGATTATTATTGGCAAGAATCTTTTATCCCGCCTTATGTTTCTGCTTTGACAGGCGTTCTTCCTGTATTGCCAGGCCAGGTTTTGGAACTTGATTGGCAGGGAAATCTTCTTAAAGAGGGGCGGATTGAGCCCGAAAAATCACATATCTACAGCGGTGAGTCTTTGGATACAGTAAAAGACACTGTCAAGTCCCTTCTTGAAAATTCCGTTAAACTCCGGCTGGCCAATAATCCCAAACCTACGGTTTTGTTGTCAGGAGGAATTGATTCCACTCTGGTCTGCGCAATAGCAGATAAATTATGCAATAAAAAAAACCAATCCGCCGGCCTGCAGGTGCTTAGCTTAAAATCTTTCATCCCGCTGATGAATGACGAATTTTATGCCAGGTTTGCTGCCCGTAGGATGAAGGTAGCTCTGCGTTTAGTAAGGCTGGCTATGTTGGGTCTTTGTGAGTCGGCCATAAAGGCGCTCGATCTCCAGGATGAGCCGTTAGGGATGGTTTCATTTTTTTTGCTGGAGCGCCTGGTCAATGCGGCATCGCGTTACGGCAGGATACTTCTTTCCGGAGACGGAGGGGATGAGGTATTCTTGGGTTATGGTAAAGTCGCTGACTGGTATAGCGGTGGAGGTCCGGATATAACATATAAAATACATTTACCGTATGGGCCAGAAATACCATCGTGGATGAGCGATTGGGCAAGGAAAACGGTAACGGATGTCCTCATCGGCCATATGTTAACCAAGGTCGACCGGGCTTCAGCCGAGCAGGGCGTGGAGATACGCTGCCCGCTCCTGGATTGGGATTTAACCGGCTATGTAAGAAGCCTCCCCTTTGCAATCTTGGCGCAAGGGGGGAGGAGTAAGGCATTATTGAAAGACCAGCTGTATGGTTGGCCTCGTTGGTTCCTGGAAAGGCCAAAGGTTGGTTTCGCTTATAATTTGCGCTGGCATTGGGGCCTCTCTAATTACGCGGGCCTGCGGGAGACAATCGAGCGCCGCGCAATAGATACCTTTGAGCGCCATATCCCTTATGCCCTCCGTAAAAATCCAGCAAGATGGCGCAGGAGGGATATTTTTCAAAACTTTGAGGCCTGCTGGCGCTTGCTTGCCTGGAGCAGGTTCCTTCTCCGTTTAAAGGAGGCCTGCGCAGATTAGCTCGGGTTTAATAAGTTACTATGTCAGAGAAGAAGTTACGCATAATAATGACCGTTGACCCTGAGATCTCCGTCCCCCCTCTTCATTACGGCGGTATTGAGCGGATAGTATATATGTTGGTGTGCGGATTAATCGAGCTGGGCCATGAAGTTTACCTTTTTGCCCACCCGGAATCCGAAACACCGGCAAAGTTGATTCCATACAAGGGGAGAAGGAGCCGCTCGTTTTTAGATACTATGCGTAATGCAATGCAAATCAAGAGTTTTGTTGAGAAAACCGGAGGGATAGATATCATCCATAGTTTTAGCCGCCTTGCGTATCTTGTGTTTCTTATGAAATCATCCATCCCCAAAATCCAGAGTTATCAAAGGCATATCAGCCCGCGCAGTATCCGTATGGGGATTTTTTTAGGCGGAAGGACTCTTTCCTTTACCGCTGTAAGCGAGTTTTGCGCGCGCACGGCAAATTTTGTCGGAGGAAACTGGTCCATTATTCACAACGGCGTGCCAATCAATACATATAACTTTGTTCCGGAAGTACCATCCGATGCGCCATTGGTCTTTCTGGGAAGGATTGAGCGTATCAAAGGCGTTCATACGGCAATCGAG